>OGFX01000683.1_pt1 | contig 12947 bp, 6 predicted proteins | sample 1571011 | NCBI WGS metagenome assembly OGFX01 (sample SAMEA2582035, study PRJEB24529) | metagenome | biome: Human gut stool | place: China | collected 2011
ACCTGTAACCGGCTGATCCGTAGTCAGCTACTCTATTCAGTTGAGCTACGCGACCATTGTTTCGTTTTAACGGGTGCAAAGATACGTACTTTTCCCGAATTAGCAAGCATTTCAACGACTTTTTTGTAGAAAATTTATTCAATGAATCGGTAATTGAATAGTTGCCAACCAATACTCAGTCCGACATTCCACTCTCTTTTCGGTGAGCTATAATGATTTACATATGCCGAGATGTCTCCGAATGGTAATTGACACACAACAGATATTTCTCCTAAATATTCGAATTTAGAGAAGGCTTTTCCATAATATGCCTTATTCAATGAATTTCTTTCAATCGGATAAATGGGCATAAAACCATAAAATTCTCCTCGAAGATGAAACATCTGGTTTAAACGATAGATAGGCCGGATACCGGCACCAACAAACTGGTTGGCACGAAATGCTTCATTATAAGTGAGCTTACTATGCTGTGTGGGAGAAAATTCACCAGCCTGCATCATTGTTGCAGTATAGTTCTCTGAAAAATTCTTAGAGGCATATAATGCTTTCAAATACCACCCTAACACCCAATGCTCACTCATATTGTGGTATTTCTCTTTCATATAGGATAATTGCAACCAGGAGTGGTGCTCCTTATTATTATTTCCAGTAGCACTTTCTCCCGGATAGAATCGCTCTCTTCCAATGAAAATTTGGGCAATGAGGGCTTCTCTATAACCACGTGTCGGGTATTGTCGTGAGTTTAATGTGCTTCCGTTAAAACTGATAGAACCACCAAACAAATCGTAGCGACTTTTATCAAACTTATCGTTTCCAAAGTCTATTACACTTTTCTGAAAATATTTATCTTCTATCCTTGCAATCCCTATTCCAAACTCTGCCCGTTTGCTTGAAAGAAATGGCAGGCCTACTTGTAGCTTTAGGAATCGTTCATCCTTTTGGTTAAATGCCGGTTTGTCATTTCTGGAGAAAAGTTTATCCTTCTTGAAATAGTCGAAAGTACTGATAGATGCGATGAAGCGATATGAAGTAGGTATAGCAGTAGAAAAGTCTATTTTAGCCATAAACTGGGCATTATTGTATACCTTTCCAAGTTGGCCGTCAAAAACAAATTCCTTGGCATAGTAATTTAAATCCTGATAACTGAGCCCCAGATAAATCTGATTGGAATTAGATGTGGATATATTACCTCCTAATCTTACGGCAAAATTATTTTCCAATTTGACTTTCAGATGCAAATCGTAAGTATCATCTTCCGGATTATAGATAGCGTGTGGAATAATTTCGGAAATCATATTATCCGAAAGTAGACGGAAATACCCTTGTTTCAAGTCTTCGTAGCTGAATTCTTTGTTATCTGATTTATGAAATTCTTTTTTTATGTATGCTTGCTGTTGTGTGTTGGCACCGTCAATAATGATATTCTTGAATCGTAATTCAGGATAATTACTTCGGTAGACCATTCTTCTTAGACGTATATTATCAAGATTTACGCGTCGATGTATGCGGCTTTTTATCGAATCCATCATACTGATAGTCCGATTATAACCTATATCATGTAATTCGTCAACACGTTGAAAATCCATAAGACCAACATTATCATACTTAAATGTCATCAAAATCCCCATTGAATCCGGAATAGAGTAGTCAGTTTTCTGCATTACCATATTTTCAATCTGGCTCATGAGATCATTTTCTTTAGGTTTAGTGGGATTAGCCGAAACGACACTTCCGATAATAATATCCGGATGAAAATCGTTCTTCATGACATCTGTCGGAAAATTATTATAAATTCCCCCATCATAGGCTAATACGTTATCAATTTCGATGGGCTTGAACATGAACGGAAAACTCATTGATGCTCTGACAGCATCTCCTAAATCGCCTTCTTTCATGATTAATTGCTTCTTATTGTATACATCGGAGGCAATACAGCGAAAAGGAACAAAGAGTTTGTCGAAATCACCTTTACATGCTGCAGTGGCACGTGCGTACAGATCAACGAAAACCAGATTCATTTGAATTGGATTTACGACGCTAGTGGGCAGGAATTGAGGTTTCAAACTTTTTAGAGAATCTCTAAAGGAGAAACGAATATTGAAGAACTCAGGAGTAGGAAGATTCTTTTTAAAGTGATATACATATTTCTCTTCTACTTCTCCGGAATACCATCTTTTAAAGTCTTCTGACTTTAAAAGATCTACCATGTCATCAGGAGAATATCCCATAGCATACAGAGAACCGATTATGGCCCCCATGGAGGTACCTGCAATATAATCGATAGGGATATTATTTTCTTCCAGAGCACGAATAATACCAATGTGTGTCAATCCTTTAGCACCGCCTCCACTTAATACAAGACCTACTTTTTGGGCATAGATAGCTGGTACGATTAACCATAAAGTAATAAACACAAGAAGAATTTTTCTCATAACCCAAATCAAACAGTTGAACTTTTGTCTTTTTAAACGTTCAAATATATACAATACTTTTCAATTAATCGATATTTTATCAACCGTTTTAAATCGAAAAAGAGCATTACGACGTGTTTTAACGTCGAATGCTCTTTCCTGAAGTTATATAATGGATAAAGGGGCGATATTAAATCAGCTCGATACTACGCTTTACGAAGTTATTCAAAGCTTCACCTTTCAACATATTGTTTTGCAACAAAGCCAAATCAATAAGTTGACGAATCACTTTATTATTGCTGGCATAACCAACAAAAATAGCTTCTTTTTTACTTTTCAGATCATCCCATTTCTTATCCAAATCATTCAATTCGTCTTTTTCAGAGGTTGGGATATCTTCGTCCTTTTTGCCTTTTTGTTTATCTTTCAACTCATTACGTTGTTTATTGACAGCATCCATTTCCGACTGTATTGGGGCAACTTCTGCCTGGCAAGCACTTTCTTCTTCATTAAGCACTTCTTTTATTAACTTATGATCTGAATTCAATATTAAGTTGAACATATCAGGCATTTCTCCATAAAAACTCATTCCAGCCTGAATATTTGCCATTTCTTTCATACGGCGCATATATTCACTTTGGGTAATCATTACTGGAGCTGTGTTTTCTCCTAACGCTTGTGTCATAACGTTGAATTCAACCTTATCCATTTTAGGTAATTGACTCTTAAAGGCGATTGTAATAGCATCTTGTTTGCCTGCTTCCAACACTTCGCTTTTTCTATCTTCTTTTACAATAAGATTGTCAACAACATCACTATCCACACGGGTAAAACGAGACTTCTCGAATTTTTGTTCCAACATGCTTACCATAGCTACATCTAATTGACCATCCATCAACAAAACATCATAGCCTTTATTGGTAGCTGCCTCTATATAACTATATTGTTCATCCTTATTATTAGCATATAAATAAATCAGATTTCCGTCTTTGTCTGTCTGATTATCTTTAATCAAAGTTTGGTATTCTTCAAATGTGTAATGTTTACTATCCGTATCGGTGAAAAGGGCGAATTTCTGCGCTTTCTCGTAAAAATCCTCTTGAGTCAGCATACCATAATTGATAAATATTTTCAAATCATTCCACTTGTCTTCAAACTGTTTGCGGTCATTCTTAAAGATAGATTGCAAACGGTCGGAAACTTTCTTCGTGATATATGTTGATATCTTCTTCACATTCGAATCGCTTTGCAAATATGAACGGGAAACATTCAATGGTATATCCGGAGAATCTATGACCCCATGCAATAAAGTTAAAAAGTCCGGTACAATGCCTTCAACTGAATCTGTCACATACACCTGGTTGCAATATAATTGAATTTTATTCTTGTTCAGTTCAATATTACTTTTTACTTTAGGGAAATAGAGGATACCCGTTAAATGGAATGGATAATCCACATTCAGATGAATCCAGAAAAGTGGTTCATCAGACATCGGATACAACTTACTATAAAACGATTTGTAGTCCTCATCCGAAAGTTCACTTGGTTTGCGTGTCCACAAAGGAGTAGTATCATTAATGATATTATCTTCGGCTGTTTCTACTTGTTTGCCATCTTTCCATTCTTTTTTCTTTCCAAAGGCAATAGGAACAGGAAGGAAACTGCAATATTTTTTCAAAAGCTCAGATATACGGGATTCTTCAAGAAACTCTTTGCAGTCATCATCAATGTATAAGATAATATCTGAACCACGACCTGCTTTATCTACTTCTTCAATAGTAAATTCTGGGCTACCATCACAAGTCCATTTTACAGCTTGTGCACCATCTCTATACGATTTGGTGATGATTTCAACTTTCTTGGCGACCATAAATGCTGAATAGAACCCAAGTCCGAAATGACCGATAATAGCATTTGCATCATTCTTGTATTTTTCCAGGAAGTCATTAGCTCCTGAGAATGCGATTTGATTGATGTATTTTTCGATTTCTTCTGCAGTCAGACCAATACCGTGATCGGAGATAGTAATGGTGTCTTTACCTAATTCAACATGAATAGTCAAATCGCCTAGTTCACCTTTAAATTCACCAATAGAAGCGAGTGTATTTAGCTTCTGAGTGGCATCTACTGCATTGGATACTAATTCACGAAGAAAAATTTCATGGTCACTGTACAAAAACTTTTTGATGATAGGGAAAATGTTTTCTGTTGTAACCCCAATATTACCTTTTTGCATAATACGTATATTTTTTAATTTATCTATTTGATTGATTTTAGTTGATATATTTGTTCAGATAAACACAAAAAAAATGCCAGACCCTAAGGTCTGACATTATGGCATATCTTATGTGCCCTTATTGAAAATAAATCCTTTATTGAGGAGTAACGACTTTCATCTCCAAACCTCCTTTTTCTTCATTAAGAGAGACTTGAATTATATCTTTTTCTTTTAAAGAAGAAGATATGATAAGTTCAGATAATCCATCTTCCAAATATGTCTGAATTGCTCGCTTTAAAGGACGGGCACCATATTGTACGTCATACCCTTTTCCAGCAATAAATTCTTTCGCCTTATCATCAATAACAAGTTTATAACCAATAGCTTCGATTCTATCATACAATCCTTTCAGCTCAATATCAATAATCTTCGTAATAGCTTCCAAGGAAAGTTGGTCAAATGTTATGATTTCATCTACACGGTTGATAAATTCGGGCGCGAATGATTTATTCAAAGCTTTCTGTATAACACTTCGCGAAAATTCTTTGTCATCCAGACGGCTTTGTGTTGCAAATCCGACCCCGCGACCAAAATCTTTCAACTGACGAGTTCCAATATTGGAAGTCATGATAATAACCGTATTTTTAAAATCTACCATTCTGCCATAACTGTCAGTTAGGCGACCTTCATCCATTACTTGAAGAAGGAGATTAAACACATCGGGATGTGCTTTCTCTATTTCATCAAGCAGGACGATAGAATATGGTTTACGACGCACTTTTTCTGTTAATTGTCCGCCTTCTTCATATCCTACATATCCCGGAGGTGCTCCAACCAGACGTGATACGGTAAACTTCTCCATATACTCACTCATATCTATACGAATCAACGCATCAGAAGAACCAAACATATATTTAGCTAATTCTTTGGCCAAATGAGTCTTACCAACTCCTGTCGGGCCTAAGAACATAAACGTACCAATCGGCTTGTTCGGATCTTTAAGCCCCACACGACTTCGGAGAATTGCTTTTACCAACTTTTCGATAGCGGTATCTTGTGCTATAACCTTAGACTGCAAGTCTTCTTTCATACCAGCAAGTTTGATTCCTTCTGCCTGCGCCATACGCTGCACAGGAATGCCTGACATCATTGATATAACATTGGCTATTTCTTCTGCATCGACAGTTTGCCTATTTTCTTTCAAGTTGGCTTCCCATTCTTTTTTCATCTCATCCAGTTGGGAGGAGAGCTCTTTTTCTTTATCGCGGAAACTGGCGGCGAGTTCGAAATTCTGTGATTTTACAGCTTCATTTTTCTTGCTCTTGGCTTCTTCTATTAACTTCTCTTGTTCTTCTATTTCTTTTGGAACATTGATATTCGTAAGATGTACACGTGAGCCTGCTTCGTCCAAAGCATCAATAGCCTTGTCGGGGAAATTACGGTCTGTAATGTAACGATCTGTCAACTTGACACAAGCTTCTAATGCCTCGTCTGTGTAGTACACATTGTGATGATCCTCGTACTTGTCTTTAATATTGCGTAATATTTGAAGAGTTTCTCCAGCAGTGGTAGGCTCTACCATTACTTTTTGAAAACGACGTTCCAAAGCACCATCCTTCTCAATATTTTTACGATATTCATCAAGGGTTGTAGCACCAATGCACTGTATTTCTCCTCTTGCCAATGCTGGTTTTAGCATATTCGCCGCATCCATAGAGCCTGCGGCAGAACCTGCACCTACAATGGTATGAATCTCATCAATGAATAAAATCACATTAGGGTTTCTCTGTAATTCATTGAGAATAGAACGAATACGTTCTTCAAACTGTCCGCGGTATTTGGTCCCCGCGACGACAGCAGTCATATCAAGAGCTACCACTCGTTTATCAAAGAGAATCCGTGAAACTTTCTTCTGAATGATTCTTAGAGCAAGACCTTCAACAATAGCTGATTTACCTACGCCGGGTTCTCCGATCAGAATTGGATTATTCTTTTTACGACGGCTTAAAATCTGCGCCAGGCGTTCTATTTCTCTTTCTCTGCCCACAACAGGATCCAACCGTCCTTCTTCTGCCGCTTTTGTCATATCAGTGCCGAAATTATACAATACCGGCGTATCGTTAGACGGCTTTTTTGAAGCGGTTTGCGCTTGTTGCTGATGTTCTTCGGCATTACCTCTGCCACCGGAGCGTGATGAAGACATTTCTTCTTCGTCATCATCGTCTTCAGTAAAACCCATACCGGAATTAATATCCGGTTGCAATGTAGCTTGTTCCAATACTTTCACGTAATTTACATTATTTGATTCAAGTACGGAAGCTGCCATATTGTTTTTCTCTCTTAAGATTGCCAACAAAACATGTTCTGTGTCAGCGATGTTACTTTTCATTCCACGTGCTTCTAATATACACATTTTTAATATTTTCGCCGCATCATTAGACAACGGCACCTCTGTATCGGGCAATAGCATATCATCAGCTTCTGCCTTCAACTGAGCTTCAATCTGCTGCTTTATCGCAGCTAAATTGGTGTTGAGTTTAGACAATATCTCGATAGCTTTTCCTTCACCGTCGCGGAGCATTCCCAGAAGCAGGTGTTCAGGGCCTATATACCTACTTCTCAATCGATTAGCTTCTTCTTTACTATAGACGATAATGTCGGAAACTCTTTGTGAGAATTGATTATTCATACTTCTTCCTTTTCTTCTAAGGGTTATTTACTGGCAAATATACACATTAAATCAGGTTTGTATTGCAATATTTGCTTTATTTCTTATATCTACAAATGGCGTGCCATAAAAACAGTGTATTTGTATTATATATATAAGGTATAACAAATATCAGACTATTTATTACTGTTATTAGCCTTGTTTTATTTCTAATATTTATTGTTTTTCTCATTTTGTTTTCGTATTTTAAAGTTTAGCTAAAGATCCTACAAGGAAAGCTTTAGGATGTCTATGAGAAGAATAAAACTTTCTTCCTAAAAACTTTCGTATATCGGGGAAAAGTAGTACTTTAGCGTGGTTTTTCACAAACCGTAGAATGTATAATTAATAATCATTTTAAATGCTTGAACAAGACAGAATTATAAAGATTAACATCGAGGAGGAAATGAAGTCATCGTACATTGACTACTCCATGTCGGTCATTGTTTCACGTGCCCTTCCGGATGTTAGAGATGGATTTAAGCCCGTTCACCGTAGAATTCTATACGGAATGATGGAACTGGGTAATACTTCAGATAAACCTTATAAAAAATCAGCCAGAATCGTGGGTGAGGTACTGGGTAAGTATCACCCTCATGGAGATTCTTCTGTTTATTTTGCAATGGTGCGTATGGCTCAGGAATGGGCAATGCGTTATCCCTTGGTAGATGGACAAGGTAACTTTGGTTCTGTGGATGGTGATAGCCCTGCTGCTATGCGTTATACAGAAGCACGTCTTAATAAGTTGGGTGAAGCAATGATGGATGACCTGTACAAGGAAACCGTTGATTTTGAGCCTAACTTTGATAATACGTTGGTAGAACCCAAAGTAATGCCGACGCGTATCCCAAATCTTCTTGTGAATGGAGCATCTGGTATTGCAGTAGGAATGGCTACTAATATGCCCCCGCACAACCTTGTGGAAGTAATTGAGGCATGTGACGCATATATCGATAATCCGGAGATTACTGTAGAAGAGTTGATGAACTTTGTTAAAGCGCCGGATTTCCCTACAGGTGGGTATATATATGGTGTAAGTGGGGTACGTGAAGCATATCTGACAGGTCGTGGACGTGTGATCATGCGTGCTAAAGCTGAAATTGAAACAGGACAGACACATGACAAAATCGTAATCACTGAGATTCCTTATAATGTAAACAAGGCAGAATTGATTAAGTATATAGCTGATCTTGTTAATGATAAAAGAATAGAAGGAATTTCGAATGCCAACGATGAGTCTGACCGTGAAGGTATGCGTATTGTTATCGATGTGAAACGTGATGCAAATGCTAGCGTAGTGCTGAATAAGCTCTATAAAATGACTGCTTTACAGACATCTTTTGGTGTAAACAATGTTGCATTGGTTCATGGGCGTCCTAAAACATTAAATTTAAGAGACCTAATTAAATATTTCATAGAGCATCGTCATGAGGTTGTTATTCGTCGTACTGAATTCGATCTTCGCAAGGCGAGAGAACGTGCACATATTCTTGAAGGCTTAATTATTGCTTCTGATAATATTGATGAAGTAATCCGTATTATTCGTGCTGCTAAAACTCCTAATGATGCCATTGCTGGCTTAATAGAACGATTCAACCTGACAGAAATTCAGTCCCGTGCAATTGTAGAAATGCGTTTGCGTCAGTTGACAGGTCTTATGCAAGATCAACTTCATGCAGAGTACGAAGAAATAATGAAGCAAATCGCTTATTTGGAAAGTATTTTGGCTGATGATGAAGTATGCCGCAAGGTAATGAAAGATGAATTGTTAGAGGTTAAAGCCAAGTATGGTGATGAACGTCGTTCTGAGATAGTTTATTCTTCAGAAGAATTTAACCCGGAAGACTTCTATGCTGATGATCAGATGATTATTACAATTTCTCATATGGGTTATATCAAACGTACCCCATTAACCGAATTCCGTGCACAAAATCGTGGTGGAGTAGGTTCAAAGGGGACAGAAACTCGTGATGAAGACTTTGTTGAGCACATTTATCCGGCTACAATGCATAACACTATGATGTTCTTTACACAAAAAGGTAAGTGTTACTGGCTGAAAGTATACGAGATACCTGAAGGTACAAAGAATTCCAAAGGACGCGCTATTCAGAATTTGCTAAATATCGATTCAGATGATAATGTAACTGCATACTTGCGTGTGAAGAACTTAGATGATTCAGAATTTATCAATAATCATTATGTATTGTTCTGTACCAAGAAAGGTGTAATCAAAAAGACGTTACTTGAGCAATATTCTCGTCCTCGTCAGAATGGTGTAAATGCTATTACTATTCGTGAAGATGACAGCGTAATCGAAGTTCGTATGACAAACGGTAACAATGAGATCATTATTGCTAATCGTAACGGACGTGCTATTCGCTTCCATGAAGCTGCTGTGCGTGTAATGGGACGTACTGCAACAGGTGTACGTGGCATAACATTGGATAATGATGGACAGGATGAAGTAGTTGGAATGATTTGTATCAAAGATTTGGAAACAGAATCTGTAATGGTTGTTTCTGAACAGGGATATGGTAAACGTTCTGAAATAGAAGATTATCGTAAAACCAATCGTGGAGGTAAAGGTGTAAAAACTATGAATATTACCGAAAAGACTGGTAAACTGGTAACAATCAAATCTGTAACTGATGAAAATGACTTGATGATTATCAATAAATCTGGTATCACAATCCGTCTGAAAGTAGCAGATGTCCGTATTATGGGACGTGCAACTCAAGGTGTCCGTCTGATTAATCTTGAGAAACGTAACGACCAAATAGGCTCGGTATGTAAAGTAATGACAGAAAGTCTTGAAGATGAAATTCCTGCTGAGGAAAAAGAAGGAACAATTATAAGTGATCCTAATGCAGATACACCGAATGCTGAAGACGTCACGGACGTAAATGAAAGTAATAACGATATTGAAGAATAGACATAATATTAATAATTAATCAAACAACAATCATGAAAAGAGTATTATTTTCGATGGTTTTATTGATGGCTGTTAGCTTCTCATTTGCTCAGATGAAGAATGTAAAAGAAGCAAAAAGCATTGCCAATGATGTGAAACCTAATTTTAAGCAAGCTGAACAGCTGATTGAAGAGGCTATGAAGAATCCTGAAACTAAGGATCTTGCTGACACATGGGACGTTGCTGGATTTATTCAGAAGCGTATCAACGAAGAGCAAATGAAAAATGCTTTTCTGAAAAAACCGTACGATACATTAAAAGTATACAACAGTATTTTGAAGATGTATGAGTACTATAATAAATGCGACGATTTGGCTCAGGTACCTAATGAAAAAGGTAAGATTAAAAACAAATATCGTAAAGCAAATGCTTCTAGTATGTTGGCTGAACGCCCTAATTTGATTAATGGTGGTATCCAATATTTCAATTTGGATAAGAATAAGGAAGCATTAAAATTTTTCGCTACTTATGTAGAATCAGCTTCTTATCCGATGTTGGCTGATAAAGAGTTAGCTAAAAATGATACACTTCTTCCTCAAATTGCATATTATGCAACATTAGCGGCTGATAGAGTAGGCGATAAAGATGCTATTATCAAGTACGCTCCTTCAGCATTGTCTGATAAAGATGGAGGTAAGTTTGCTATGCAGTTAATGGCAGATGCTTATAAAGCTAAAGGTGATACTGCTGCATGGATTAAATCTTTGGAAGAAGGTATTCTTAAGTTTCCAGGAAATGATTATTTCTTTGCAAATCTAGTTGATTATTATAATACTTCTAATCAAGCTTCTAAAGCAATGGAATTTGCTGATAAGATGTTAACTAATGATCCTAATAATAAGTTATATTTATATGTGAAGGCATATCTTTATCATAATATGAAAGAGTATGATAATGCAATCGAATACTACAAAAAAGCTATTGCTGCTGATCCGGAATATGCAGAAGCTTATTCTAATGTAGGTTTAGTGTATCTGATGAAAGCACAAGATTATGCAGATAAAGCAACAACAGATATCAATGATCCTAAGTATGCTGAAGCTCAAGCGGCAGTGAAGAAATTCTATGAAGAAGCAAAGCCCTTCTATGAAAAAGCTAGAGCTTTAAAACCTGACCAGAAAGATTTATGGTTGCAAGGTCTTTACCGTGTATACTATAATTTGAATATGGGTCCGGAATTCGAAGAAATTGATAAGATGATGAAATAATATATTTCTTTGATGAAGAAAAAGAAGGTTACACAAAAGTTGCCTTCTTTTTTTATGCTTTTTAAAAATATGAGTTCATTAAAAAACAGCAAAAGGGAGCAAAGTTTATTTATTGCTCCCTTTTGTTATTAAACATAATATCGATTATTCCACTGTTTAAAACACTAAAATTCTATTTCTTTTGATCATCCGTTCATAACAAGTAACGGCGTATCTGAATGAAAAATCATCTTACGAGCAATACTTGGATTGAATAATCGAGCGAATATATTTCTTTTGTATGAAGTCAATGCGATTATATCTATTTGATTATCTTTGATATATTGTTCAAGTCCTTTTAGTAGATTATCACTCATTACGACATCATAATGGATTTCAAGCCCTGGGTATTGCTTGTGAAAATATTCTTTTATGCCAACAAGTTTTATTTCATTCCACGTATCTTTTGATTCAGCAAGATGTATCAAAGATACTGAAAAATGAAATGACTTCCAACTATTGAAAAATGCATCAAAAGCTATTAAATCTCTTTGATCGAAATTAGTTATAAAAGCGATCTGTTTTACCTCACTGAATTGTTTGAATGGTGTATTCTCCGGAATAGCTAATACGGCTGTACGATTTCGATCAATAACCTCAGCAGTTACACTGCCAATCAGATCTATATCTTTTTGATTTTTTCCTCGTGTCCCCATAATGATGAGTTTAGGACGTTGCTCTTTAGCGTATCTCAATATTTCTTCTTCTGGAATGCCTTCACGTAAAATACAGCTATATTTGACATCTGGAAATTCCCCCGATTCAACTTTATCTTTTATTTTATCAGATAAAGCTTTGAGATCAGAATGAACTTTGTGAATAATTGTTTTTACAGATTCTTCATCTCCAATTTGATAGTTGAATACATCTCCGTATGGCAATGACGATGCATATATAGGTGTAAAATATACATGCAACAAAATAATCTCTGCGTTCTCTGTTTTAGCTAGGTTGAAGGCAAATTCACATGCTTTCATCGAATAACTAGAGAAATCGACCGGAATTAAAATCTTATTTGATTTTTCTCCTTTTTTTGTTTCCTTCTCTCCTACTATACTTTCCGATAGCCAAGCAGAGCTTTCTGTGATTTTCAGTGCATGCGGTAGATCGCTTTCCTTAATTCGTAAGCGTACTCCAGAGGATACAACAGGCTGTATTTGGTTCACATTATGAATGTATGTCTCAATACCTTCATTTTCAAGTACATTTTTTAGAATCTGAGCTTTGGTATATGTCAGAATTGCTAGAGTTACTAATTTGTCTTCCATAATTGATACATTTTGAAGGTGAACAAATAAGAAATCCCAATTGTTTAACGCAATTGGGATTTCTGTTTGCTATATTTTAAACTTGCACAGATTCGGTAGCCTGTTCTTTTTGCATACTCATATTC
>OGFX01000701.1_pt1 | contig 12649 bp, 9 predicted proteins | sample 1571011 | NCBI WGS metagenome assembly OGFX01 (sample SAMEA2582035, study PRJEB24529) | metagenome | biome: Human gut stool | place: China | collected 2011
ATCCGCACAAGTTCGTAATATCGGGACGCACCAAGAACTTTATCAATGCCTTCGGAGAAGAACTGATGGTAGACAATGCCGACAAAGCGATCAGCAGGGTTTGCCGCCAGACAGGAGCCAAAGTGAAAGAGTATGCCGCGGCTCCCCTTTTCATGCTGGACAAGGCAAAGGGCCGCCATCAAGGGATGATCGAATTCGAGAAAATGCCGCCTTCACTCGATGATTTCGCCTCCTTGCTGGACAAGACCTTGCAACAGCTTAATTCCGACTACGAGGCAAAACGTTATAAAGAAATTTCCCTCCAACCGCTGGAAATCCGAGTTGCCCGTGAAGGGACCTTCTACGAATGGCTCCGCAGGAAAGGAAAATTAGGCGGTCAACACAAAATACCCCGCCTCAGCAACGACCGGACATTTATCGAGGAGTTGGGGAAAATTTGTGATTTATGATTTATATGTCGATCATAATTCATAAATCATAAATCTTCAAAATTTCCATGACAGATAAAGGCCGCCCCCATCAGGACTAAACGTCGGGGCAACGACCAAGCGATCATTTCCCTTCATATTGATTTTACGGGCGATCGCATTACGGATAGGGAAATAGGTCAAGTAAGCCAGCTCGACAGAAAGGATACCAAAGCCGGCTCCCGCCACTACATCGGCCACCCAATGACGGTTGTTATATAAACGCGAACAGGCGACAAAGGTCGCCAACGCATAGCCGGAATAGGCCAACACCGGACTGCTGTCCTTAAATTCTTTCCAAGCGATATGCGCCCCCAAGAAAGCATTGGCAGTATGCCCGGAAGGAAACGAATGAGGACCACCGTCAGGACGTATTTCACCCACAGTATACTTGACCGTTCGTGTCATGGCAGCATTGAAGCCTTCGGCTATGACTACTAGGCAAAGCTGATCCACCCAATTATGCTTCTCCTTCCCCATCAGGTCGCAGACAAACACCCAACCCAACATGCCCCATTCCATATAATCGTCGATCCGTATCTTCTTGACGGAATCCTTGCGGGAAAAGAGATGGAAATCGTTCATCCCGTCTATGGCAGTGCCAATCGCTCCGACTGTTATCAGGGAAGCGGGAAGGATCAGGCTTTTCGGTTTGAATTTATATTCGACGACAGACATCCGGGATGTGCTATCCCGTACCCCTGCATCGGACAGGGAAAGGTTTAGGGGCAATTCATGTAAGGGCGGTTCACCAACCGCCCCTATCGCTGTAAATATTGTAAACTGGAATAATGCCAGCAGAATACAAATAAAAGATTTCACTAAGTACCTTATTGATTTTCGCCCCCAAAGGAACAAAAATCTTCTTACATTACAACTATCGATTTGCTATTTCTTAACGGCAAAATAGTTCCCGTATGTGGGAACTATTTACAAGGTTATTGAAATTTTTTAGTAGCTTATTGATCGTATTGCCTGCAAAAGTGCTTCCATATCATCAGGGAAGATATCGCCGATGTTTCCGATACGGAATGTATCAGCGTCGGAGATTTTACCGGGATAGATGACGAAACCTTTTGCCTTCAACTGATCGTAGAAAGAATGGAAATCGAAATCGGCAGTAGGATACAGGAAAGAGGTGATGATCGGGCCTTGCGAAGCATCCGGCAGCAGAGTTTTGAAACCTAACGCACGCATACCGTCGACCAGCGTACCGTGGTTTTGCTTATAGCGTTACGCCCGGGCAACGATACCGCCTTCTTCCCTCAGTTCTTTCATGGCCTGATAAAAAGCATGCACCACATGTGTAGGCGATGTGAAACGCCATTTGCCACCGCCTTTTTCCATCGTTTCCCACTGCGCATAGATGTCGAGCGAGAGAGAACGGGCATTTCCTTTCGTTGCGATCAGCTTATCTTTCTTCGCAATGATAAAACCGAAACCGGGAACACCTTGGATACATTTGTTGGCACTGCTGACTAAAAAGTCGATATCCAGCTTCTTCATATCAATTGGCACACCGCCAAAGCTACTCATAGCATCAACGATAAAGGTGATGTTACGACCTTTCAAGACTTCGGCCACTTCTTCGATCGGGTTCAGCAGACCGGTTGTCGTTTCACTATGTACCATCGACAGGTGCGTAATATCCGGATTGGCTTCGAGGGCTTTACGAGCCACTTCACCAGTCACCAATTCCGTCTCGTGCAAAGAGACCAGTACATGGTCAATATGATAGTATTCCGCAATCTGTGCCATACGTTTGCCGTAAGCACCGTTCGCCAGGATCAGAAGTTTGTCGGTCGGCTTCACGGCTGCACCGATGGTGGCCTCCACACAGTATGTTCCGCTGCCTTGCAACAAGACATCCGTATATTCGTCTTCATCCAGTCCGGCAATAGCCAACAAGCCCTTACGGATGGGGGTTACAATTCCTTCGTTATAATCTTTATCCCAAGTACACCAGTCCTGAAGCATCGCTTCGCGAACTGTTTCAGATGTGCTCAGGGGACCTGGGGTAAGCAACAGGTAATTTCTTTTTGTATTCATGATATCCTTATTATAAATCAATATTTACCATTAATCTTCTCAATGCAGGAGGGGAGCTCCATAATGTTGTCCAAGACAAAATGGGCACCGGCATTCAGCATCCGTTCACGCACTTCGCGCTTGAGTTCGATCAATTCGTCGGACGAACGGTGGTTGTATTCCTCTTCTGTCAATCCCATCTCGTTGCTACCGGTCACGATGCCGACGCTCCATACTTTGGCATTCACTCCTTCCTTGATGTCGGCGATCGTGTCTCCTACCTTCACCACATTATCAACGGAAGGAATAGCCAAGTCGATCATATTCTTATAGATCATATACGGGGCAGGACGCCCGGCGGGAACATCATCCGGAGTAACCAGGTTATCCACCACATAGCCTTTAGCTGCCGCATCGGGACGAACCACTTCCATCATCGCCTGTGTATAGCCTGTTGTAGAACCGATTCTAATTCCTTCTTCACGCAACAGCTTCATCGTATCCAGCACACCGGGGATCGGATCCGTAAAGTTGCGGAGAGACGAGAACAAATGCTTTTCGAAGCTCCGATACATTTCGTTTACATCGTCCATGTTCCAGTCACGGTTATAGCGAACCTGAAATTTGGCTTTTACTTCCGGCATATTCAGGATCGCCTTGATATGATCTATTTTCAACAATCCCATCAGCTCACGCGCCTGCCGGTAGGTTATATCAATTCCTTTTTCTTCAGAGAAAACTTTCAGGAAAGCATTCAAAGGGGCAGAACACCCGAAATCAACAGCCGTTCCGGCCCAGTCCATAATCACACATGAAATCTTTTTCATAACTGATTTATTTCTTTTATTATACTGATTCTTTTATCAAGCCATCGTGATCGCATTCCGCGAAGCCGTATCCAATTCGAGTACTTCGTTGCTCTTGACAGCCAACCCGTTTTCCTTACGGAAACGCTGATGCAAATATACAAAAGAACAAATGAAGGTGATACAGCAGAAGATACCGACATACCCGGCAAACTGGTTATAAAATACCGCCCAATCGATATGCGGGTTGCAAAATTCCTTCAGCACAAGCACAAGCACCGTCCCGGTATATCCCAAAAAATCCGTCGTTACGATAAAGAACCCTACATTCCCGTGAATCTTAAAGCAAGCAATGAAGCGGTCGAAGAAAATCGTCTGGAAAGTAAGATACGCGATGTATAAGCAAAGACTTTGGACGAACAGCCAGACAACAGGAGGAAGCTGGAACCGTTCCTGCCCGAAAGAGACAACAGACATCACGATCATCCCCATAATAATCAACCCGAAAAGAATAGAAAGAGCTTTCAGATTATCCTTCACAAAAACCATCAATCCGAAAACCACAAGGATAATAAGTGTCACCACACTGTCGATCTTCGCAAAAAGCCAAGGCGAATATTCGGAAACATCGATGATATTCACTAAAAAGTCTTCTTTTATATCGCGTAACACCACGATGGCTATATTGGCAACGAACAACATCATGAGGAAAGGCATAAAATTCTTGAACAACTCCCAACGTTGTTTCCCATTCAATGTCGCACGCTCCGATTTCATCGCAATATCTTCTTCGGTCGGTTGAGGCAGACGGTTCAGGGCATATCCGAGCAATGCTAACAGAGGTAATGCGACAGCACCAATCAATGCAGGCATCCAAAACTCATTCACATGCAGGTTATTCATAACATACAACCCAGCCGACTTGGCCGTCCCGGAACTGATCACCATACTGACACCTAACAGGCTGGCAAGGATATCCGTCATCCGACGTCCTTCGATAAAACTGAAGATCACCCCCCACATGCAACCCAACGACAGGCCGTTCAGGAACATAGCTGCAATATTGTAAGGAGCGGAAAGCAGACCGAAGAAAACCAACGAAAGCTCTGCCATCACAACAGACATCAGGATAAACCTCAAACGCTCTTCCCGTCTCAGTTCGGAGATCAGCTTGATCCCCATAAACTTAGAAATCACATATCCTACTATCTGGGAGATCGTAACAACCACCTTATAATCCATATCGAAGAACTCGACATCCTCGAAAGCCGCCGCCGTATAAGGCTTGCGCAGTGCATATACCAATGAATAAGATAAAAGAGCCGCACCGCCGGCCCAGAGGATAAAAAGAAAATCGGATAACCGTTTCCGAGATGGATTTTTAGTTTGTTGTTCGTTGTTCATAACATGCTGTCATTTTGTTTACGGCTGCAAAAGTAGACGTGGCATGTTACAGGAATATTACTGAAAACATGAATGTTCATTATTTATATATATTATAAATCAACCGATTATAAAGCAATATTTATGTAACATTCATGTAACGGAAATGCAACACGCTTGTATTTATTTTGCAATATAAAACAGTAAATAAGAACAACATGGACGACTTCCGTGAACTCTACCGCCGGATAGAATATCTGCGCAATAACGGGATCAAGATGAAGGAGATTGCCGACTGTGCCGGAATGGCTCCCAGCATCCTGTCTTCTCTGTACACAACAGTGCTCCCGACTTATTTCGAGGAACTGAAAAACTGCTCGCACGAGGAAGCATTGGACCATGCGATCGTATTGGTCAACAACATATCCAAACGACGCCTGCTGTCCGTCCTGCCGGAATTGTTGAAACGCTTGGAAGGGATGGAACCGAACATACAACCCGACCGGAAAGCCAATCCTTTCCTCGACCATTTGCAAGAAGAAATACTGCTTTCCACCACACGGGTGGACAACATATGCGGACTTTACACGAGTTACAGCCTTTCTTCTTCCTCGGACTGCCTGAAGATGGAACCTTTTATCATCAGTCTATCCGAAAACAAGGAGTACATCCGCATCGGACGGTTAAATGCTTACGGGGAGGCGCAATGGGGCATGGGAGTCACAGGTGATCCACAGAACTTTTATTGCATGTTCAGCGAAAACCCCTCGCCTCAATTCACGCTGGTAACAATCTATCTGCAAATCCCATTCTTCCGGAATCCCCGGCAACTGCGCGGTTTATATATCGGACTTGACTACAACCGGAACCCGGTTGCACGCCGCATCCTACTTATCAAGAAGTCTGACTGCACGGATACGGAAGAATTTTTATCCATGGAAAGCGGCTTGATCCAAAAGGAGGATTTCACCTCCGAACAACAGGCTTATTACGATTATACCTGTCAGACCGGCGACTACATCAAGATGTGCACGGTTCCTTCGCTTCAGATGGATGAGAGTGATCTTGTCAAAGAAAAGACAATGCTATTGTTATAGTTACTTTTGGCTTGACCCAAAAGTAACCAAAAAGTCAAGGCCGAACCTGCTTCGCTACTCCGGGCAGGCGACAGCGTAGTCTTTGCCCGGAGTAGCCCAGACGGTTAAGCCTTGAACTTTTGGTTACTTTTCTTTCAAGAGAAAAGTAACACACCGATTATTCTTTTTGGAACTTCCGGCTCACCTTCAGTAAATTTGCCGTAAAAGATACCACATTCTGCGCTTCCTGTACCATATTTAGGTAGACCATGCTGACCTTCGTACTACCGCTCTGTCCTTGGATACGTTTCAGTTCCTCCTTCTTCAGAAGCGTCAGTTTAGCCGTCAGATCGACCGATTCGGCAATCAGGTCATCCATACGATGGTAATCATTGCTTTCGATCATAACCGAACTGCGGTTCAGGAAAGAAACGATCTCATCGGTCATCTTTCCGAAATCCTCCTTCTGTACTTCACAAAGCGGGCTAAAATGATTGTCGACATGCTCTTTGCCTGGCTCCGTCAGACGACGGATACTGAACACGATCTCGCTGGCAAAATCATTCCCCTGATAATAGTACAAACCTTTATCGATCGCAATATCATGCTCCAACTGGGTAACGCCCAACGTGCCGACACGTTTGACCTGTTTCAAGTAACTCTTCTTTTCCTCAATCGCGCTCATAACCTTGCGAAGTTCGCGCAGGTTTTCATCCATAAAGCCATGAACAGAGCGGTTGAAAGTGTCGGAAGCGAAGTTCAGCACGTCGCAAAGCTCGTCGCGACTATGTTCACGGAACAGCGAAAGAGCTTCACGTTTGTCCTTTGTCTCACGTAGTTTGGAAATCGTGGAATCAACTTCTTCCTGCATGGCTTCCTTCTTCATCTTCTTTTTATACAGAATCTGGTTACGGATCAGCATATAGATCGCCAGCCCCACCATCGCCGCCATTGCCGCAATACCACCGACATGGATCAACAGAGCAACCAGGAAACAGATCGTAAAGGCTGCACCTGCCGTAATAAACCAACCACCGATCACGGAGAGCACACCGGTGATACGGTAAACTGCGCTTTCACGCCCCCAAGCACGGTCGGCCAGAGAACTACCCATCGCCACCATAAAAGCGACATAAGTCGTAGACAACGGCAACTTCAACGAAGTACCCAACGCAATCAACAGACCGGAAAGCACGACATTCACCGAAGCACGCACCAAGTCGAAACTGGCCTTATCTTCAAGTATTATCTCGTTATTATTCAACCGGCTGTCAATACAGTCCCTCAATCGCAAAGGCACCACGCTCAATATCGTATTGGAGGCATTGTTGCACGTACGCACCAGAACACGTGCAACGGGCGATGTTCCGAAATTTTCATTTCCATCCGACTGCCGGGCCAAGTCTACAGACGTTTTGATCACCGCCTGCGCCTTTTTCGAAGTAGCCAAGGCAATCACCATGACCAAGCCGGAACCAACAAGGAAGTACCACGGGGTTTTGGCCGGTTCAAGCAACGACTCCATCAGGAAAGTGTCGGTTGTAGTCGTGCCTCCCTGCGCCATCAAATCCATATAAGAAGAATAGCCTGCCAACGGAACACCGATAAAGTTTACCAAGTCATTACCGGCAAACGCCAAAGCCAAGGCAAACGTTCCCAGCAAGATCACCACTTTAAAAACGTTCACCTTCAACCAGTGAAGAACCTGCATCAATAAAGTGAAAAAGATAAGTGCTCCCCACACGATCGTGTCCGTATTGCTATAAATCATCGTTTTAAGATCACCTTCCATAAAGGAACTTTCTTTCAAACCTTTTATCAACATGAAATACAAGATGGAAGTGGCAGCCAAACCACCGAACAAGCCGATAAAATAGTTCATGTGTTTCTTGTAGTTGAAAGTAAAAATCAAGCGAGAAATGTATTGAACAATGGCCCCGAAAAAGAAAGCGATCGCCACTGAAAGAAAAATGGCAAGTATCACCGTAAAAGCCTTATCCGTGTTCAGCAGGTCACCCAACTGGAGTGCACCATTAGAATTGGCAATCTTGATTAATGAAATTGCAACCGTACCGCCCAACAATTCGAATACCAGCGAAACGGTAGTCGAAGTAGGCATCCCCAGAGAGTTAAAAATATCCAGCAACACCACATCGGTGAGCATGACAGCCAGCAAAATACACATAATTTCTGAAAAATAGAAATGTTGCGGCTGGTAAATTCCGTGCCTGGCAATATCCATCATTCCGTTGGATAGCGAAGCACCGACAAAGATGCCGATCGCGGCAATCACCATTATTACTTTAAAAGATGCAGCTTTCGATCCTATTGCCGAATTCATAAAATTGACTGCATCGTTACTAACTCCGACTGACAGGTCAAACACCGCCAGCACAAAGAGGAAAATGATCAGAAAGAGATAGAATGTCTCCATAATTGCTTGTTATGTATTTGGTTGCAAAGGTCTGAAACAAATATTACGCAAAAATGACATAGATATTACAAACATGTTACAAGTCAAACCATACATCCACAGAAACAGTTGAATAAAAAAATAATGTTACCGGACTAAGGGATTTTCGCTATATTCGCGACTTTTATTATAAGAACATTGTTAATCTTACTCACACTTGGGAGAGAATCGAGACGATATCATACAGTGGGCTTGTGAAATGGCCTTATCGGATTCACAAACCGCTCTTAAATCGCTTTACATGACCTATTTCGGGCCACTAATGCGATTTACGGGTATGTATGTCTCATCGCCGGCAGAAGCCGAAGAGATCGTATCCGATACCTTCTTAGCTATCTGGAACAACCGCAAACAGCTACCCGGCATCTCTAATTTCGATTCTTACATATATACTTTAGCCCGCCACAAGGCGATCAGCTATTATCGCAAACAGCACATGGAGCAGGTATCGCTGGACGAAATCTCCATCGACCTTTTCACATCGACCGAAACGACTCCCGAAGAAGAGCTTATCAGCCAAGAAGGAATTCACCGCCTGAACTTGGCAATCGACTCGCTACCCGCCAAATGCAAGATGGCTTTCAAACTCGTCCGCGAGGACAAGCTCAAATATAAAGAAGTGGCTGCCATCCTCGACATCTCCGTCAAAACATTGGAGGCACACTTGACGAATGCCGTCCGCAAACTGCGGGAAACACTTGCCGACGATTGCATCTGAAAAGCAACACTCTGGCATGAAGCAAAAATTTCATGCATAGGATACTTCTGTTTCATGCCCAGGAAACATTTGTTTCCACCTATTGAAAATTTTGTTTCCTCCTATTGAAAATAAATTTTCCCACAGTGGGAAATTTATTTTCTCCGAATGGGAACAGATGAAAATTTTCTATCTTTTTCTCATTTCGACTAAGGGTATTCTCGCTTCCCAGCGACTATACATATAGAAACACACAGAATGGAAAACAGAATAAACCATATAATCGCACGTGTCCTGAGTGGAGAAAGTTCTTCGGACGATATCCTTTCGTTAAGTGAATGGCTGAACGAAAACGAAAAAAATCGAGATGAATTCCGACGTCTCAAGAATTATTGGGATGCAGATGTCGCTTTCAAACATTCCGTTGCCCCTGCTTTCTCGGCCGACAAACTGCAACAAAAGATCAATGTACAAAGAAGGCAGACTGCCCGGCGGCAATTATGGAGAAACGCCATTCCACTAATTGCCGCAGCCTGTTTGCTTTTCATTTTCTCAACAGCCCTTTTCCTTTATAATACAAATGACCGTATATCCGAACACTACACCTTGCTGACAGACGAACATACCTCCAACTTCACGATGGAAGATGGAACCATCATCACATTGAACAAAAACAGCCGCTTAAGCTATTCCGACAAATACGGGAAAGACAGCCGCAACGTCAAATTAGAAGGTGAAGCCTATTTTGAAGTGGCAAAAGATCCAAGCAAGCCCTTCCAAGTAGAGATGAACGGTGCTTCTATCACCGTATTGGGTACGCACTTCAACGTGAAGGCAGATGCAGAGTCAGACGATATCACGGCAACCCTTGTGGAAGGTTCCATCCGTTTCGAAGGCGCAAAGCAAAATATCGTGATGACCCCAAACCAACAACTGACTTTCAACCGGTCGACAAACAAGGTGGATGTCAAAGAAATAGACACCGACACTTTCACAGCTTGGAAAGACGGTCTGTTGAAATACAAATCGATTCCATTCACCGAATTGATCGAGAACTTGAAAGACATCTACCAAGTAGAAATCCGGATTGATGATGAAAGACTGGCAGATCCATCCATCACCGTTTCCGGTACATTCAATCAAAAACAAAGCATAGAACAGATCCTAAAAGTAATCTCACACAGTTTGCCTATACGGTGGACGAATAAAACAGGAAATTATCATATCCAACATGCACACTAAAAAATAATGCCTATGAGAAAACGCTAATGTTAAAAGTAGCACTGAGACCTACACTAAGCGAACAGGGTCACACCATGAAACAAGTAAATTATTAATCTCTTAAATCAATACATAAGCATGAAAAATGTTTCGTATTACAGGCATCTTCATCCTGAAAGCCTGAAAAAATTAGTAGCAATTACAAAAATTACGGCGGTTTCGCTATTAACAGTTTTACCTTCCACTATGCAAGCGGAACCTACCTATTCACAATCGGTAGTGATATCCATCAAAACTGAACGGATGCTTCTCACCGACTTGTTTTCACAGATAGAAAAACAAAGCGAATTCCTATTTTTCTATGTAGATAAAGATGTTGCAGACATTAAAGTCAACATAAAGGCCAACAGTAATCAAATCGATGAAATCCTGACACAAGCATTGACAGGAACAGGACTGACTTATACGATCAACGATCGGAATATCAACATTATGCGAAAAGCATACGCACGGCAACAACAGGCCAAGCAAATCACGGGGAAAGTCCTAGACAATAACGGTGACCCGATCATCGGAGCCAATGTTGTAGAGAAAGGAACGACTAACGGGTCCATTACTGATGTTGAAGGCCTCTTCAACATCAGTATAGCACCAGGTGCTATACTTTCGATCTCCTACATCGGATACAAGCCGACCGAAATAAAAGTCGGTTCACAAAACTCCTACAACATCACCCTCGAAGAAGATTCGGAGACATTGGATGAAGTCGTCGTGATCGGCTACGGTACGGCACGCAAAATCGACCTGACAGGATCGACCTCTTCTTTGGGAGGCGACAAACTTCGGATGAAGAGTACACCGCAGCTTTCCAGTCAATTACAAGGACAGATGGCCGGCGTACAGATCACACGTTCCAGCGGTGACCCGTCAGCCGGAGCTACTATCCGCGTACGTGGTGTCACGACCATGTCAACTAATGACCCATTAGTGATCGTGGATGGAGTGCCTGGCACTCTTACAGATATTGCCCCTGAAGACGTAAAAGACATTCAGGTTTTGAAAGACGCAGCTTCGGCTGCTATTTACGGTTCACGCGCAGCGGCAGGTGTCATATTGGTCACAACCAAACGTGCCAAAAACAAGGAATTCCATCTTTCATATAATGGAGAATACGGCATCAACACACCGACCGCAAAACCTAAATTCGCTAATGCCGTACAATGGATGAGTGGTCTTAACGAATTAGCTTTCAACGATGGTGCATCATCCCTCCATTCACTTTACTCCGAAGATGTAATCAACAATTACGCACAACTACGAGCTGAAGATCCGGACCGCTATGCAGATACCGACTTTATGGATTTAGGATTGAAAAGTAGCACACATCACCAAAGACACTCTCTCTCGCTCAGTGGAGGTACAGAAAAACTGAAAACAAACTTCAGTCTCAACTATTACAATTCGGAAGCACTTATCCAAACAAAAGACTACGAGCGTTTCAATATCCGCACGAACAATGACTACCAAATCAATAATTGGATACATGCCAATGTTGACTTGAATTTACTCTATTCTAACGCAAATGAACCTCACGGATCGATCTTTACCTTAATGGAGCGTGCACCGATCTACAATGCTTATTGGTCTGACGGACGTTTTGCCGATGGCAAAGATGGTGACAACCCTATTGCCGAGCACCAATTAGGCGGTTCCATGAAAAAACAGAACTACAGTGTGGGTGGTAAATTACAATTAGATATCACACCCATAGAAGGATTAACATTAACTGCCATCGTAGCACCAAAATATTCTTTTTACAAAGGAAAAGACCATCGCAAAAGATACGAAGTCTACCGGATCACCGGTGACCCGATTCCCGGAGTTGGCTATGCTTCAACTAGTCTCAGTGAAAGTCGTAACGACAACCATAGCTTGACTAAGCAGTTCTATGCCAACTATAAAATGCAACTGAAACGCCACTCTATCGGATTGATGGCTGGTTATGAAGATTATTCTTACAAATGGGAAGAAGAAGGTGCTTCACGAACCAATTTTAATTTGGTCAATTATCCTTACTTGAATTTAGGGCCTGAAGACTACCAATACAATAGCGGAAAAGCTGGACATAATGCCTATCGTTCATTCTTCGGTCGTATCATGTATTCATGGGCAGATCGCTATATGCTGCAAGCTAATATTCGCTCAGATGGTTCTTCACGTTTTGCTGATGGCCACCGTTGGGGTACATTTCCTTCCGTTAGTGCAGGTTGGGTTATTTCCGAAGAACCTTGGTTCAACAAAAGCATTGTAGATTATTTAAAGTTACGCGGTTCAATTGGACAATTGGGAAACGAACGTCTAGGGAAGGAGTTTCCTTATCAAGCAATACTCAGTTTTGGCACAGGTTTTATTCCAAATGCAACTACAGGTGTAGCAGATGTCGTACAAACGGCTTATCAGACAGACTATGCTTTCAACAACCTAACATGGGAAACGAC
>OGFX01000711.1_pt1 | contig 12372 bp, 9 predicted proteins | sample 1571011 | NCBI WGS metagenome assembly OGFX01 (sample SAMEA2582035, study PRJEB24529) | metagenome | biome: Human gut stool | place: China | collected 2011
GTGTCTGAATCATCTCCTGCTCCGCCACTTCCGCCGTTGCCACCAGTATATGCTCCGGCATCACTTCCGCCTGGATAACCATTACCCGCACCATTTCCGCCATTAGCTCTATAACTTGAATTTAAGAATTGAGAGTATCCACCGTTGGGGGCAACTTCAGAATACCCTCCAATTCCTCCTTTCCCAACTGTTATCGGAATTGACTGACCCGGTGCAACAGAGATAGCATCACCGTCTCTCCATCCGGATGTATCTTTTTTGAAGGTTTTAGTATAGCCGCCACCTCCACCGCTTCCATTATGTCCTGCACCCCCTCCTCCGACAAGAAACACATCAACCTCCCTACATCCTTTAGGTACGATCCAGGTATAATTCCCGGCAGGATAGAACCTCTTGGTGAACAACTGCAACTTCTTCCGTCCCATCATCGACCGTCTCATCTACGCCCTCCTTTCTTACGATAAGAGGTCGTAACTTCTTTATTTATAGAGCATTTACCCCCCCCCCCGTTTAACTTTTAATAACATAACCTGTTTCATTGCTTTACCTCCTGTACAATTGTGGGCAAGTCTTTCAAGTCGTTCGGATAACCTGTAACGGTTGTCAGAATGCAGAGATAGATCACACCGTATTGTTCATAATATTTGTCTTTCTCGAATGCCATACCCTGCACGTATGGAATAGGATCATCAAGCGTGCCTGCGTGCTCAGCTTCAACGATCTTATACAGTGAAGCAGTTTGTATGCCCGCTTTCCACCCGGCTTGCAGCTTGTGCTTTTGTATCACTTCAAACAAAGTGTCGCTTTCTCCTTCCACTACTCGAAGCCGGAAGCCTATTTCAACTTCCTTGCCAAACTCCGCATCTTTCTCACCCCAAATGGGGAATAAGACCTGCATCTCCAACGCTTGGCTGGCTGTGAGAGACACGCTGTTCATCATCGCACGGGCAAAGGTCACTGCCTGCGCTTCCGGGGATTTAGCGATTGCCTTATCTGCTTTAGTTTGCAAGGCTGCCGTTGTTGTATGGATCATTTCAGGATAGCCTTTTACTATGATAGCTTCGACCTCCTCGGCTGTTTGGGCGGCATCGATACGGGATAGCAAGCCGTCTGTCACCTTGCCGCATTGCTCCGAATAGTCCGCTATTTCGTCAAGAGCAACCGTTAAGATATTCGAGGCGTACAGATGACCGCCTACTTCGACTTCTTCCTGCCGGCCACACTTGTCTTTCAGACGAAGCGTATCACCGGCATAGGCATCCTGTTCGTCGATGTAGTAATGATGGATGTCTTTGTCGTAGATTTCCTGCCGTTTGGCATCACGGGCACGCCAGAGCAGTTCTTCCGGTGTCGGTTCTGGTTCCGGAGCGGGCTGCATGTGCCAACACTCCAACGGGGTTGCATCCGGATGTTCGTTGTGGTACTGTTCCTGTTCTTCTGAGAGCGGAAGATAAGCCCCAACCTCATAATCGTCTATATCTGTACTTATGAGATAGGAATCAGGAAGTTTTACTTTCGTTTTCCAAAAATTAATGTCTTTATGAATGTATATCATATTGCTATTCTTAATTGTGATAATATAAACAAATTATACCCTGTCCTCCTTTTCCTCCTGTACGTGACAGACCACCACCTCCTCCGCCACCAGCTCCAATGCCACCATTTCCGCCATTCGTAGGATTGCTTGACCCTGAATTTCCACCATTTCCACCTGATTCAAGACCTGCCGCCCCACCACCTGCTCCAGACCCATCCGAACCAGATCCGTTCGAGCCTTTCCCCGAAGTTCCACCTCCTCCAAATAGGCCAATAGGAATAAGTACATTGTTATATTTATATCCTGTACCACCTTGATAAGATTGACTATTTCCACCTTTATAACCGCCCATACCATCTGCATTACTTACACTGTTTCCACCGGTCATTCCTGACGATGAATTTCCATTACCCGACATAGATGCGCCTGAACCACCAGCATAACCGTAAGAACCATTCCAATAACCAGGAGAGCCTCCACCATTATTACAAATCGCGATATCGGAAGATGGGTTTTCTACCAACTTTGATAGAATGGTATATATACTGTCTGGTATTTTAGAGCCATTACCAAGCCCTCCTGCTCCCTCACTATTACCTCTTTGCCCTCCAGCACAGATTATCGTATCCCCGTTTATTTCAAGAGTTGTACTATCCCCATCAGTTTGTGCATTTACAGGCTTTGCAATTTTACAAGTCAAAGTTTTCGGTAGCAAAGAGATTTTTATATTACGAGCAAATGCTATTGTTCCAGAAGCTCCACCGCTACCACTGTTTGTGCCACCTCCGCCGCCACCTCCAACGATTAGCAAATCCACAAACTTATATTTTTTCTCTATTATATAATTCTGTTGGATACCTAAAGGACTTACCAGCTTTACCAATTTAGGCACTGTATTATATAGATTACCTGATATCAATCTACGTTTCATCTCTTCCTGTTTTGAATTATACCCTAACTACTATTATCCCGTGTTCTTTCTTCAAGGATACACCTGTCGGTTTCCCGTTCGGTAACGTTACACTTGATTCCTCGGACTGCCAGCCAGAACCATTAGGGACCGGTTGGTCAAAGTCCGACCCGGAACTGTTCAAGATCGACAGATAGAATTCCTGCATTTCCGGTACGCTGGCGATATCGGCAAAGTTGATCGCTTGCGGGGATTTGCTTGTGTATTTGAAGCGAAGGTTATACGGTGATGACGGAAGAGCCGCCAGAGACTCGACATCGACATACTCTTTCAACCTCAAAGAGTCCGATACCTTCGTTTTCTCTTCATTGCTGTAATTATTGTCGGTATGGACATAAGCAGCGTCCTTGACCGTATGGTCGTCATTCTGGAACTGGGATAGCCTTGTCGGAATCGCCTGCTGGACGTTTGTGATGCTCTGGTTCAGCCCGGCAATGATCCCTTGCAACGTCTGTGTGTCCTCTACGTTGGCAAGAAAAGCGATGATCTCGTTAAATGACTCGATGGCACTCGATGCGTCACCCGAAACGAGCGTGTTGACCTGCTGCTGCAAGGCTGTCAGCGCGTTCCTGATTTCCGTGTCGTCGTAGCTTTCCCCGTCCTGTCCTTCGGCCACCACACCCGTATCCTCTTCGCCTATTTTCCAATGCTTGGTTTCCGGATCGATCGAAGGAACCGGAGCATTGTTTCCCCGAAGGTTCGGGGTGTCGAACTTACCTTCAGCCGTCGTGATCGTCAGGATATAGGTCGTGGCATCATTCGTTTTAACCGTGACCTTCACCTCCTGCATGACGGCCGGCAGCTGGGCAAACGTATGAACGCCATCAGCCAGCTTCATGTTGAATTTACCGTTTTCCAAACGTTCAAATAACCAGACTGATGCAGGGTAAACGGTTGCGTTATCGGCCCATTCGGCGGTCGTCAGTTCGATCTGTTGATAAATAAATGCACCTTTCTTACTCATTGCTTAAATATCCTTGTTTTATCGTTCGTACTGATTCATTGTAATAATTGGCTCCTGTCAGATAAACATTACCGGGCAAGGCTGTACCGCTGCCGGATTCCTGCCACGAGGCTTTTCCCCCGGCAAGATCATAAAGCCGGTAGAATACATATTCGCCATCTTCCGCTACACGCACATCATCACCGATACGAAAATTGATGGTTGTACCGTCGGTATTGACATAGCTCAATGTATTTTCGTCCGGGATAGCCTCTAACGTCGGGATCTCCGGTTTGTTCTTGATGTAGTTCTTATTGACAGGATCGATAACGTTCCAGTCGGGTTGCAGTCCACTGATGACTCCTTCGGCGGCTTCGGCTGCACGATTGGCGCGGTCGGCGGCTGTGTTGGCCTTGCCGGTCGCGACTATGGTATCTTCCTTTGCCGTATTCGCAGCCAAAGCTGCCGTATCCGCCAGTCCTGCCTTTTCATTGGCCAGAGTAGCGGCAGCTTTGGCTGTATTTGCCGCCTTGTCTGCATTTTCTTTTGCCGTGTTTGCGGCCAAAGCTGCATCCGTCGCCGATTTTGTAGCAGTCTCGGCAGAAGCTATGGTATCATCCGCACGCTCTACAGCCGCATTAGCATTTTCGGCGGCAGTTGTAGCCGAGGATGCTGCTTCATTCGCTTTATCCGTTGCGGTATTGGCATTTAATGTTGCCGTGTCAGCCTTTCCTGCGGCATCATTGGCCTTTCCTGCGGCTATATTGGCTTCCACAGTTGCTTTATCTGCTTCTTCCTTTGCCATATTGGCTGAAGCTGCTGCGGTATCGGCATTCTCGGCTGCGGTATTGGCTATACCGGCTTTTTCCTCCGCCAATGCAGTGGCAGCAACAGCCAATTTGGTCGCTGCATCAGCATCTCCGGCAGATTGAGTTGCTTGACCAGCTGCGGCATTTGCTAAAGCTGCGGCATCATTTGCAGCCTTGGTTGCCGCCTCTGCGCTCACTTTTGCGGTGTTTACATTCGATATAGCAGTATTAGCTTCCTCCTTAATTTGGGACATCTGTTCACGAACCTCTTTTGCCGCATCCGTTGCCGGCTTCATAAGTTCGGCCTTATCAGTCTCTGTCAGATCAGAAAAATGCAGTTTCAATTGATCCACTTCTGCTGGTGTCAGATCGGAAAACTTCATTTTCAATTCTTCACGGTCGAAAATATCCACGTATGCACTATCCGGCTCACCTTCGTATTTCATTTGAAGCGTACCGTTCAACTTTCGAAAAACCGGCTTCTCTCCTTTCGGCCCACGAATTTTCTCAATTTCCAACAGATTCTGCCAAGCACCATTAGCTCCTTGTTTCCAAAGGATGTATTTATCGTTTATCCCTAAAAACGCACTAAGGCCGGGATCGCCCTGTTTACCTTTCATTGCAGAGGGCAAAGCACGCTTAGGTCTCCCACCCTGAATGATCAGGATCATATCATTATCGGTTATTGTTCCGGCTGCCGGAAGCAAATTAGCCCTGATTATTTCAAATTCTTCTGCCATATCAATTGAAAACTATTATTCTACCTTGCTCGTCTGCCAATAACCCCAAATCCGGATCCTTCAGCACACGGTAACGAACATCACCGCCGGCATCTATCCAACTCACTACGGGAACAACAACAGAAATAGTGAATCTTCCCCCTATCCGGTTCTCCTGCCAGACTTCCACAGAAAAGGACGGGCAATCAGTATAGTACACCTGAATGATACCATCCAACGTCTTAATATATAATTCCTGATTTCCTACACCGGATATCTGGCTAAAGAATGCCCGATAATTATTCAGAAACTCTTCCACACTGCCGGCCAACATCCAAAGGGACAGTTTTATTTCCCTATGCTGGGTTTTGATTGTCGAAAGGTCTACCGTACGGCCATCGGTGAACGGCGCCTTAACCGCAGGATATTTCAAGATGTCCTCCTGGTTATCGTCCGATCCTATACCGAAGTCTGCAAAGTCTATCCCATTAATCGCATACTGCCCGCGAAGCCCGATACCGCCGGCCGGAGTTGCCGGATAAATGGCATGATTGTCCTCGACAAAAGAAAGTTCAAACACAGATACGTTCTCCCCTGCATTAAATGGCACAGGCTGTTCGTGAGAAGAGCCGACATTGAATCGTAAGCGGTTGGTCATACCGGCAATAAGATTGAATTCCCGATAGCCCGGTGCGGACAGATCAGCAACAAACTTTCTATACCCAGACCAGAACTGCTCAAGCGTTTCTGCCTTCATGAGGAATTTCAACTTGACGGTCTTAGGTTCGAACTCCACAACCGAGAGATCGGGATCGATTCCGTCGGCTTCCGCCCAGTTGTTATATTTGACTGCCTTACGTTTGGGGTATTTCAGAAGATCATCAAAAGAACCTTCCAATAATTTACATCCCCATTCAGTATATACGTCTTTTCCATCTATTGTCATAATACACGTGCTGTATGGTCTTTATGAGTTATTACCTTACCGCCAGCGTTCTTTACGAACACCACGGCATAGTTACTCGCATGGATCTCGGCTTCCGCCCCGTGCATCAGGATCACGTTGTAGCGGCCGATCGTATCAAAATGAAGGATTGCCTTGGAACCGGCCAAGAATACCTTCACCGGATTCGTCAGTTTCACGTCCGTCTCGATATAGATTCCCATGCTTTCGGCCTTCTTGCCCCGGAACTCTCGTAATTGTTCCATAGACGGGAAATTATTCTTCGTGCAGAACTCCGTACCCTGCGGTGTCAGCAGAAGGCGCATAAGCTCTTCTTTGTTTTCCGTGCCATGCAACAACCGGCAGGCACCTAACCGGTTTGCTATCTCAAAAAACTCTTTATCCATAATGCTACATTTTTACTTTTACGTTAATAGTACCTTCCAAGGCATCAACCGTGCCTCTGGTGTTCTCCGATATCTTACCGGCAACCTCTTTGATCTCTCTCGTATTCTCGGCGATCCGATCGGTATTCTTTTCCACTTTATCTGATAGTTCGCGGATGGCCTTCACATCTTCCCAACCTCTGGATTGCATATCATAGATCAGCCTCATTTGTTCACGGATCGGTTGCATACTGCCGCGGATGTCTTCCAACAGAACACGGACGGCTCCGGTCTGACCGGCCAACAGGTTTATGCTTTCTTGGGAGGCTTTGGCATACGCGCCTTTCAGGGAATTTTCAGAAACTTCTTCTTTCTCCGGTTCTTCCACCTCATCTTTCATCAGGCTATCAGCCCAACCGAACTGCCTGTCAATCTCTTTTTGCAGTTCTTCCGCCATATTATAGATATAATCCTGTTCCCAACCGGAAAGGACATTGTCGGCATAGAACTCCTTCAGTTTGTCACGAATCTTCTCCATCGCACCGGAAGATTCCGTTGCTGCCTTGATGGATTCTGTGACCATCTGGCGCATCATTTTTTTGACGGTATCTTTCGCTGATTCTGCCCGGTCCTCACCGGAAGCCCACGCTTCGGCTTGTGCGTTAGCGAAGTTGTCAATGGCGGATTTCAGGTCTTCCCCGAAGATGGCATCTTTGGCCTTCTCCTGGTTTTCTGCTATAACGTCGTTGATTTCCTCGATTTGTTCCTGCCACTCCTTGATACGGCTGTCATCAGTTTTTTTCTTGTCCTGTTCCTCTCTGATCTGTTGCTGGATAAGGATCTTCTGTTGCTCCAGCAGCTTGTTGTTCTGCTCAATCATTTTGGAAGCATCCTTTGAATAGGCCTTCTCGATTGACTTTTCCAACTTACCGTAAGATTTATCCAATGTATCAATTTGATCCTGCACCCGCTGGATACGTTTCTCGTTCTTCTTGTCATGGATTTTGGCGATGGCACCGGCCAAAGATGTAACGACACCAATGGCAGCACCGGCAGACGCACCGAGTGGACCGAACATGGAACCGGCTTTCGCACCGTTCATTGCAGAACTTACAGTGTCCATAGCCACACTGAAACCTTCAGCTATCCCACCGAATACACCACCAAACGAATCTCCGAGCTTCGAAAACGTGTCAGAGAGGAACTGTCCGGTCTGCATAATTTCACTCATGCCCTCTTCTATTTCTGCCAAACCTTCTTTTAACTTCCTGGCATCACTTTCAGAGATAAAGACTTTTTTCAGGCCATTTGAAACTTTATTAAAAGAGGTTTCCATTTGGTCGGCTTCATGGCGGACATTGGCTATTTCATCCTTGATGGCCTTCAACTGATCCGGTGATTTGCGAAGCACATCAAACTGTTCTTTGGTAATACCGAATGAATTATCAGAGGAATATTCCCCTCTTTCAAGAAAAGACAAGAATTTTTCTGCTTCATCCGCAATGGCACGAATAGAGGTGATATTCTTTTTACTCATATCATCAAACAGCCGGGTGATGATGGAGGTGCTCTTTTGGGCTTCATTATCCACGTCCGCCAGCTCTTTCTTCATACCTTCTGCAAGGGAAAGCCGTTCACCTTCTGTTGTGGCCCTTGCTATCTTCTCATTATAAAGCTCCGTGATAGCCTGACGCTTTTCCAAATATGAACCATATTCTTTCAGGTATTCGTTCATGGCGCGTTTCTCTTCCTCCAGTTGTTCCTTATTCACATTGGAGGTCGATTGCTCTCGTTTAACGTATGAATTGACCAAAGCGGTATGAATCTCGACCGTCTGCTCTTTGCTTAGTTTGCCGCCTTGCGCGTCTTTCCACTCTTTCTCTTTGGCGAGTATGGCTGCAATCTCATTGTCATAATCGAGGTTTATCTGGGCGATCTTCTTGTCGGAACCTTCTTTCATCAGGTCAATTTCGGATTGCTGGTTTTGACGACGGAGGGATAAAAGTTCGTTATGAATCGTTTTTTGCTGTTTGAGTTGCTTATCCGCCTCTTTCTTTTCATGTTTTTCGCGCTTGGTCGAATCAGAATATTTGTCTATTTGCGTTTGCGCCTCTTGTATCTGTTTTGTATACTTGCTCCAATCTTCAGAGTTCTTTTTTGATACATCCAAGGCATTACGAGCAGCTTCTGCATCCTGTTTCTGCTTCTCCCAATAGGATTTATTCTGTACAACAGAGATACTATTCCTCGTTAATGAATTGATCTTTCCTGTTGTCTCATCTATCTGCTTATTCAAAGCATCAAGCCTGATACTACTAATGATATCAGGAACACCCACCCACACAGAAGCTATATCCTCTGATTCCGTCAAAGTTTTATCAAGTTCATCCCTTTCCTCGATAAGTTTTCTTTTCACATCCTCATAATGCTTAACCTTCTCTTCAACAGGAGTGTTAGCCTCCCATTGGGCTTCTTTTATTTTATCTATTTCTTCCTTATGGAGTTTTGCAAGATTATTAGCAGTATCAAGTTGCTTATTAAGTCGTTCTACATCATGAATCCATGAATTACCAGATTTATTGTACGGAGAAGATTCTGTCTCTTGTATTTTCTTTTTAAGGTCCTCTATTCTTTTCAGATCAGCCTCATAAGCCTTAACCGCATTGTCTATTTCTCTCTTCTCATTGACAGATGATAACATCTTATTTTGCTGATCCTGAGGCAAATTCTTAAACTCTTCGAGACTCACATTTCCAAGTTCGGGAAACAGTTTTATCAGCTCTTTGTATGCCTTAACCTGCGAATAAACAGATTCAGTCTCACTATTTATTTTTGAAATCAGACTGTCTGTTTTAGAGGTAAGTTCCTGTTTCCTGTGCGCGGCTTCTTCTTGTTCTTTACTAAGTTGCTTTTGGGCTTTCTCGACAGCGGTTGTACTATCATGAAGAACCCACATAGTAGCGGTAAAACTGGCTACGATGGTGGCAAGTAAAACATAAGGATTAGCTTTCATTGCCGCATTTAAAGCCAATTGAGCGACAGTCTGCGCTTTTGTCATAATTGTTTGGATTCCTTTTGCGGCCGCATCTACCCTTGCGGCAACAGCCCTACTACGAGTTAATGTAATACTGGCTATCAAAGCAGTCCGATAAACTCCATAAGTAGCAGCCAACCCAGCCAATACCTTACCTATCGTTTCATAGTTTTCTATCAACGAAGAGGTTGTTTGGATACCCTTAATTATGACACCCTCCGATTTCTGCCCCAATTCATTGAATACTGAATCCATCGCATCTTGCATCATGGATAGCTGACCGTTAATAGTTTTTGAAGCGTTCTCAGACATATTATAAAACTTACCACCAGCGGAAGTGGCGTCTATGAATGCTTGCTGTACCATTTCTGCGGAAATAGCCCCCTTAGACATCTCATCTTTGAGCGTAGCAATAGATTTTCCGGTCTTATCTGCCATGATTTGTAATGGATTGAATCCGGCATTAATCCTCTCATTAAGATCTTGCCCGGTCAACTTTCCTGCCGCCGACATTTGAGAGAAAGCCAACGTAAGCGAGTTAAACCTTTGGGTATCTCCCATAGAGACATCGCCAATAGCCTGTAAATAACGTGGTACTTTCTCAGCCTCGATATTAAAGCCTAACATCATCTGCGTAGCTTGGGTTACATCCGAAAACTCTAACGGAGAAATCTTAGCATATTCACGTACTTGCGACATAAGCGCATCCGCTTTTTCCTTGCTTCCCAACAAGGTTTGAATAGCCGTATCTGCGGCTTGGAACTCGCCACGCACACGGATAATTTCAGAACCCAACGCTTTCAACACACCTACCCCACCGATAACAGCCAATACCTTCTTCCAAGAAATAGCAATACCGTTATTGCTATCTACTACCTCTTTAGCATCGTCTTTATAAAGGGCATATTCGTCACGAAGTTTCTTTACAGACAGACGTGCCCCAGCTTGTTGTTGTGTCAAGTCGAACAAAACTGCCTTCTCTTCATCCAAAGCCTTACGTACAGCATTATATTCTTCCAATTTCTTATTAGCGGACAATGGATTTCTTTTCAATGCGATGCGATAGGCTTCACCAAGGCGTTTTACATCCGCTTCTATGCCTTTAATTACCGACTTTTGAGCGATAATCTTTTCTGAGAACCCGTTTACAACTTGCGAGGCATCAAATATTTTCTTTTTAAAACCTTGATTTATCTCATTACCAGCACGTACAGCTGAAACGACAAGAGAATCCAATTCTTTCGTGTTTTTAGCTAATTGGGCTTCCATCGCACGGAAAGTAGCTGGAGATGTATTGCCATCCATCCCAGAAATAGTAGATTTCAGCTTATCTATGTGAAACGCTAATTTGGGCATACATCAATGTTTTGGATAAAAGTACATTAGACAAATGAAGTAGTAGAATTTTATGAGAATAGATACATGACAATGGAAAGATTGTCGTGAATATAGAATCATGCTCCTCTTTTTTGTCTCATAAGATCCTTTCCCGACATCTTCTTTACTTCTGTTCCATCTTTATCCTCATGGATATCGATAGGTTTATCAGCACTCATCAAGAGCAAAAGAAGATAAGGAAGATCCTCATACACCTCCCTGTAAGAAAGATGCAAATTTTCCATAAATAAGGTAATACTTCCTACGATGGTATTTCCTCCTACTATTTGGGTTTTACTGTTAGATTTGCCAGCTCCATCGCTAACTGGCAGACTACGAAAAAATCACGTCCAGTTATTAACTCAAAAGCGACAAAATACGCTTGCAATAATTCTTCTTTAGAACCTGAAAGCATCTGCCGTTCGAGGCTTTCAGCTCTTTTTTGATAATTCGGGACATCACCAACCACCAAGAATGAAAGTCCCTTGACGATATTCTCCAAATTGACAGGAGCGACCTTCATTAATTCCCGCACAGTGCCATTTTCCGGTAAATCGACCTTACTTAAATATTGGGTAGCCCTCATTATCACTTTGATAGAAGGAGCTTTGATTACATATACTGTTCCCCCTACAACAATAGCTTTTCCATAAGTACCGGAAAGTAACTCTGATATGTTTTTTGAAACCTCACTCATAGTTTAAATATTAGAGGGTGATTGCTCACCCTCGTCATTAACTTATCCACCCAAAGTTGTATCCTCCCCGTCTTCACAGCGCTCAATAGGAACGCCGGCTTTGGTTGGTTTCAACGCCGTAAAAACAAGGGCTAAGCCAATTGCCTTTTCATTCGCTTTACCAGAAGCAGAAACACCGGCACGAGGAAAAATAATTTTCACACCATCTTCAGTTGTGGCACGGACGGTAAACTCTTTACTTTCTACATGATCGGCACGTTCCCATGTACCCGGCTTACTTTCTGAACCCGCAGTAAACTTACCTCCTTGGAATTTAGCCTTAGTTTCAAGATCATACATACCAATAGAAGCATTGATCTTAACCGCACCCGGCTTTTTAGAGGAATAATAGGTATTTCCAGCTACATCTTTGTAATCCTTAACCTCCGGATCTTCATCCTCATAAGTGAAGGTGTCCTCATGAACTACCGGGACTTCTTCAAAAACAGAACCTTCGGCACCACCAGCCCCGATCGGCGCAACCTCCAGCTTCTGAAGGTTTACCACCACAATTTTTTTATTCTCTGCCATAACTATTTTACATTTAAAACTTCAAACAAAACACTAACATTCACATAATGACACTTTAAAGCAGTATCCGCTTCCGTTCCTATATTATAGATAGAATAGCGATAAAAAGAACCATTATAGGAACCTGTACTCCTTAATATCTTCATAGCTTGTCTTTCAAGCTCATTCAGTCGGATAGAGTTGGCTTCATTCTTGCTCAAATCGGGCACACAAAGATTCACTTCTGCGAAAGACTTCTTCCAATAAGTCCCCGGCTGTTGCTTCTTCGTGTGAATGACAATCCTTTCGGACTTCAATTCACCCGTCAGCGTTTCCCCGTTGGGTACTATGCTTATTCCGAAAGCCTTGCAATCCCGGTAGAGAATGTTTCCTATGTCGGTAGTTACT
>OGFX01000720.1_pt1 | contig 12118 bp, 8 predicted proteins | sample 1571011 | NCBI WGS metagenome assembly OGFX01 (sample SAMEA2582035, study PRJEB24529) | metagenome | biome: Human gut stool | place: China | collected 2011
AAGTACGGCCACGAATACGCCCAACTGTGCGACCATATGAATCTGACCGAGGAGGCCGCTGCCGCCCGCAAGCACATTGATGCCGTGGAGCAGGCCACCCTGACCGCCGGTTGGGACGGCGCATGGTTCCGCCGTGCCTACGATGCTTTCGGCAAGCCCATCGGCAGCAAGGAGTGCACCGAGGGTCAGATCTTCATTGAGCCGCAGGGTATGTGCGTCATGGCCGGCATTGGCAAGGAGAGCGGACAGGCCGCGCAAGCGCTTGCCAGCGTGGAGGAGCGGCTGGACACCAAATACGGTGTGGTGCTGCTGCAGCCCGCCTACACCAGCTATCAGCTGAATCTGGGCGAGATCTCCAGCTATCCTCCGGGATACAAGGAGAACGCCGGTATCTTCTGCCACAACAACCCGTGGATCAGCTGCGCCGAAGCAACGCTGGGCCACGGCGACCGCGCCTTTGCGGTGTACCGCAAGACCTGCCCCGCCTATATCGAGGACATCTCCGAGATCCACCGCACCGAGCCCTACGTTTACAGCCAGATGGTAGCCGGTAAGGACGCTCCCACCTTCGGCGAAGCCAAAAACAGCTGGCTGACCGGCACGGCGGCATGGACCTTCTTCAATATCAGCCAGTACATTCTGGGCATCCAGCCCACCTTGGATGGCCTGAAGGTAGACCCCTGCATCCCTCACACCCTGTCTGGCTTCACCGTGACCCGCCGCTTCCGCGGTGCTGTGTACCACATCACGGTGGATAACGCCGCCGGGGTGCAGCACGGCATCAAGGCCGTTACCGTGGACGGTAAGGCCATCTCCGGCAACGTTCTGCCGCTGGCTGCCGCCGGTGCTGAGGTAACGGTGCAGGTGACCATGGGTTAACCCGATTTTCTCTGCTTTTTCATATTATTCTCCTTTCTGTGACCAAAGCCGCCGCGCAGCACTCTGCACGGCGGCTTTGGTTTACAATGAAAATATTTTAGCAGCTTAACGATTGATAATGCGCTCCGCGTTGCTCTGCGCATCTTCAGCGGAAAGGGTATTTTAATATTTCGCGTTTGTCGCGCTCTGCGGAGTTCGACAAACGCCATTTTCACGAGAGGGGCTGCAACGGTTAAAGGGCGGTCTGAATCACAAATGCAGTTGACCGTTACGACCCCTCCTGTGAAAAACATTTCAGCCAAGCCCGCAGGCTTGGCTGAAATGCAAATTAAAATAACAATTCCGCTATCTATGCGCAAAGCGAACGCGGCGCGCATTCCAAATCGTCTCTCTTCCCTCTTGCATTTTTGGGGAAAGAGGTGTAGAATACAGTCACAATCAAACACAGGGGAGCTCGTGCAGCGGGCTGAGAGGAAGTATAGCAAGCTTCGACCCTTTTACCTGATGCGGATAATGCCGCCGTAGGAAGTCATACCCTTTATGATTTTTTGCAGGAGGAGCCGCGCCGGGCTCCTCCTGTTTTTTTGTACCTCTGCGGAGGTTCCGCAGCCGGCTGAGGGGGAGCGCCCTGAGCCTTGGATGAATGCAGCGATGGGAAGCCGTGTTCCGGCGTGAGAGGAAGCCAATGAGCTTCGACCGCACCTTCCGTACCTGTCCCCGCCTTGCTGCGGGCACGGGCTGTTTTGTTGCGGGAGCGCCGGTGTTCGTCCTGCGCTGCCGCAGATGGTTGAAAAGGAGCCAATTTATCATGAAGAATCTCTCTGTCAAAAAGCTTGCCCTCGCCGGTATGTTCTGTGCCCTGTGCGTGGTGGGCAGCGTATTCAGCTTTCCCATGTTCGGCAGCAAGTGCGCCCCGGTGCAGCACATGGTCAACGTGCTGTGCGCTGTTCTGCTGGGGCCGTGGTGGGGTGTAGGCGTGGCCTTTGTGGCTTCCCTGCTGCGCAATCTGCTGGGTCTGGGCAGCCTGATGGCTTTCCCGGGCAGTATGTTCGGTGCACTGCTGTGCGGCCTTGCATACCACAAGACCAAAAACCTGATCGCCACCGTGGTGGGTGAGGTGTTCGGCACCAGCATTCTGGGCGGCCTGTGCGCATGGCCCGTGGCCATCTTCCTGATGGGCAAGAGTGCTGCGGATATCGCCTTCTACGCCTACATCGTGCCCTTCCTCATCTCCACCGCCGTGGGTGCGGTGATCGCCGGTGCTGTGGTGTTCAGCCTGCAGCGCTCCGGCGCTCTGCGCTCCATGCAGAACAGCCTTTCCTGAGCGGAGGTGCCGGGAATGCTCAAAACCGCCTTTGAGAACCTGCGCAGCCGCAGCCCTCTCATCCACAACATCACCAACTACGTCACCGTGAACGACTGCGCCAACATGGTGCTGGCCTGCGGTGCCTCTCCCATCATGGCCGATGATGCCGCCGAGGTGGAGGAGATCACCGCCATCTGCGGCGGGCTGAACATCAACATCGGCACGCTGAACAGCCGCACCGTCACCAGTATGCTGCTGGCGGGCAAAAAGGCCAATCAGCTGGGACACCCCGTGGTGCTGGACCCGGTGGGTGCCGGTGCTTCCCGTCTGCGCACCGACACCGCCTTCCGCCTGCTGCGGGAGGTGCAGTTCACAGTGATCCGGGGCAACATCTCGGAGATCAAGACCCTTGCCTCCGGCGCAGGCACCACCAAGGGCGTGGATGCGGACGTAGCCGACAAGGTGACCGAGGAGAACTTGGACAGCGCCGTGGCTTTTTCCAAGGCCTTTGCCGCCCGCACCGGCGCAGTGGTTGCCATTACCGGTGCTATCGACATCGTAGCCGATGCGCAAAAAGCCTACTGCATCCGCAACGGCAACGCCATGATGAGCAGCATCACCGGCACAGGCTGTCAACTCTCTGCCCTGACGGCGGCTTTTGTCACCGCCAACCCCGGCCACCCGCTGGAAGCTGCCGCTGCGGCGGTATGCGCCATGGGTCTGGCGGGCGAGGTCGCCCACCAGCGGCTCACTCCGCAGGACGGCAACGCTACCTACCGCAATTACATCATTGATGCCATTTACAACATGACCCCCGAACAGCTGGAGAAAGGCGCAAACTATGAAGTGCGATAAACACACCATGCTCTTGTACGCGGTGACCGACCGTGCATGGGTGGGCGAGCAGACTTTGTATCAGCAGGTGGAAAGTGCCCTGAAGGGCGGTGCCACCTGCGTGCAGCTGCGGGAAAAGCAGCTGGGCGACGCCGATTTTCTGCAGGAAGCCATCCAGATCCACGCTCTGTGCCAGCAATACGGTGTGCCGCTGTTCATCAACGATAACGTGGAGGTGGCCTTGCAGTGCCACGCCGAGGGCATCCATGTGGGGCAGGACGATATGGCCGCCGCACAGGTGCGCCAGCGCGTGGGCGAGGGCGTGATGATCGGCGTTTCTGCCCACACGGTGCAGGAAGCACTGGACGCTGTGGCGCACGGCGCGGATTATCTTGGCGTGGGCGCAGTGTTCGCCACCCACACCAAGACGGACGTGAGTGAGATGCCCCGGCAGACCCTGCTGGACATCTGCAACGCTGTGGATGTGCCGGTGGTGGCCATTGGCGGCATCCACAAGGAGAACATTCTGCAGCTCAAGGGCACCGGCGTGGACGGCGTGGCGTTGGTAAGCGCTATCTTTGCCGCAAAGGACATCGAGGCCGAGTGCCGGGAGCTGCGCGCCCTTTCGGAGCAGATCGTAAAGTAAGCTATCACCCCGCGGCAAACCGGGGGCACCACCTTGGGCCGCGTTACAAAATTCATGGAGAAAACCAACATGAAAAGCGTATTTTGCGCAGGTGCCGGCATCCAGAGCGTACTGTTTTTTCTGAATGGCGGCTACTTGCCTGCTGGCCGGGAGCTTTCTCCTCGGACACGAGTTCGGGTTGCGGCACCCAGCGGATGCTTCGTGCCTTAAGCGGCACTCGCATCCTACTGGCCGCTGCCCCAGCAGCAACTTCCTGTTTCCGCCACTGGCGGCGGTCGTTGCTGCTGCAGTCCATTCCATCGCCCGCCCTACTGCCTGCGGCAGCAGGGTCCCACCCCAGCGGACGGTCCTCGGAGAAACTCCCGACCGGCGGTTCGCTCCCACATCACTGTATGATCAGCACCCTGCTGTTCAGAGATAAACTGTCATTTGGAGGAACACAGCGTATGCAGACTTATACCACCCAGATGGATGCCGCCCGCAAGGGCATCATCACCCCGGAGATGGAGATCGTAGCCAAAAAGGAATACCGCACCACCGAGGAGATCCGCCAGTGGGTCGCCGAGGGCAAGGTAGCCATCCCCGCCAACAAGCACCACAAGTGCCTGAACCCCGAGGGCGTTGGCTCCATGCTGCGCACCAAGATCAACGTGAACCTTGGCGTCTCCCGCGACTGCAAGGACTACAACATTGAGATGCAGAAGGTGATGAGCGCCGTGAACATGGGCGCAGAAGCCATTATGGATCTGTCCAGCCACGGCAACACCCAGCCCTTCCGCCAGAAGCTGACCCACGAGTGCCCGGTGATGATCGGCACTGTGCCGGTGTATGATTCGGTCATCCACTACCAGCGGGATCTGGCTGAGCTGACTGCACAGGACTTCATCGATGTGGTACGCCTGCACGCAGAGGACGGCGTGGACTTTGTTACCCTGCACTGCGGCATCACCCGCAAGACCATCGAGCAGATCCGCAAGCACAAGCGCAAGATGAACATCGTGAGCCGCGGCGGCTCTCTGGTGTTTGCGTGGATGAGCATGACCGGCAACGAGAACCCCTTCTACGAGCACTTTGACGAGATCTGCGAGATCTGCGCCGAGCATGATGTGACCATCTCTCTGGGCGACGCCTGCCGTCCCGGCTGTCTGGCTGACGCCACCGACGTGTGCCAGATCGAGGAACTGGTGCGTCTGGGCGAGCTGACCAAGCGCGCATGGGCGCACAACGTGCAGGTGATGGTGGAAGGCCCCGGCCATGTGCCCCTGAATCAGGTCGCCGCCAACATGGAGGTGCAGAAGAGCATCTGCATGGGCGCACCCTTCTATGTGCTGGGACCTCTGGTCACCGATATCGCCCCCGGCTACGACCACATCACCGCTGCCATCGGCGGCGCAGTGGCAGCCGCCAGCGGTGCGGCCTTCCTGTGCTATGTGACCCCCGCCGAGCATCTGGCTCTGCCCAACGTAGATGACGTAAAGCAGGGCATCGTGGCCTCCAAGATCGCCGCCCACGCCGCCGACATTGCCAAGGGCATCCCCCATGCCCGGGACATTGACGACAAGATGGGCGATGCCCGCCGCGTACTGGACTGGGATGCACAGTTCGCCTGCGCGCTGGACCCCGAGACCGCCAAGGCCATCCGCGATGCCCGCCTGCCCGAGGACGACCACAGCGACACCTGCAGTATGTGCGGCAAGTTCTGCGCCGTGCGCAGCATGAACAAGGCGCTGGCCGGTGAATACATCGACATTCTGTAAGCTTTTCCCGCGCTGAAAGGCGCTTCTTCCTCCGGGACTGCTGCACAATCGTGCGGCAGTCCCTTTTTTGTGGGACGATTTAAATGCCCTCCGCTGCCGAGCTGCGGCATATTCAGTGGAATTATTATTTTGCATTTGCCACACTGCGTTCAGTTTGGTCAATCTATTCTATCAATATTTTAGATTTTACAATTCTTCTGTGCTGTACTATAATAAAGTAGCAACTTTATTACTCAAAAGTACAGGAGGCTGTTTTCTTGATAGTTGATCTGATCGAAGCGCTTTACCGCCTGCTGTGGGGCGATTTATTCACCCTGCCAGTGGCGGGCGGCATTGGCATCTCCTTCATGGTGGTGCTTCTGTTTGCAGCCGGTATCGGCTTTACCCTGCGCACAAGGCTGCTGCCGGTGCGCCTGTTCCGGGATATGATCGGCGCAGTATGCGAAAAAAAGCAGACCGCGGGCGGGCTTTCCTCCTTCCAGACACTGGTCATCTCCACCGCCACCCGGGTGGGCATGGGCAACCTTGTGGGCGTGGTGGCCGCTGTTTCGGCGGGCGGTGCGGGCGCGGTGTTCTGGATGTGGGTCACCGCCCTGCTGGGTGCTTCCACCTCCTTTGTGGAGTCCACTCTGGCGCAGAAATACCGCGTGCCGGACCCGCTGTACGGCGGCTGGCGGGGCGGCCCGGCCTACTACCTTCATGTGCTGGCAGAGCGCAAGCGGGGCAAAAAGCTCAAGCGCTCGGTGTGCGCAGCGCTGTTTGCAGTGTCCGGTCTGATCTGCTGGTGCGGCATCAGTCAGGTGATTTCCAACTCGGTCAGTTCTGCCTTTGAAAACGCCTTTCACGTCCCGCCGCTGGCCACTACCGTGGTGCTTACCCTGCTGGCGGCGCTGATCGTGCTGCGCAAAAACGCCACCGTAAAAAGCCTTGACTTTATCGTGCCGGTCATGGCGGTGTGCTACTTTGTCATCACAGTGGGCATCGTGGTGCTGAATCTCCGGCAGCTGCCCGCCGTGCTGGCGCGCATCTTTGCCGAGGCCTTCGGCCTGCGTCAGGTGGCCGCAGGCGGCTTTGGCGCAGTGCTGATGAACGGTGTCAAGCGCGGGCTGTTCTCCAACGAAGCGGGCAGCGGCTCTGCCCCCTGCGCCGCTGCCGCTGCCGAGTGCGACGACCCGGTAAAGATGGGGCTTGTGCAGGCGCTGGGCGTATTGATCGACACGGTGGTCATCTGCAGCTGCACCGCCTTTCTGATGCTGCTGGTGCCGCAGGACATCACCGCCGGGCTGACCGGCATGGACCTTTTGCAGACCGCCATGCAGTACCATCTGGGCGGCTTCGGCATCGTGTTCATTGCGGTGATCTTAGCGCTGTTCAGCTTCTCCACCTTTCTGGGGGTGCTGTACTACGCCCGGGGCAATGTGGCCTACCTGTGCGGCGACAACTGGTGGAGCCAGACCGCCTACAAGCTGCTGGCGCTGGCCATGCTGCTGGTGGGCGGCACACAGGCCTACACCGTGGTGTGGGATCTGGGCGATGTGGGCATCGGGCTGATGACCATCTTCAATATGCTGGCGCTCGTTCCCCTTTCCGGCGAGGCGCTGGCCGCCCTGAACGACTACGAAAAGCGCAAAAAGCTACACTGAAAGGAAGCCGCCGCACATAATACGTTGTGCGGCGGCTTCTTTTCAGATAGACGATTCAAAATGCCCGCCGCGTTGCTCTGGGCAAAAACAGCGGAAAAACTATTTTTTATTATAGCAGTTTGCGTTTTTAATGCACAAGCAACATCCGCAAACTGCATATCGCAAAGATGCCGTTTTGATTGGCACTATTTTTGAAAATTGCGATAGAACAATCCCGGAAAGTCTGCGGAACTTGTCGGGGCAAATCCCCTCCATCTGCTAGCGCAGACCGCTCCGCCGCTTAAAAGCCCCACTGGGGCTTTTATTGTTGCACAAACGCGGACTTTCCGGGATTGTATTTTCACGGAAGGGGTCGTAACCGGAAACAGCAGCTGCAAATGCTGCCTGCCTTGCCCCCTTGCTATAAAAATCAGCTATGCTGCTTCAGGGCGCAGACAGCGATGCTCAATGCGCTCCATGCGGCCTGATACATCAGCACCGTGGCGATGGACAGCTGCCAGATGCTGCCCGCATAGGTCAGCAGCACCGCAATGAACACCGAGAAGCATACCGACACCAGCTGCACCGTGGTGGCGCTGGTCTCGGCATTCTGTGCCTGATCTGCGGCCTGCAAGCCGCCAGTCAGGCTGGCAAAGCCCCTGTGGTGGTACAGGCAGCACTTGGGCTTTGCCGGGGCTGCATCGGCGGCTTCAATAGCCTGACACTGGTCGCCGTCCAGTACCGTGACCATGCCCTCCGGCAGGTGGTAGGCCTCGGTGATGTGCCGCGCCGTCAGGCTGGGATCCTTGCTGGTGACCAGCAGACGGATGTTTTCCTTTTGCAGAGAAGCAAGACTGCGTGCCACATTGCGGCCACCCACATAGCGCAGCACGAACATGGCGTGCAGGTTGCCGGACACTGCCAGATACAAAATTTGCAGCTCGCCATTTTTGGAGTGGCTGTCCTCGTAATCCTGCTCCGGCAGGGTCACGCCCTCCTGCTCCATGTAGCGGCGGGTGCCGATGAGGATGCGGTTATTGTCGCACCATGCCGAGAAGCCCAGCCCGGTGTGCTGCTCCAGATCCTTGACCGGGAACAGGATATCGGTGCGATCCTCGATGATCTGGCGGAACAGCCCACGCAGGGTGTCGCAGCTCTCGTTCAGTACACTTGCCGCATATAGGATGGCGCGGTCGATGCGGCCGCCCTTGAAGATGCGGATATCCTCCAGCGTCACGCTGTCAGCGGTAAACAGGTCATCGGCATCCAGCTCAATGGTGTCGATGCCGCCCAGCTCCTCAATGGCTGCCCAGCCGGGCACCACAGCGCCCACAGCGGCGGCAGCTCTTTGCAGCCGCAGCGCCGCCAGACCCGGCACCAGTACCGAGGAAAGGGGTGCGCCCATGCACAGCACGGCAGCAGCCGCAGCCACAGCGCAGTTGATGCCGCCGCCGAACAGCAGGAAGGCTGCGCCGCTGAGCACTGCTGCCGCCAGCAGAACACAGGCCACCTTGCGGGCGCGGCGCTCGCTGGCGCGCTCGCTGAGACTCTGCTCCACAAAGTCATCGCTGGCAGTCTGCACCGGGCGGCTCAGCAGCACCCACGGATCCTTCTGCTCCAGATCCCGGGCGAGGGCGCGGATCAGGTCTTTATCGCGGGTGCGGTAAGCGCCCCGCAGTTCGCCGCCCTCTGCCGCCAGCGCGTAGCCGCCCTGCACGGCAGACAGCATCACCCGGCTGCCCACCAGCGCCAGAAACAGTCCCAGCGCCGCCATACCGGTCAGCAGACCGATGCCCTCGGTGCTGCGGTAGGCGTTGGCATTCAGCATGGCCACCACTGCCTGCAGCAGCGCTGCCACAGCAGCCAGCGCGGGCATGGTGTCCGCACTGGGACGGCCGCGCAGACCGGCCAGACCGTCCCGCAGCACCGGGTAGCCCACAAACAGGCTGGCGGCAAATAGCAGCAGATTGGCGGCATAAAACGCCGCCGGGGCTGCGTCCGGGTCCAGCACCGAAAGCGGCGGCAGCAGACGCTCTGCTGTCAGCCCAAGGTGCAGCAGCACTACGGCCAGAATGCCCGCCAGCACACACCGCAAGGTCAGCTCTGCGGCCATGTGGTGCAGCTTATCAGTAGTGGATTCCGGCACAGTATCCTCGGCAGGGGCAGCGGTTTCTGCTGCGGGTGCGTCCTCCGGCTGTGCCGGGGTCACAGCTGCATCGGCTGCCGGTGCGGGCACTGTTTCATCAGCAGGAGCGCCGTCCTGCTCCAGCGGGAGCAGCGGCAGGCTCATAGTATCCTCTTTTTCCGGCTTGTGGGCAGCGGGCTTTTCGTCCTCTGCCGTGCCGAACATCTGGAAAATCGACTTTTTCTCAGGCTTTTTCGGCAGTGTCTCCGGGTCTGCCGGAGCGCTGGCAAACACCACCGGCGGCAGTTCCTCGGCAGGCTTCTGTGCCGCCTTTGCCGGGGCTTTTTCCGGCTCCGCCGCAGGCTGTGCAGGCGCGGGCTGCACCTTTGGCTGCGGCGCTGCCTGCACAGGTTTTGCGGGCTGCGGGGCAGGCTTTGCCTTGCCGCTCATGCCGTTGAGCATATCCTTCAGCTGCTGCATCTCCCGCTGCTCCAGCTCCTCCTGCGGCAGCAGTATCTCCGGGGCATTCTTCGCCTTGGGCTGCTTTTGGGGCGCTGCAGCGGGCTGCGGCTTTGGCTGCGGTACGGGCTTTTCCGGCTGTGGCTTCACGGCAGCAGCCGCCTTGGGTGCAGGCACCGGCTCTGCCGGCACTGCCTTGACCGGCTCTGTCCGGGCAAACTGCAGCGGCATTGCTGGAACAGGGTCTGCGGTGCGCAGCTCCAGCGCCATATCCTCCTGCTCCGGCTGCACCGGCCTTGCATCTGCCCCCAGCAGGATCTCGCCGGTGGGGATCTCCAGCACCGGCTGTGCCGCGGCGGGCGTTTCTTCTTTATCGTGGCCGAACAGCTTGCCCAGCAGCCCGGCCTTGGGCTTTTCCTCCACCGGGGCAGGCTCATCCCGGTGGGTCATCTCCTCGGGCAGATCGATCACACTGGTGCTGAAAAAGTTGCGGAACCGCTCTTCAGCCGAGAGCTCTCCCGTCTGCTTGCCCTTGCGTTCATTTTTATTGTTCGGCATCCTTGTCCCTCCCACTGTTCTGGATGGAGTTTACCGCTTGTTTTATTCCTCTACGGCGCGCTGCGACTGGATCTCGTACAGAATGATGCCTGCCGCCACCGAAACGTTATAACTGTCCACGCCGGTGCCGGGTGCAGCCATATCCAGCCGCACCACACCGTCGCACAGCTTCTTTACCAGCTGGGATACCCCGCTGCCCTCGCTGCCCAGTACCAGCGCGATGGGGCCGGTCAGGTTATTCTTGCGCAGGGAGACGCCGTCCATGTCGGCGCAGTAGACGAACACGCCCTGCTCCTTCAGACGGCGGATGGTCTCGCCGATGTTGGCCACCCGCGCCACCGGCAGACGCTCGGCAGCGCCTGCGCTGGACTTGATCACGGTGGGGGTAACGGATGCGCCGCCACGCTTGGGGATGACGATGCCGTGGGCACCGCACAGCAGGGCGCTGCGCATGACAGCGCCCAGATTGTGGGGATCCTCAATGCCGTCGCTCAGCACCAAAAAGGGCGGCTCGCCCTTGGCTTTGGCTGCTGCCAGCAGATCCTCCACGGTCGCGTACTCGATCTCGCTTGCAAAGGCCGCCACGCCCTGATGGCTCTCGGTGCCGGTCATCAGGCGCAGCTTGTTGGGGTGCACCCGCTTGACCGTTGCACCGGCCTCTTTGGCCAGCGCTGTATAGTATGCCGCCACTGCCGGAGCCATCCCCTCGGCAATAAGCACGGTGTCCACACCGGAGCCGCTCTTGAGCAGCTCGGTCACAGGGTTTTTGCCGTAGATCAGGCTCTCGCTTTTCTGCTGCGGCTGCTCTGCATCGCGGCGCGGACGGCGCGGCTGGTTACGTTCTTCCATCTTTTTTATGCTCCTTCCGTTCCGGGCGGGCGGTGCCGCGCCGGAGCGTTTTATTCTGTTTATGATAATCCAAGATAAAGTATACCATATCTCGCCCGGCTTCGCCACAAATTGCAGAGATTTTATTGCCCGGCGCTAAAATTTTTTCGGTAAAAAGCGTTTCTTCCTGCCGGTTTCGGCAGCTGTAAAAATGTTTTGCCCGCTGCCCGGTCGGCGGGGTGCAATTCCGCCGTTTTGCCAAGGTCAAAAGTTTTCCACAAAAAACGTCTATACATTCCGTAAACGCTCTGTAGTTTTTCCACAAGTTGAAAACTCGGTGGAAAGTGTGTAAAAGTCCAGCCATAGCGCCCGTTTTCCGGGTGGAACTAAACAGTTTCCACCGGGTTTTCAACAGCAGGTTCCTCCACATCTTGGCAAAAGCCTTACAATTTGTAAAATTCAAGTCGGAATTATGACAATTTTTTGAACCGGAAATTGTCCGCTTTTGCAATTTTCTCCAACATCATTTTGACGAATGTTAAAATGTGTTGAAAACCCGCGTCATCGATGCACAAGGCAGATGTTGCAGCATATATGGATTTTTGTCGCCAGGCGCAGAACATTTCTGCCGCTGCTGCATCAGCCGCTTTGTGCCGTGCCTGTTCCGCAGCAGCTCTATGCAAGAAAAAGCGCCTGTTCGGATTGATTTTAGGCGCAGTTTGGGGTATACTAACCATGTGGGCTCGTTAAACCATACACAATGCGGTGTGTGGCAGAGCCGGAACCCCGATAATTTTTGGAGGTAATGAATAATGTTGGTAAATGCAACCGAAATGCTGCTCAAGGCACGCGATGGCCACTACGGTGTGCCGCAGTTCAACATCAATAATCTGGAGTGGACCAAGGCTGTCCTGACCGCCTGCGAGGAAATGAAGAGCCCCGTCATTCTGGGTGTTTCCGAGGGTGCAGGTAAGTACATGACCGGCTTCAAGACTGTTGCCGCTATGGTCAGCGCCATGGTCGATTCCATGGGTATCACCGTTCCCGTTGCTCTGCATCTGGACCACGGCACCTACGAGGGCTGCAAGGCCTGCGTTGAGGCCG
>OGFX01000735.1_pt1 | contig 11950 bp, 9 predicted proteins | sample 1571011 | NCBI WGS metagenome assembly OGFX01 (sample SAMEA2582035, study PRJEB24529) | metagenome | biome: Human gut stool | place: China | collected 2011
AAAATCCCTCCGCCTATGAGCGGAGGGATTTTTGTATATAGAAAACCCCCGGATAGTCCGGGGGTTCAGTAAAAGCTTTAGCGTTGCGTCTTCGAAAAGTTACTCCTTTAGGGTAAGATAAGATTGCGGTCCGTCAACTGCAATTAAGACCCTAAAGGAGGCCATATAATGTATGACAATCAGAGTTTAGCACATACTAAATGGAACTGCAAATATCATATAGTATTTGCACCAAAGTATAGAAGAAAAGTGTTTTTTGGACAAAAGCGATTTGAAATCGGAGGTATAATTCGTGAATTATGCAGATGGAAAGGTGTAGAGCTTTTGTCTGCAGAAGCATGCCCAGATCATATTCATATATTAGTAGCAATTCCACCTAAAATGTCAGTCTCATCATTTATGGGGTTTCTAAAAGGTAAAAGTAGTTTAATGATATATGAGAAATGGGGGAATATGAAATTCAAATATCGAAATAGACAATTTTGGTGTCGAGGATATTACGTCGATACAGTTGGAAAAAATGAGAAAAAGATAGCGGAGTATATTTCGAATCAATTAAAGCAAGACGAGATGTCAGAGCAATTAGTTTTAGACTTTCAAGACCCGTTTAACGGGTAGTTAGTATTCGATTGCAGATGACGGATCGACATGCGCTCCCACGCGCGGCCGGTAGCATTCGCCTTATAGGCGAAAAGAAGAACCACCGGCTAAGCCGGTGGGTAGCTTTTTATGGTAAAATAGATTGTATACATGGTGATATTTTTACCAGCATTAGTTAGCATTAAAAAATCATAAATCCGGTGTAGGGGAGTTATGACGAGGTATAACAAGTGGAATATATTATTTCGTTTATGGAAACCTATGGCTATGCAGCCATGTTTATTGCGATGGTTCTAGAAAATGCGAATATACCGATCCCTAGTGAAATTATTCTTGGTTTTGCAGGGTATTTGATTGCTCAAGGCGTGTTTGAATTGCATACAACTATGGTTGTAGGTACGCTAGCAGGTATTGTAGGATCCATCCTATCATATTGGATGGGTGAATATGGTGGGCGTCCTTTGTTGTTGAAATACGGGAAATACCTATTCTTTAATGAGCATTAATTGGAACTAGCTGAGAAAATGTTTAATAAATACGGTGGTGCCGCTGTGTTCTTTGGTCGTTTATTGCCAGGTGTTCGTACATTCATTTCCTTCCCAGCTGGTATGGCTCGTTATCCGATGTCACATTTTGTGGTTTGGACTGTATTAGGTACGATTCCTTGGACGATTTTATTGGTGTATTTAGGTAAAGTTCTCGGTGAAAACTGGAAAGATCTTATTGAATATAATCATGAGTTCTTAATTATTATGGTTGCTGTATTTGCAATTATTGCGGCTGTAATTGGCTATAAATATTACAAAAATCGACGTAAATCATAAGGAGATTGTAATGAAAATATCTCGCTTAACATTTGTGTTGTTTGTTTTCTGGTTGGCGTTTTTTATGGTTGCTAATAATGTGCTACCTGTAACTGATCCAGTAGAATCGAATTATGCATTAACCGCTAAAGAGATGGTGTTGTCTGGGGATTGGTTATCGCCGCAAATTTATGGGACCTATTGGTATGATAAGCCAATTATGATTTATTGGCTTATCGCTTTGGCATTTAAAGTGTTTGGATTTGCTGACTGGGTTGTACGTTTACCAAGTGCCATATTCGGAGCTTTATCAGTGGCTACAATGTTCCAAGCCATGCGGTCCCTAAGTGGTCGTTGGCTCGTAGGTTTAGTAGGGTCGTCAATTCTTGGTACATCACTTATGTTCTGGGCCGTTGCACATGGCGTTATTACCGACATGGTATTGCTGTATACGTCCTTGATGGTGATGGTATTTGCCTATGATGGGTTAAATAATAACTCTAGTAAATCTATGATTGTAGCCTATGTGTTCTCTGCGTTAGGCGTTCTTACAAAGGGACCAGTGGCACTTGTATTGCCAGGGCTTATTCTTCTCGTTTATGTAGCGCTGTATCGCTCTAAACAAATGTTGCTGCGCCTCTTTGATTGGAAAGGTATTCTCGCATTTTTAATCGTTGCATTACCGTGGTACCTCTATATGTATAGTACCCATGGTCAAGATTTTGTAAATGGATTTTTAGGGCTTCACAATGTAACGCGTGCTACTCAGTCTGAGCATCCCGAGGATAATGTGTGGTGGTATTACATCGCTATATTTCTGGGGGCGTCCTTACCATGGACGGGTGCAGTTATTTATGGTATTATAGCTGGATTTAAGTTGCGTCATAAGGGCTATGTATATAGCTTGTGCTGGGGGATTGGAACGGTTTTGTTCTACTCTTTGATGGCCACAAAATATCCTCTTTATACATTTATAAGTCTTGTGCCATTTAGTGCACTCGGTACATTGGGGGTTTTGAAAGCGTTACGTCCAGGGCGTTCATGCTATGTGCCTTGGATCATCATAGGCCCTACACTTTTATTGTGGGTGGCGTATGTGGTTGCATCTTTCTTTGCTCCATGGGGGTACTATGGCTTGTTATATGTGTTTGCCGGTGTATCTGTGTTGGGATTGTTATGGTTCTGGTGGAGCAAACAGCGTTATCGCCTCATAGGCGTTGTTGTTATCGGTACTATGTTAATTTCTTCTGTCGTTGTTGTAGAAGGACTGGTACCGCTTATAAAACAACGTAGTTCGGTTAATATACTTCCTGTTGTGGAAAAATATAATGGGGATGTGTATTACTATAATGGTTATAGTACCTCTGTTGTGTATTATACCGGTCATAAGGTTATCCGGATTAAGGGTGATAGTAGTCGCTGGGACGACAAGGATAAATTGAAACAACGCAGTGCTGAATGGGATAAGAAATATCTTATGGAACAAGTATCTGAAGCAGACTTCGTTAAATGCGTAGCGGAGGGCAAGCAACTCATGCTTGTTGTTCCAAAAGGTGAAAGAAAACACTTTAGACAATCCGCTATTGCACCATATGTGGGTGAGTATAGCGAAACTGATACTGCTGAGATTTATATTTTAAATAAACGACAATCTTATATTGCAGAGTAAAATGTATTTGTTATAAATAATATCTTTGCTTGTGAAAGTAGCACCAACTGCTAGATGCAGTTGGTGCTTTTTGTATCCTAAAAGTTTACAAGTTTTTACTATAAAAATAAAACCTATAATATTAATATGTTTTGTTGACAGGATAAAAACATATTGGTATAGTGGGTAATATAATTTTTTAGGACGAGGTGCTCTAAAGCCATATTTCATCTAAGGTTTAGAAAAGTGCGGAAAACGGCATAAAACGCCCCTTGTTATGGGGTAGAAAGAGGGGAAGTTATGAAGAAAACTTGGTATCTAATCATCGCGGTAGTCATTTTGGTTATCGGTTGTGTTACTTATGGCTATCATGAGCACAATAAACCAAAGACGGCACAGGAATTAAAGACAGTGCGGATAGCGTATTTACCAATTACCCATGCATTGCCGGTATTTGCTACAAAAGAACTAGAAACAGCAAATGGTCCTGTTCATGTAGAGCTTGTTAAGTATGGATCTTGGCCAGAGCTCATGGATGCATTAAATACAGGTAAGGTAGATGCTGTATCGGTACTCGTTGAGCTAGGTGTAAAGGCTCGTGAGCAAGGCATCGATGTACGTGCTGCAGCACTAGGTCATACAGAAGGTAATATTATCATCGTCAATAAGGATATTAACTCTGTACAAGACTTGAAAGGTAAATCCTTTGCCATCCCTCATAAACAATCTACCCAAAAAATTCTTGTAGATCTTATGCTAGAGAAAGCTGGTCTTACCGAAAAAGATGTGCAAATCGTTGAAATGAGTCCTCCTGAAATGCCATCTGCACTGGCTGTAGGCCAAATTGCAGGCTATAGCGTAGCTGAACCATTTGGATCTATTGCCTTAGAGATGGGCTATGGCAAAGTCTTTGAAGATCCTGACCACTTATGGCATGACAATATTTGCTGTGCCCTCGTGTTTAATGGTCAATTTGTCGATGAACATCATGATTTGGCGAAAGCTTTCACCAAGGCCTATCTCGATGCAGGTAAATACCTAGATGAGCATCCAGAGTCACAAAAAGAAATTGCCTTAAAATATTTAAAGTTTAAGGATCCTATTATTGAACGTTCCTTACAAGTGATTGGGTTTGGAGATTTAGCCCTTACAGAGGACCGTTATAACGCACTCGTGCATCATATGACGCATATAGATTTGATTAAAAAGGTGCCGAGTTATTCAGAGTTTGTAGATATATCATTGTTACCATAGGAGGAGGACCATGAAGAAATATACATATGTGCTGGGTTCATTTATCGCAGCGTGGCTGATTTGGGAGTTAATCGTTCGTCTGGGCGGTTTTAACGAAGCCTTGTTTCCAACGCCATATAAGGTATTGATCGGCTTTGGAGAACTCATCGGAGACGGTGTTCTCTTTAAGGATATTGCAGACAGTTTAGTACGGTTCTTCATTGGTTACATCCTTTCCGTCGTAGCTGGCGTATTCTTCGGCCTTATCTTGGGTTGGTACAAGGGGATTTGGAACTACATCAATCCAATCGTTCAAGTCATTCGACCAATTTCTCCTGTGGCGTGGTTGCCGTTTATCGTTCTCTTCTTCGGTATCGGCCAAGCACCGGCTATCGTTATCATCTTTATCGCAGCGTTCTTCCCAGTGCTGTTATCCACGGTGTCTGCCATCCAAAATATTGATCCTGTATATATCAAGGTGGCGCGCAACTTTGGTATTAAACAGCCAGAATTATTATTTAAAATCGTGTTGCCCGCTGTATTCCCTGGTATTGCATCGGGACTTCACATCGCCCTTGGTACAGCGTGGATTTTCCTTGTAACAGGTGAAATGGTAGGCTCTCAAAAGGGAATTGGGTTAATCATCATCGATATGAGAAATAACTTGCGTAACGATCTCCTAATGGTAGCCATTTTAACCATCGGTTTCGTTGGGCTTTTACTCGATTGGGGCGTGTCCCTCATCGAAAAATGGATTTACAAACGTTGGGGTATTGAGAAATAGGAGGTGGCCTCATGGGTTACATTTCGGTGCGCAATGCACACAAGGAATTTATGAAAGATGGGGAACCACTCACCATTCTTGAAGATATCAACTTAGACATTGAAAAGGGCGAGTTTATTTGCCTCTTAGGCCCTTCTGGTTCTGGTAAAAGTACGCTATTAAATGCCATGGCGGGCTTTGAGCTTGTTACATCTGGTTGCATTACGATCGATGGTGAAGAGGTGAAAGCCCCTCAACTCAGATATGTAACGGTATTCCAAAATTATGGTCTCTTGCCGTGGCGTACAGTGGAAAGCAATATTGAGCTAGGCCTTGAAAGTAAAAAGGTGCCTAAAGAAGAGCGTCCTGCTATTATCGATAAATACGTTAAAATGGTAGGCCTTGACCATGCTCGCAATCGCTATCCTGCAGAACTATCTGGGGGCATGCAACAACGTGTATCCATTGCCCGGGCACTAGCGGTGGATCCAGATATTATCTTCATGGACGAGCCGTTAGGCGCCCTCGATGTATTAACACGTATCAACTTACAAGACGAAATCTCTCGCATCTGCCGCGAAGAAGGTAAAACTGTTGTATTTGTTACGCACGACATTGAAGAAGCCGTAGTCCTTGCGGACCGCGTTGTAGTCCTAGCAGCAAACCCAGGTCGAGTACAAACTATCATCCCTGTAAACATCATCGACAGAACGGACCGTACATCGCCAAACTTTGTTAATATTCGGAACCACATCTTCGAACAATTCCAACTCGCAAAAGAAGACAAAATCGAGTTCTATATTTAGTTATATAGAACTCAAAAGAAACACCCAAGACGTTTTATCCTCTTGGGTGTTTTACAATGGACAAAATTCTAAAATAATGTATACTATAAGTAGCTGAAGGATTGTAAGAATTCACTGTTAGCACAAAAAAACTCCCTCAAGAACCGCGAAATACTTGAGGGAGTTTTTTATTGCTTATGATCGTCTAAGCTAACGGGGTTAATCACCATGAAATTTCCTATCTAACCACTTGCAAATGAGATAGCTGGTCACATTTACCACGATAGGAATTAGAAGGATTATAAGAATATCTTTCACTGTTGCACCTCCTTTCTGTACCTGATTCCCCAGAACGGAGTGGTGACATCTTGATTGTAGTATATATAACTATATATTTCTTATGCAATTCGTGTAATTATCATGTATAGTAGATATATATCGGTAATAACGTATGAAATTTAAATTGGAGGCTGTATGTCTTTATTTGAGTTAGAGAAGCCCTTGTCTTTTGATGAATATATAGCAACCTTTGATGCGGAGCGTGTGGCGAAGGTGCACGGCTTTGTAGATTGGCTCTCCCAGTATTCTGGTAGTCTCGTTCATAATCCTTGGGGTGAGGTACATCCTGATTTAGAGATTGTTGCAGATGATTTTGATGCGGCTCAAGTGCGTCGAGATAATTTGGTGGCTTATTTATTGCCGCGCTTAGGTCGAGCTAAGGTATTTGTAGTGGCTGAGGCAGTCGGGTATCAAGGGGGACGTTTTAGTGGCATTGCCATAACTTGTGAAAGAATGCTATTAGATAAGCACAAAACTATTCGTGCGAAGGATATAACACCTATTCGCTTAGAACGAACGAGCTCTCCTACTAGCTCTTTGTTAAAAGGAACACAGCAAAAGGACGGCTTTAACGAGCCTACTGATACTGTGGTGTGGAGTGCTATCGTTGAAAAAGGTATTGATCCCTATGATACATTGTTATGGAATATATTCCCATTCCACCCGTATAAGGATGGAAATCCACTGACGAATCGTACGCCTACGGAGGCTGAGCAAGAACTCGGTTGGGAGTATACAAAACGCTTATTAGAGCTGCATCTTGAGTTGGGAGGAGAAGAGCCTCTTATGCTAGCAGTAGGACAAAAGTCTGCTGATACAATGGGTAAATTTGGTTTGCCTGCCATTGGTTTGCGCCATCCTGCAAATGGTGGTGCTAATCTATATAGACAAGGATTTGCTAATGCGATTGAGAGTTGTGGTTTTGCCTCGTTGTAGATACTGTGCGATTACTAATAGGTCTTTGGTAGAGTTTCTGATAAATAGTGTAATAGCGTTAGCATAAGAGGTACTCTTTTGTTAACGCTATTTTTATGTTACAATAATAATAACGTATGAAAGCGAGGCTTTCATCAGAACGATCGGATTATAATGAACATTAAACGGTAACGAAGAGATCGTAACGTCGCGGCTGACGCGTTTAATGGTGGACTATACTCATTTGCACGAGGCGAATGGACAAAAGGACTTGAACGGTAACAATTGAGTTGCGCTATTTTTGCGCCCATTTGAAAGACGCTGCTGGATAGCGCCTTTTTCGTTTGTCCGTTCCCCTGTAAAGATCAAAATTTAATGATAGGTGAAAATATATGTTAAACAAATTAATGAACAAAATTTTAGGAGGAACTGTGAATACAACAGATAATCAACATACTGCACAAGTGACTGCAGTAGAGACGGCTCCGTCTGCTCGAGGTGAGCAAAAAACAACGCGTCGTCGTACTAACACACGTCGACCAGCTGGCGGTAGTCGTAATACAGACCGTCGTAGCGGTGAACGCCGTTATACGAGTGAATCTAATCAAAGTGGCGAAGGTCGTCAACGTCGTGCCACAAATACTAGAACGAATACACGTCGTCAACGACCTACAGGTGAGCAAGGCGAGCAACAAGGTACGGAACGTAGAATTCGTCAAACTCGCGCACCTCGTAGTGGTGAACAAATTCGCCGCACAGATAGAAATAGTGAAAACACACGTAATACACGTGGTACAAGCAATACACGTGGTGCAAGTAATACACGTAATACACGCACACGTAATACGACTGATGGAAACCGTAATGAAAACGCTAATAACCGTCGTACTCGTACTAATAATCGGCCTATGGCTCGCAACCAAGAGGCGCATTTGGATTTGATTGGTCGTCAACCGGATTGCTCTAATAAAGGGAAATTCCAAATTATTCCTCTAGGTGGCCTTGGGGAAATTGGTAAGAACATGACCATTTTCCAATATGAAGATGAAATCATCGTTCTTGACTCAGGTCTTGCGTTCCCTAGCGAAGATATGTTAGGTGTGGATATTGTTATTCCGGATATGAGCTATATCATCGAGAATAAGGACCGTGTGAAAGCCGTTGTTATCACTCACGGTCACGAGGACCATATCGGTTCTTTGGCATATCTTATGAAAGAGATTGACTGCCCTGTATACGCTACAAATCTTGTGTGTGGCTTGATTGAAGGTAAATTCAAAGAACACAAAGTGTCTCCTAAATGCCTTCGTATGATTGCTGCTGGTGATGAAGTTCAAATTGGACAAGTAACAGTTGGTTTTATTCAAACAAACCATTCTATTCCTGACTCTTGTGCCGTATACTTCGACACCCCAATTGGTACGATTCTTCATACAGGGGACTTTAAAATTGACCAAACACCAGTTGATGGCCGTTTGATGGATATGCACAAATTTGCTGAGCTTGGCAACAAAGGCGTATTAGCGTTGATGTCCGACTCTACAAACGTTGAAAAACCAGGTACTACAGGTTCTGAAAGCTCCGTAGGTCCTGCTATTAAACAAGCTGTTGGCGAAGCAAAAGGCCGCGTTGTTTTGGCAACATTCGCATCTAATGTATCTCGTATTCAACAAGCTATTGATGCGGCAGTTATGTTTAACCGTAAGGTTGTCGTTATGGGCCGCAGCATGGTAAATGTTACAGAAATCGCACAAGAACGCGGTTACTTGAACATTCCGCCAAATACAATCATCGACGTAGATGTAATGCACAACTACACAGATGACCAAATCATGATCTTAACAACTGGTTCTCAAGGTGAACCGATGGCAGGCTTGTCCCGTATGGCTACAAGTAATCACCGCACCGTAGAATTGGCACCAAATGATACTGTTATCATCTCTGCTACACCAATTCCAGGCAACGAAGGTGCTGTAGGTAGAACTATCGATAACTTGCTTCGTTTAGGTTGTAATGTGGTATACGGTAAAGACCGTGGTATCCACGTATCTGGTCATGCGAGCCAAGAAGAGCTTAAAACAATGCTTAACCTTGTGCGACCAGAATACTTTATCCCAGTTCATGGTGAGTATCGCATGTTGCGTCGTCATGGTGAACTTGGGGTAGCTATGGGCGTAGATCCTAAGAAAGTCCTTATCGGCGACAATGGTCAAATCTTTGAATTTGATAAAGATGGTGGCCGTAAAGGTGGCCGTGTACAAGCTGGCGCTATCTTCGTTGATGGCCTTGGCGTTGGCGACGTAGGTAACATCGTTATTCGTGACCGTCAACAATTGGCACAAGAAGGTATGGTTATCGTTGTAATGGCGATGGACAAAGCTTCTGGTACAATCGTAGCTGGTCCAGACCTCGTATCTCGTGGCTTCGTATACGTTCGTGATGCAGAAGAACTCATGCTTGCTGCAGAACGCCGTGTAGAACAAGTTCTTGATGATTGCGAAGCTCAACGTATTAAAGACTGGACTACCATTAAGCAAAACGTACGTGACGCGTTGGGTAAATTCTTCTACGATAAAACTCGCCGTCGTCCTATGATCTTGCCGATTATTCAAGACGTATAATCACATACAATACACAAAAGTACCGCATCACATGATGTGGTACTTTTGACATTTAAAAAATGGGCTTTAAAAACTACTATAAATAGCTATCCTATCGCATTTAGCTACTATATGGGGTATTTGAAGTTACCCTTTTAAACTGTTATAATTAAAAGATACCAATTAATCTATCTTCTTAAATATAGAATGGAGATTTATGAAACAAACAAATACAAGAGCGATGGTAGAAACTGCATTTGTATCAACCATTGTTGTTATGTTAACTATAGTAGGCTCTACAGTGCCATTCCTTAGTTTGCTTGCCACCTTGGTTGCACCATCTGGGATTGCACTCATTGGTATCCGGTGGGGCAGCAAATATAGTTGTGCCGCATCAGTGGTAGCATTCGTGCTTGTCTCCCTTTTGGTAGGGCCATTAATGGCAATGGCTACCATCTTGGCATATTCCTTGCCAAGTATCTTCCTTGGTGAAGCTTTCAGAGCGAATTGGTCTTTTGGGAAGCTCATCGTTATACCGGCTATTGCGTTAACCTTAACGAGCCTTATGGGGATCTTTATTTCTGCAGGTCTCACATCCTTTGATTTGAGTCAAATTAATCATATTATTGATGTAGATTTAAAGAATGCTATCATTGAGTCTGTTAAGCAACAGCCTATGACACAAGAGCAAATGGATGCATATATTAATCGTTTAGATTTTACGATCCAACAAGCGAAACGAATGCTTTTGGCGTATTGGTTTGCTGCCAATGCAGTGGTAGTTTATATGTTAGCTAAGCTTGTATTTTATATTGGTGGACGTACAAATAGCGTAATGCGTACGCTGCCGACTATGGATACATGGCGCATGCCGATTTGGGGTGCTGGTGTATTAGCAGTAGGTATTATTCTTGCTTATGGCGAGCAGTATCTAGGCTATACAAACACTATTATTTCAGATATAGGTCTTAACTTAGCTTTATTTGGTGGTATGGTATGTGGTTTAAATGGTATTACATGCCTACTATCTATTATGAAATCTTATAATTTAGCTGGATTTTTCAGATTTATTATTATAGCTTTCTTGTATGTGATGAGTCCGATGGCACTCGTTATATACGGTATTTTTGATATGTTTTTAGATATGCGAGCACGTTTCCAAAAACGTAGCTTGTAATAGAAAGGAGGCCGTTATGAAATCCTTTCAACGGAAATGGCAAAGTTTAGAAATTACCATTATCACCGTTATCGTATTATTGTTATTATTGTTGGCCTATTTAAACTGGGCTGTTGCAATTTTAGCACTAATTATCGTGGTAGCGGCGTATTTGATTAATTACAACACCATTCATAACCGCCGTCGCTTGGCAAGGGAGCAGCTTGGTGCGATGATGAAAAACGTCACACAAGCATCTAACTTTGCTTTACAAAACTTGCCAATGGGCATTGCGCTTGTTAATAAACAAGGCACTTTAGTATGGAATAACAGTGTTTTTTCAGACTGGATCAAGGTAGACTGGAATAAACTTCAAAAAATGTCTGCCCTTTTACCAGGCTTCCGCCTTGATAAAATCTGGGGTAAATCCGGATATATGACGGAACAGTATGAAGACAAATACTTCCAAATTATTTACAAATTTATTGATCCTCGTGATACACGTCCAGAGCTTCATAGTGAAGATGAACTAGCTGAACATGCTGTAATGGCGCTATACTTCAAAAATATTACGGAAGTAGAAAAGGCTCGTATCAAGGCCGAAGAGGATCAGCCTGTATGGGGTATGATTCAAATCGATAATCTCGAAGAGTTGACAAAAGGTCTTAGTGACCGCGAGTATACTAGCGTTTGGTCCGATATTAACAATGTCATCGTAGATGAAATCGATGGCCACGAAGGCTTCGTTCGTAACTTCCAAGATGATATGTACACCTTTGCCATCTCTCGTGGCGCTCTTCGCGCGATGGAGGAAAAGGGTTTTAAAATCCTTGAGAAAATCCGTAAATTGCATTCTCCGCGTCAGGTGCCAGCTACGATTTCCATTGGTATTAGTGAAAATGTAGGCTCTGTGAAAGATGTATCTGGCCGTGCTCGTGCAGCCTTAGATATCGCATTAGGTCGCGGTGGTGACCAAGTGTGTATTATGGATGGTGAAAGCACCCGCTTCTTCGGTGGTAATACAGCAGGTGTTGAGAAGAATACACGTGTTCGTGCTCGTGTTGTATCTCAAGCTTTACATGAGCTTATGATTGATTCTGATAAGATT
>OGFX01000736.1_pt1 | contig 11930 bp, 8 predicted proteins | sample 1571011 | NCBI WGS metagenome assembly OGFX01 (sample SAMEA2582035, study PRJEB24529) | metagenome | biome: Human gut stool | place: China | collected 2011
CGCTGGTTGTTCACGTTCTAATTTATTACCCTCGTCGCGAGTAGTAGATTGTAATTCATTAATCTTAACTGTGGCAGTTAAGCCATTAATATCTACATTCACACGATTACCATTAATAGATAATACAGTACCCAATGAGCGTAAGGATGTAACATAAACTGCTTGACCGACTTTAATCGCATCGGCAGTTAAGGTCTTACGATCGTCATCGACTGGTGCATCTGGCACATGAACATTAGAGATCCCTTTACGCGCTGCATTGATAGCGGACTGACGTTTATCCTTATTCGTTTCAGAGAATTGCGACTTCAATTGCTTGATAATCGCTTCCCCTTCAACACGTAAACTGCGCTTCATAGCTTCAGCATCAGCTTGAGCTTTGGCTAAGATTTGTTTACGTTTTTCATTAAACTGTTTCTTTTCCTTCTCTAATTGGCCGCGCATACGACGTGTTTCATCGAGCTCTTTCTTTAATGCTCTTTCACGTTCAGACGCTTTACGAAGTTGTTCATTCAAATCTGAAAGAACCTCTTCCATCTCATGGTTACCAAATTGAGATTTATATTCTGCCGCACGAGTTACGATATCCTTAGGCAATCCTAAACGAGCAGCAATGCTCAATGCATGGCTACTACCGGCTACACCGATATGTAATCGATACGTAGGTTTCAAAGTGCGTTCATCAAACTCTACGTGACCGTTTTCAATACCTTCCGTATGGTATGCATAATTTTTAAGCTCATTATAATGAGTACTTACCATCATAAGCGCGCCCTTTTTACGGAAGAATTCAAGGATAGATACCGCTAAAGCACTACCTTCCTCTGGATCAGTACCAGAACCAAGCTCATCTAGTAATACCAAGTCATTAGGGCCACAATGTTTAATGATGGAAATAACTTGAGTCATATGAGCGGAGAACGTACTAAGGCTGGCCTCAATACTTTGTTCATCCCCAATGTCGGCAAAGATATTCTGGAATACTGGCAACATAGAACCGTGATCAGCAGGGATAAATAGACCACATTGGTTCATTAAACTCAATAACCCTAATGTTTTAAGGGATACTGTTTTACCACCTGTGTTAGAACCAGTAATTAACAGAATACGATATGATGTGCCTAATACAATATTCGTAGGCACAACCACATTCGGTGGAATTAATGGATGACGAGCTCTCATGAGATTAACTGTTCTATCAGTGCTCAAAATGGCTGGTACACCCTTATAGGAAATAGCAAGGCTCGCCTTACCATATACAAATTCGATATGGGATACCTTTTCACAAGCATCCATCAAATCATTACTATGCTGTTTAACAAGGGCAGATAATTCACGGTAAATGCGCAATACCTCTTGCTCTTCACCAATCAAAGCCTCTTGTAATTCATTATTTAGATTCACCAAGCGCATCGGTTCAATATAGAGTGTTTGACCCGTTGCAGAACGGTCGTGAATAAGACCATCAAAATATTGACGCTATTCCTGTTTTACAGGGATTACATAGCGATTGTTACGCTGTGTAATGATCGTTTCTTGGAAATACTTCTGATTATCTTTATCGTGTAAGATAGCTTGAATATCATTTTTAATCTTTTCACGAGTTTTAATAATCGTATTTCTAAGGCTCGCCAACTTAGGAGATGCAGTATCTAGCAATTCCCCTTTATCATCAAAGACCCGTTTAAAACGGTTTTCAATGCGATCTGTATTCGGCATATCCTGTACCCATAAGGATAGCAACGGATATTCCATATATTTCGTTCTAAAGAACTTAGTCATTCGCTTATAGGCACCAATGGTCAAGTAAATATCCCATAGTGCTTCACGAGTAAGAACAAAGTCTTTGCGACTCTTTTTACAGGACTCACGAATATCTCGTGTTCCCCCCAGCGGTTGTTCTACCTCTGTTTGCAGTGACCGCATTGCCTCTGCCGTTTCATCAAGGTTCTCTTGAATTTGTTTCGCATCAATCATCGGCTCAATGTTCATAGCCAATTCTTTAGCAATGGCAGAGCTGCAATGCTGTTGTAATTGTTCTTTTATATGGTGAAAGTCTAATACATCTTCGTTAAACAATGTACTACCTCTTTTATAAAATACCTCTAAAATAGTGGCCCCTTGTAATAGGCGTATCATCTTTGCCTACACTCTTAGGCGGAGCCTCTTGAGTTCCATTTTGAATGGATACATAATCTGCTACGATAGTCCGCAATCTCTTTGGATCCATATGACGTCCATCAATACGCAAAATATGTAGCCCTTTTCGATGTAACTCTGGCACGTAGGCACGCATATCCATTTCATGACTATTCATAATATGCATGCGGCAATATGGATCAGTGCGCAGTGGAAACACTTCCCCTTTACGGTCCTTTAATGCGTAATCTTCTGTTACACATGGCATAGGACAGTTTTCTTTTTTACCAGTCCCAACAAAGCTAGCGATGGCACAGTATTCAGAAATCATCATTTCCGTATAGCCATGAACCATGATTTCCAACGGTAGCTTAGTAGACTTTTGTAAATTTACTAGTTGTGTCAATGTTAACTCTAAAGACGGTGCTATGCTACTCATTTGTAAGTCTTCCCATACTTGTAAGGCAGAGCCATTAAATATGTTAAGACCTGTATCAGCTTCAATAGCACCTGTATACCCTAAGTCACGAAGCCACAATAACGCTTGTGGAACGTGAATAGAAATGCTATCTGGTTTTGCCTCAACTATAGCCTTAAGAGTATTCAGATACGCCTCAACTTCATCATCTTTCACAACTCGAGGCGTAGCAAATACACAAAGTACATTATGGTCTTTACAAAGCTTGGCTACCTGCTCGTAGATGCTAAGTTCATAAGGCTTACGTTGTAAACGGTCACCACCGAAGATAATCTTCTTAGCGCCCCCTTCAATAGCCGCTTTCACAGCCTCTAGTTCATCAACGCGAGCACTCACCATAGGCTCAGAATATTGAATCTTAGATTTAGCAACCATAGATGACATATCTTGAGGCTCTGCAGCCAGTTCAGCCCAAGCCGTTTCATGGTCTGTAATCAATAAGTTTTCTAATGCTTCTACAGCATCGCGGCGCAATGCATTTAACACACTAGCTGGCCACATATATGGACCATCAGGAATAGTCATAGAGCCAAGAGTAAATAATGTATTGCCTAATCTACCTACTTGGTCTGTAACCTTCTCTAATGTAGTTGGTTTATTATTAGCATAAACAGGTTCAAACTCATTAGATACTGTCACAGTACGACCATCATTTAATACAAAGGTAAGTTCTGTGCAAGGCTTTTCTCGGTCTGTATTAATAGATAGATAACCATGTACCTCTAATTTAGCACTGAAATCTTGTAGACCTCTCTGCTTTTGAGCTTTAGGTGGTGATGCAAGGAATACTTGTCCCGCCGCAAAGCCTTCATCAGGTTTACCTACAAAATGTTTATCATCAACAACAGACCAGTTTTGATCGATCTGATAATAAGTAATGCTACCAGAGGCTTGCATAACCTTTAAGAGTGACCCTTTTTCAATAGCTTCAGTTAAGTATAAATGAACTTGTCCTTTTTTAACCTCTGCCTTACCAATTGGTTTCCCCTGATTATTTGGGGCCACCACGGTCATCATGGATCTCCCTACCTGATCTGTTAAGTAGTCTGTGGAGAAGCCACGGTTAAAGCCAGATGCCAATGCCTTGGCATCAGAGGAATCCATATGAGCCGTATCTAAAATATGGCGATAGGTCCCTATAACTTGGCGTACATAGGAAACCTTCTTCATACGCCCTTCTACCTTGAAGGATTTTACACCAGCTGCTACGAGCTCATTCATATGCTCACTATAGTTAAGATCTTTAGGGCTCAATAAATAAGCTTCGTGTTTAGGTAGTAAACTAGTACCCGATGAATCTAGTAATTCATAAGGTAAACGACAAGGTTGTGCACAAGCACCACGGTTACCACTTCGACCACCGATGAAGGAACTCATCAAGCATTGGCCAGAATAGCATACACATAAGGCGCCGTGTACAAAGACTTCAATTTCAGCAGTACAGTTCTTACAAATATGTTCAATTTCAGGGAGGCTCAATTCACGAGCCAATACAACACGGGTAAAACCGAGGCTTTCATAAAAACGAACTGCATCAAGTGTAGCTGCCGTCATTTGCGTACTACCGTGTAAATGCAATTTCGGAGCCACTCGTTGTGCCAATTTAGCGACCGCTAAGTCTTGAACGATAATAGCATCCACACCAATGCGTTCTAAATCTTTTAAATAGGCCTCGAGAGCCGTTAATTCAGAGTCACCTATGAGGATGTTTACTGTTACATATACAGACACATCTAGAATATGGGCCAATCGAATAGCCTCAGCCAATTCTTCAATGCCAAAGTTTGCTGCATGAGCACGGGCATTAAAGCCTTTACCACCGAGGTAAATCGCATCCGCTCCAGATTCTAAGGCGGCCATAAAGTTTTCCATCGTACCGGCAGGAGCCAATAATTCCATGGACAATCCTTTCTACCTAACTAAAGGTATAACTATAGTACTAAAAGGGTTTACCATACGGTAAACCCTTTCAATATACTGCTTGAGATTAACGTAATCTGCAGTTAATTTCTGCTAATGCATCGATAATAGCTTGAATATTACCGTCAATATCTTCATCGTTCAACGTGCCTTCCATAGAGCGGAATTGCAAGTTGTATGCAAGACTGCGATAACCAGCTTCAATATGTTCACCTTCGTAAACGTCGAAGATAGATGCATTTTCTAAATATTCTCCACCATGTTCTTTAATGATAGATAAAATTTCACCACTAGAAACGGACACAGGTGCTACGATAGCAAGGTCACGGCTAGTGCCTGGGAATTTACTGAAAGATGTATAGCGGAATGCTGGAATCGTTAAGGATAATACGGCTTCCAAATCGATTTCAAACATATATACTTTGCCAGGCAAGTCAAAGTTTTTGCTCACTTGTGGATGTAATTCACCGTATTGAGCAATCTTTTTACCATCTACTACGTATTCAGCACTTACGCCTGGATGGAAGTATGGTTCAGTACCACGATTGATTTCGTAGCCTGTAACACCAAGTTCCACCAACAACGCATCTACGATACCTTTTACATCATAGAAGTCTGTAGTGCGTTCTGCTTGATTCCAACTAGCTTGGTTCACCTTGCCCATCAAGATACCACAAGCCATAGGGCGCTCATGAGGTACTTCTGTTAAAGGCAATGCTTTTGGCTCATATACATTTGCTGTTTCAAATAACCAAAGATCCTTATTTTGTTGCGCAATGTTGCGTTTTGCTGCGTCAATAACAGCAGGCACCAAAGTAGTACGCATGTAAGGGAACTCTTCAGAAATAGGATTCAAGATCGGAATAGCAGTATAACGGCTATCCCCTTCAGGAAGCATCATATTGGTAAGACCATCTTTATGCATAAAGCTAAAGGTAATGATTTGTGTCATACCAAGTTTAGCCAACCCGTGTGTTACCTGTTTTGTAAGAGCTTTTTTAGGAGTCATACCACCAGAGGATAATAGGGCTACAGGAATTGTAGGAACAATATTATCGTAGTTATAAATACGAGCTACCTCTTCAGCGATATCAGGCATTACTGTTACGTCACCGCGCCATGTTGGAACTAAGGCAGACAATTGATTTCCTTCTTCTGTTACAACGAATTCAAGGGCAGTCAAAATACGAATCATTTCGTCTTTTTCAATATTGGTACCCAAGTAATCATTGATTTGTTCCGCTGTGAAAGTAACGGAATGTTGCTCTACAGGATTTTCATATACATCAATAACACCTACATCAACTTTACAAGTAGGGCAGATTTGTTGTAATAATTGAGCTGCTCTGTCAATAGCATAAGCAGTATATTTATGGTTTACACCACGTTCAAAACGACCAGACGCTTCAGAACGCATACCTAATGCTTTAGCTGTGCGGCGAATAGATGGACCATTAAATACTGCAGCTTCAAACATAACTGTAGTAGTTTCATTCGTTACTTCGCTGTCAAAACCGCCCATAATACCAGCTACGCCTACAGGACGTTCTGCATCGGCAATAATAAGCATAGAATCATTTAATTCTCGTTCAGAACCATCAAGTGTTACAAGTACTTCGCCATTTTTAGCACGTCTTGCTACTAATTGATGACCTTTTACATGGTCATAGTCGTATGCGTGCATAGGTTGTCCTAGCTCTAACATAACGTAGTTTGTAACGTCTACTACATTATTGATAGGACGAATGCCACTGTTGCGCAAACGGTTTTGCATCCACAATGGAGATGGTTCCACCTTAACATCAGTTACTACGCGAGCAGTGAAACGAGTACAAAGATCATCTGCTTCAATCTCAACAGTTGCTTTACCTTCGATAGATTCGCCATTTTCGTTTACCATGATAACAGGGAATAAAGCTTTTTGATTTGTCATTATTCCGAATTCACGAGATAAGCCAACCATGGAGAAGCAGTCTGCACGGTTAGCAGTGAGTTCGAATTCATATACGGTATCGTTTAGGCCCAATACGTCTTTTACATCAAGACCAATTGGTGTATTTTCAGGGAAAATGTAAATGCCTTGTGCTTCCTCTGGTAACACTAAGTCACTAGAGATACCAAATTCTGCAACAGAACAGAACATGCCTTCAGAAACAACACCACGCAGTTTACCTTTTTTAATCTCTGTGCCATCAGCTAAGCGAGATTTATTATACGCTATAGGCACGATTTGACCTACTGCCACATTAGTAGCCGCCGTTACGATTTGTTTTGTAATAGGTTCGCCTTCTTCAGTAAGACATTCTACTTGGCATACTTGTAATTTATCTGCATCTGGATGTTTCGTGATTTCTACGATTTTACCAGTATAAATTTTCTTAATGCCATTATCCATAGGAATGACATCTTCTACAGGAATACCAGCTTGTGTTAATTCATCGGCCAATTCTTGAGCAGGACGATTCATATCCACAGGCACGTATTCATTCATCCACTGTAAGCTTGCTTTCATGAGTTCCTCCTAAAATTGTTCCAAGAATCGTACATCATCTTCAAAGAATAGACGTAAATCGTTAATGCCGTATAACAACATGGCAATACGTTCTACGCCCATGCCAAAGGCAAAGCCTTTAACCTTTTCAGGATCGTACCCATTAATGCGCAATACGTCAGGATGAACCATACCGCAGCCTAAGATTTCAAGCCAACCTGTATGAGAGCATACACGACAACCGTCACCACCACACATTACACAGGAAATATCTACCTCTGCAGATGGTTCTGTGAATGGGAAGAAGCTTGTACGGAAACGTACCTTTGTTTCATCACCATACATGTGACGCAAGAAGGACTCCAATGTACCTTTCAAGTCAGCAAAAGTAATATGCTTATCAATAATGAGACCTTCCACTTGATGGAATACTGGGGAATGTGTCGCATCATAGTCCCAACGATAAACCTTACCAGGCGCAATCATACGAATCGGGCTGTTAGGCTCATGACGTTGCATAGTACGAGCTTGTACTGGAGATGTATGTGTACGTAACAAGAAGTTTTCTGTAATATAGAAGGAATCTTGCATATCACGTGCTGGATGATCTTTAGGCAAGTTTAAGCACTCAAAGTTATAGTAATCTTGCTCTACTTCTGGACCTTCTTCAACGGTATAACCCATTTTCATAAAGAAGTCTTCAATCATTTCATTAACCTTTGTTAATGGATGAATATGACCAGTTTTTGGGGCACGACCAGGCAATGTAATATCGATGCGCTCTTGTTCTAAACGAGCGTTTAACTCCGCCGTTTCCAAGCGAGTTTTTACAGCATCGATTTCAGCCTCTAATGCTTCACGAACAGCATTAACTATCGCGCCAGCCTTAGGACGTTCTTCTGGAGATAATTTGCCAAGACCTTTTAATAAAGCCGTTACCTCACCTTTTTTACCTAAATATTTTACGCGTACATCTTGCAACGCTTGTTGATCAGCAGCGCCTTTAATGGCATCAAGGGCTTCTGCCTTAATACGTTGTAATTCTTGTTCCATTCAAGCATCCTCCTATAGTTAAAAGTCTAAACTATATTATACCAAATCTGGGTTGTCTTCTTCAATAAAACGCCATGGTAAATCGGGTAATGGCTTCTCTTCTAATACATAGAAAGTGCCTCTTGCTAAGTGAACGAGCTCCCCTAGTTCATTATAAATAGGAGCAGTAGCCACCATAGTCGTTTTGCCATTATGCTCTACATTGGCTACGCCGCGCAATAAAGTGCCACCCTTAACGGATTTTACATAGTTACCACTAATGTCGATAGTGCTTACAGACTTGCCTAATGTAAAGCACGCAGAGCCCATGACACTATCCGCAAAACCGATGCACACTGCGCCATGCAAATCCCCTCTAAAGTTGCAATAGTCTGTTTCATTTGTTTGTAATGTCATTTCTGCATGACCAGGTTCAACAGCTGTAATCTCAGAATCTTTTACCCAAGAAAATGGATTCTGATCTCGTAATTCGTTAAAATATTCTAACAATGTTGTAGCCATAAGGTTCTCCGTTCTATATACACATCTATAGACTAACTAATCTAAATACCAATTCTATTTCATTACTTGTATTTAAATCTCTATAGTTTTATATCACAAATTCAATACAAATATATAAAAATGGTGCGTTACATCATACATATTGTATCATGCAACGCACCATATGCGAACAACTCTATATAATTATATAGTATGTTCTTTACAAAACACTATTACAAGTTCAAAACTATTCGTAATGTAATGCATCGATTGGATTAAGTTTTGCCGCTTTACGAGCAGGATAAATACCAAATACCAAGCCGATAGCCATAGAGAAAGCAAAGGACATTATGATGGTTGGAATGGAAATAACAGTACTCAGCCCTGAGGCCATACCTATTAACTTAGAAGACCCAACGCCGAGAATAATACCAATGATACCACCCATCAAACTGATTACAACAGCTTCGATAAGGAACTGTGTAACAATGACATTATAAGTTGCACCTAAGGCTTTACGAACACCGATTTCTCGAGTCCGTTCAGTAACGGATACAAGCATGATATTCATAATACCAATACCACCAACTACGAGAGAAATAGCCGCTACAGCACCAAGGAACAAGGTCAATGTCCCCGTTGTTTCTTCCATAGTTTCCATAATGGAGTTCATATTTTGAATGTTAAAGTCATCAAGATTTGTATCTTTGATACCATGTCGTACACGTAATAAGTTTTCAATATCGGACTGCAAGCGATCGATACCATTCTCATCTTTACCTACCACATATATCATTCGTAAATAATCAATGCCGTCTACCCGTTCCATCGCTGTTGTGTAAGGAATAATAACCATATCATCTTGGTCATTACCCATAGCGCCACTACCTTTACTATTGAGAACACCAATAATTCGGAATGGAATATTTTTAACGCGAATTTCAGCGCCTACTGGATTTTCATCGCCAAATAAATTTTTGACTACCGTTTTACCAACTACAGCAACGCGTTCACGATTCTGTATATTTTTATTAGATAAGAAGCGCCTAGATTTCATGGACCAGTTATTAACATCTAAATAATTAGCATTAACACCAGACACTGAAGTAGTCCAGTTTTTATTTTGATAAATAACTACATATGCGCCATTTGTCATTGGGCTTGCAGCTTTAACGCCATCTAGTTTTGCAATAGCTTCGTAATCAGCTACCTTTAAGGATTTCATGGATCCTGGCGTTGGTCGTACACCTGGAGTACGCGGCGCACCTGGCATAACCATCAATAAATTTGAACCTAAGCTAGAAATGGAGTTTTGAATATCTTGCTTTACACCATTACCAATAGATACTAAAGCAATTACGGCAGCTACACCGATAATAATGCCTAGCATAGTTAAAATGGAACGCATTTTATTAGCAATGAGGGATGCCCATGCCATCAAGAAACTTTCTTTATACATGAGTCACCTCCTGTACAGGTGTCATATTATGATTCTGGGAGTCCTCTACAATCAACCCATCTCGTAACACTACATTGCGACTTGCATAAGTAGCAATCTCAGGCTCATGAGTAACGAGGATAATTGTACGGCCCTCGTCGTAAAGCCCTCTGAAGATGTTCATAACGTCGATAGTAGACTTAGAATCAAGATTACCTGTCGGTTCATCGGCCCTAATGATGGCTGGATTGTTTGCCAATGCACGAGCTATGGCTACGCGTTGACGCTGACCACCAGATAACTCGGATGGCAAGTGATCCATACGGTCACCAAGGCCAACAGATGACAATAATGCAGCAGCCCGTTCGTTACGTTCTTTTTTATTCATTCCTGCGTAAATCATAGGAAGTGCTACATTTTCTACAGCCGTTAATTTTGTTAATAAGTTAAAACTTTGGAATACAAAGCCTATTTGTTTATTTCGTACAAAGGCCAATTCATCATCAGATAAAGTAGCTACCTCATCTCCGTTTAGACGATAGGAACCCGTCGTTGGACGATCTAAACAACCAAGAATGTTCATAAAGGTAGATTTACCTGAGCCAGAAGGACCCATGATAGATACGAATTCGCCTTTATTGACCTGTAAGTCGATACCATGTAATACAGGCACCGATAATTTACCATTTACATAGGTCTTCGTAATCCCTTGTATATCGATTACTGATTGATTCATATTCACCTACTATTAGAATGGTCCACGGCTATTATTCTTAGGAGCATTAACATCACCACTTACGATGATTTCATCACCTTCAGATAAACCTTTTAGAATTTGTACATTAGTATCCCCAGTTACACCTGTAGAAACAGCGGTACGAACTGGTTGACCATCTTTCATTACATATACATATTCACCTTGTTTATCTGTACGTACTGCAGTAAGAGGAACTACTAAGGTATTTTTAATATCTTCACCAAAGATAGTAGCACGAGCTGTCATAGATGGTAAGAAATTACCTGCAATATTTTCAGGAATTTGAACCTTAACTGAATAGTACACTACGCTATTACTCGTAGCGCCCATGTTACCTTTTGTACCTTTTGCAATTTCAGATACGTAACCTGTGAAAGTTTCACCTGGCTTAGAGTCTACAGTGAATTCTACTTTAGCCCCTTGTTTAATACTACCAATATCTGTTTCGTCTACAGCAAGGTAAATTTCTAGATTATTTAGGTCCGCAATTGTGGCAATAATCATTTGAGTCGAAATACCAGTACTAATAGTTTGACCGGCTTTTAGCGGCGTACCTATAACAGTACCGGACATAGGTGCAGTAATCGTAGCATCACTTAGATCCGCAGATACACGATTGAACGTAGATAAAGCACGTTCATAAGCTGTTACAGCATCATCATAGGTTTGTTGAGCAATAGCATTTTGAGCTGCCAAAGCTTTGTAGCGATTCATATCGAGCTCAGCCTTAGCCAACGCTGCGCGAGCATCATCAACAGAAGCCTGTAGTTGTCGCGTATCAATATAGGCGATAACTTGTCCCTCTGTAACGTGATCATTTTCTTTTACCAAAACTCTTTCAAGTTTACCAGCAACGTTTGTAGATACGTCTACATAGTTTACAGGGTTAATAGTACCAGTAGCACTAATACTCGTTTTTACATCACCCTTTTCTACCTTGCCAGTAGTATATAAATTTTGTGTTTGCTTAGAACTTTCACTATGCATGTAGTAGTATGTACCACCACCAAGAACACAAAGAGCAACAGCACCCGCTACTATGCGTTTACGATGCTTTTGGAAAAATTCTTTCATTATGATCTCCTTAAATAAAGATGAAGATATATGTAAAAGAGATAGTATTCTATATCAACACATATAGTATTTTTAAATTATACAGCACCAATTGCTTTTA
>OGFX01000745.1_pt1 | contig 11813 bp, 2 predicted proteins | sample 1571011 | NCBI WGS metagenome assembly OGFX01 (sample SAMEA2582035, study PRJEB24529) | metagenome | biome: Human gut stool | place: China | collected 2011
CTGCTGATTCTTCTGCTACGAAAGCAGCAAGCTCCGCGACAGCAGCAGATAGCTCTGCAACGAAAGCAGCAAGTTCTGCCACAGCAGCGGACTCCTCTGCGACAAAAGCAGCATCCAGTGCGACAGCAGCAGATAGTTCTGCGACAAAAGCAGCAAACTCCGCGACAGCAGCAAGCACGAGTGCATCTAGTGCTGACAGTTCTGCAACAAAAGCAGAAGCAGCAGCTACGTCTGCATCTACAGCAGCGTCTACAGCAGTAGCAACAGCATCTGCATTGACTAACTCTGGTATCACACCAGGTACAAAAAGTGGTAATGGTGCAATGGCGATTGGTACAGGCTCTGTAGCTAATGGCAACTATGCGAATGCTGTTGGTACAAATGCAAAAGCTCTCGCAGATAATGCAACAGCTCTTGGTGCTAATACACAAGTATTAGCAGGTGCTACTAACTCTGTGGCTCTTGGTCAAGGATCCATAGCAGATCGTCCGAATACAGTAAGTGTTGGCTCTGCTGGTAATGAACGCGTTATTACAAACGTAGCGCCAGGTGAAATCTCTGCAACTTCTACAGATGCGGTTAATGGTAGCCAAGTATATGATTTAGTTCAAAATCAATCCAATACAGTACTTTCACAAGTTCATCAGACAAATGTACGTATGGATCGTGTAGGTGCAATGAGTGCAGCAATGTCCTCCTTGAAACCGTACTTCGTTGATGGCACTGAAAAAGGTCAAATCATGGCTGGTGTTGGTGCGTACCACGGCGAAAAAGCATTAGCTCTTGGTTATGGCTATGCTCCTAATGATCGTGTGTTCTTGAATGCATCTGTAGGTATCTCTAAATCTGAGCAAATGTACGGTATGGGTGCTACATGGCGTATTGGTGTTGGTGAAAGCTCTTCTAAGCACGGCAACCAAGCAGTAAAACAATTACAAGCTGAAAATGACCAATTACAAGATCGTGTAGAAAAACTTGAACAATTAGTGAACGCATTATTAGCTGAAAAAAGCAAATAAATAATTGAATATGTATAAGGAAATCCTTTATATATCGTAATCGTAGCGATCCTTGATAGTTACAAAACAATAGATAAAAAGCAGATAGCTGACCTAAGTTAGCTATCTGCTTTTTCTATGTACAAAATATTCCCTGTATATTTTCTTAAAATAAACAATTTTATGAAATTTAAAAAATCGGAATGTAGCGATATAACAAGGAAAATTGAAAATTTAAAAATATAGATAATATATGAATTTTTATTATATCGATATTTATGAAAGTCATTAAACCGATAAAAGAATAATTTATAAGTAAAACTGATACATCTATCGAAAAATCTCGTATTATATCGAAAAAAGTTGTAAAACTAAATCTAAATAGCCAAAAAATACTCATAAAATATATGTTTTTTATGTAAAAACATAAAAAATATATAAATGAAATTAAAATATTAAAAATAAGTGAGTGAAAAATGAAGAAAACTATTTACAAAAAGCCTTTTTTCTGCTATCTTATATATGACGCAAGATGAGTAAAAAATGAAACGCTGTAAAATCGATAGTTTCGGACAGCGTTTAATGTATATATACTGACTCATCGAATTGTAAGAAATCATTTTGATTGTAATTGTGTCTAACTAAGAAAGGGGTTCATAGTTTCTATGAATAAGATTTTTAAAGTTGTTTGGAGCAAAACAAAAGAATGCTACGTAGTAGTTTCTGAAGTAGCGAAAAACAATGGTGGAAAGAAAAAAGTGTTAGCTAGCGTATTGGCTGGCTTGGCTATGGTTGGTGCAGGTGCTGCTGGTACACCGGTACAAGCAGCGACGGATTACAATAAGAAAGTTAATATTTCTCCAACTGGTACTATGGCTGGTGGATATTCCGCCAATAACAGCGTAAGTGATAACTCCATTGTTGTTGGTTATGGTAACGATACTTCAACTGGTGCTCAAGGTAATGGACATGTTGCTTATGGTTTTGGTAATACATCTACAGAAGATACATCTACTGCACTTGGTGGTGGTAATAAGGCTACAGGCCCTGCATCTACTGCAGTTGGTTCTTTCAATGAAGCGACTGCTCGTGCAGCGATTGCTATGGGTAATGTAAGTAAGGCAACTGGTGAGCGTTCTGTTGCTATTGGTTCTGGTGCTGAAGCAACAAAATCAGGTACTATTGCTATTGGTAGAAAATCTCAAGCTACCGAAGGTCAAGCTGTTGCAATTGGTGAAGATACCGAGGCTTCGGGTCCAAGCTCCGTAGCTGTTGGTTATAAAAATCAATCTACAAAATCTGTTGCAGTAGGTTTTGGTGTTAATAATAAAGTATATGGTGAAAAATCCACTGCAGTTGGTTCTAGTAATACAATTGCAGCAAATGCAAATGAAGCAACTGTAATTGGTCGTACGAACCAAGTTAATAGAGCTGGTTCCTTTGTTGGTGGTTTCTCCAACGTTACCAACGGTGAACGTAACGTAGCAGTTGGTAGTGAGAATACAACTACTGGTGAAGATAGCATTGGTATTGGTACAAAAGTAATTGCTGGTACAGGTAAAACCATTGCTATCGGTAGTGTAGCAAGTAACGATGGTACAACATTGCAAACCATTGCTCGTGGTAATGACACAATTAATGCGGCTACAGGTCAAGTAAATAATATTTTTGCACTTGCAATTGGTAATGGTGCGCAAGCAGATGGTAAAGCTAAAAGTGCTTCTGGTATGATCGCTATTGGTCAAGAAGTATTGGCGGATAATAACAATACGGTTGCAATTGGTGTTAAAACTAAGGCAACAGGTAATAATGGTTTGGCTGTTGGTAGCTATACACAAGCTCTTGGTGTCTCCAGTGCAGCATTTGGTACTCAAGCTATAGCAAATGGTACTGGTGCTACTGCATTTGGTCCAGGTGCTAGTGCAGGTACTGATACGGTAGGTGCTAATGGTTCTGTAGCAGTAGGCCGTAAAGCGGCTGTAACTGCTGAGGGCGGTGTTGGTATCGGCTGGACTGCATCTGCTAGTGAGAAAAATGCAACAGCTATTGGCTTTAGTGCAACAGCAAGTGGTGTACAATCCGTTGCTATTGGTGGTGGTGATGCATATGACTATCCAGGCACTGAGCGTGGTAAAAACTTTACAACTGCTTCTGGTGAAAGTTCTGTAGCAGTTGGTAGCTATGCTAAAGCAACAGAAGCAAATGCAATGGCATTTGGTAAAAATGCAAATGCTAACATTGCAGATGGCGTTGCTCTAGGTTCTGAATCCAAAACAACTGTTGCGGCAGGTGTACAAGGTTATAATCCGGCATCTGATCGTACAAATAAATATAGCACTCAAGCTGGTGCAGTTGGTACATCCACTCTAGCAGCTGTTTCTATCGGTGATGGCTCTGCTAAAACCCGTCAATTAACAGGTCTTGCAGCAGGTACTGCAGATACTGATGCAGTTAACGTAGCTCAATTGAAAAACGTTAACTTGAAATATGCTGGCGATACTGGTAATAGCGATGTATTGTTGAAAGATGGTACTTTGAAAGTAAAAGGTGATAACAACTTTATCTCTACATCCGCTGATGGTACAGGTATTACTGTAACAGCTAAAATTGGTAATCCTATTACTGCTAATACTGCTGGTAAAGCAGAAGCGCCTGCTACAAATGGTCTTGCAACAACTACAAATGTAGCTGATGCAATCAATGCTTCTGGTTGGAATGTAGTTTCTTCTAATAATGGTGGTAGTGTAACAGGCACTCAAGCTACTAAATTGGTAAATCCTGGTAATATTGTTACATTAAGTGCTGGTAAAAACATTGTATTAGATCAAAATGATAAACAATTCACATATTCCTTGAATAAAGACGTTGATTTGACTAAAGATGGTTCTTTAACAATTGGCGATACTAAAATCAACAATGCTGGTATGACTATTACTGGTGGTCCATCCATTACTAAAACTGGTATCGATGCTGGTAGCAAGAAAATCACAAATGTTACAGCTGGTACAGCTGATACTGATGCAGTAAACGTAAAACAATTAAAAGATACTGAAAAACACATTAAACCTGGCACATATGCAGTAGCAAATGATGGTTCTGTAACATTAAAATATGTTGATGGTAATGGTGCTGAACAAACTGAAACAGCTAAAATTACTGGCATCGCTAAGAAGTCAAAAGTTATCAATGGTCAAAACACAACTGTTGAAGAAGGTACAGATACAACTGATAACAGCGTAACTTACAAAGTAAATGTGAAAGGTGATTTAGCTGATATCTCCTCCATCACAAATGGTACTGGCTCTGGTAAAATCTCCTTCGAAGGTGACCAAGTTGTAAAAGTTGGTGGCGATCATCCTATCTCCTTTGATGGTAAAGGTGGTTATGTAACTGGCTTACAAAATAAAGATTGGGATATTACTAACCCAATTGTTGTATCTGGTCGTGCAGCAACAGAAGACCAATTGAAAAAAGTAAGCGATGGTTTTAATAACACAGTTAAATTAACTGGTAATTCTGGTGCTACTGGCACACAAAAATTAAACCAAAATGGTGGTTTGAGCTTCGGCGTAGTTGGCGCAGATAATGGTAAATACATTACAACAACTGCTTCCGGTAGCAATGTTGTAGCTGATTTGTCTACTGATGCTAAAGCGAAGTTAAACAGCAAAGTAGTTGTTGCTGGTTCTGGTGCTGCTACAGTAGCTGCACCTACAGTAACTACTAATGCTGATGGTAGCACTGTAACTACTTATACTGTTCATGTTGACCCTGCAACTGCAACTGCAGCTTCTACTGAAAGTGTAGTTAAGAAAGCTGTAACAGGCGATACAAACATTGCTGATATTTCTGTAGCAGATGGTAAAGCTACTGGTGATGTAGGTGCTAAATATGAGGTATCCGTATCTCGTAATGCCGTTAAAGATGCAGCTCGTGAAGCTGTAACAGTAAACAATGGTGGTACAACTACAGGTGGTACATACACAGCTGATACAAATAATCCTATCACTGTTAACCCTGTGAAAGATGATACTAACCATAACACTACATACGAAGTGAAATTCGATGGTGAAAAAGCAGCTAAACAAATTCCTTTGACATACAAAGCTAATGGTACTGGTGACCAAAAAGTTAAATTGGATAAAGGTTTAGACTTCACAAACGGTTCTAATACAACAGCAGAAATCGGTAATGATGGTGTTGTTAAGTACAATTTGAACAAAGACGTTGATTTGACTAAAGATGGTTCTTTAACAATTGGCGATACTAAAATTACTAACGATGGTGTAACTATTACTGGTGGTCCATCTGTTACTAAAACTGGTATCGATGCTGGTGACAAGAAAATCACTAACGTAGCGCCTGGTACAATTAGCAGTACATCCAAAGATGCTGTAAACGGTAGCCAATTGTACACTGTTGATCAAAAATTCAACAATAAAATCAACTTAGGTGCAGACACTAATGAAACAACTAAGTTCCAATTAGATAATGCAGGTGGTATCAAATTCAACATTAAAGGTGATGGTTCTGGTACAGGTGGTGCTAACCAATATATCAGTACAACAGCAAATGGATCTAATGTTAATGTTGATTTAACTGCCGATGCTAAAGCTAAATTAAACAAAACATACACTGTGTCTTCTGGTTCTACTAACGTAACAGTGACACCTACAACTACTGGTGATAACACTGATTTCAAAATCACTGTAGCTAGCACAGGTACTACAACATCTTCCTCTTGGAATCTTGCAACTGATAAAGTATCTGCTACAGAAGGTACTGTTGCGGCAGGTTCTGCAGCGACTCAAAATATTGCTGATACTAAAACAGTAACTATGCAAGCTGGCAAAAATTTGACAGTTAAACAAACTAACGATGGTGCTGGTAATGCATCCGTTGCATATTCCTTAGATAAAGATATTTCCGTTGAAACTGTGACTGTAACTGGTCAAAACGGTAAAGATGGTAAAATCGGTATCGATGGTAAAGATGGTGTTGATGGTAAAGACGGTAAAAACCGTGTTGAAATCGCTGTAGAAAAAGGCGCTAAAGGCGTTGATGGTACAGATGGTCATGATGGCGTTAATGGTCATAACGGCAAAGATGGCATGACTCGTATCGTATACGAAGATAAAGGTGGCAAACAAGAAGTTGCAACTCTTAACGATGGTTTGAAGTTCACTGGTAACAATGAATCCACTGAAAACAACCATAAACTTAATACACTTGTAAAAGTTCAAGGTGAAGGCACTAAAGAAGGTACTGATGCAACTGGTACTAAAGAAATTCAAACTTCTGACGGTACTAAATTCGAATCTGCTAAAGACAACATCGCAGTAGAAGCTAACGGTGCTGATACGTTAACTGTTAAGTTGAACAAAAACCTTAAAGGTTTGAACAGTGTAACAACTAAAGAAATCAAACTTGGTGATGCAAACGATAACATCTCTATCAAGAAAGATGGCAACCGCATTACATACACTACTAACAATGGTGGTACAACTACTATTAATAAAGTAGCTAACCTTGCTGATGAATTACACATTGAAGATAAAACTTATACAATTGGTGATACTTCTAAACGTACTAATGCAGCAAATGACGAAGTTACATTAACTTATAAAGATGGCAATGGTGCTGAAGTAGCTGGTAAATACGCAATCATCAAAGGCGTAGCTAATTCTGATCTTTCTAACATCACTGAGACTGGTAAGAAAAATATCACTAAACTTGGCTCTATCGTAAAAGCTGGCGATAACGTAACTGTTACATCTACATCTGATACTAAGACTGGTCAAACAACTTACACTGTAAACGCTGTAACTCCAGCGGTTTACACTAAAGCTGATGGTACTAAAGTAGTTAAACGTCCAGATGGTACTTTCACAACTAACGTTGATGGTGCTCCTGGTAACGATGTACCTGCAAGCGATGTAATCGTATCCTTCCAAGATGCAGCTGGTAACAGAACTGGTGGTAACTCCATCGTTAATAACGTTGGCTCTGCAATCGATAAAACTGGTACATCCACTGGTGATACATTCTTAACTAAACTTGATGATGCAGCTACTGCAACTCCAAATGCAGCTGTTAACGTAAAAGATCTTAAAAATACATCTGATGCAATCATCGGTAAAGGTTTGAAATTTGACGCTAACGAAGGTGGCGAAAAAACTAACAAACTTGGTTCTAAAGTAACAGTTCAAGGTACTGGTGCTTTATCTACTGGTAAAGCATATGCTGATGAATACAACACAGCTAACATCAGAACTAATATTGAACAAGGAACTGATGGCAATACAACAATTAATGTTGGTTTGGCTAAAGCATTGAAAGATATTAACTCTATCTCTAATGGTGGTTCTTCTATCACTATTAGTGATGTTTCAGCTGGTGCAACTACTCCTGCTGTAACTATCTCTGGTGGCAACTTGTCCATGGGCGATGGCACAACAAACAATAAGATTGTGAATTTGGCTCCTGGCACAGATGGCACTGACGCAGTTAACTTGAACCAATTGAAAGGTATGCGTACCGTTGTAACATCCACAGATAAATCTGTAACTGTTACATCTAATGAAAATTCTACAACAGGTCAAGTAACATATGACTTGAAAGTATCTACAACTGGTACAGTAGCAAAATCTACTTGGAATCTTAACTCTGGTGTAGTATCTGCTACAGAAGGTACTCATACTGGTGATACTACTCAAAATATTGCTGACACTAAAACAGTAACAATGCAAGCTGGCAAAAACTTAACAGTTAAGCAAACAAATGATGGAACTGGTAATACATCTGTTGCATACTCCTTGGATAAAGATATTTCCGTTGAAACTGTGACTGTAACTGGTCAAAACGGTAAAGACGGTAAAATCGGTATTGATGGTAAAGACGGTGTTGACGGTAAAGATGGTAAAAACCGTGTTGAAATCACTGTAGAAAAAGGCGCTAAAGGCGTTGATGGCACAGATGGTCATGATGGCGTTAATGGTCATAACGGCAAAGATGGCATGACTCGTATCGTATACGAAGATAAAGGTGGCAAACAAGAAGTTGCAACTCTTAACGATGGTTTGAAGTTCACTGGTAACAATGAATCCACTGAAAACAACCATAAACTTAATACACTTGTAAAAGTTCAAGGTGAAGGCACTAAAGAAGGTACTGATGCAACTGGTACTAAAGAAATTCAAACTTCTGACGGTACTAAATTCGAATCTGCTAAAGACAACATCGCAGTAGAAGCTAACGGTGCTGATACGTTAACTGTTAAGTTGAACAAAAACCTTAAAGGTTTGAACAGTGTAACAACTAAAGAAATCAAACTTGGTGATGCAAACGATAACATCTCTATCAAGAAAGATGGCAACCGCATTACATACACTACTAACAATGGTGGTACAACTACTATTAATAAAGTAGCTAACCTTGCTGATGAATTACACATTGAAGATAAAACTTATACAATTGGTGATACTTCTAAACGTACTAATGCAGCAAATGACGAAGTTACATTAACTTATAAAGATGGCAATGGTGCTGAAGTAGCTGGTAAATACGCAATCATCAAAGGCGTAGCTAATTCTGATCTTTCTAACATCACTGAGACTGGTAAGAAAAATATCACTAAACTTGGCTCTATCGTAAAAGCTGGCGATAACGTAACTGTTACATCTACATCTGATACTAAGACTGGTCAAACAACTTACACTGTAAACGCTGTAACTCCAGCGGTTTACACTAAAGCTGATGGTACTAAAGTAGTTAAACGTCCAGATGGTACTTTCACAACTAACGTTGATGGTGCTCCTGGTAACGATGTACCTGCAAGCGATGTAATCGTATCCTTCCAAGATGCAGCTGGTAACAGAACTGGTGGTAACTCCATCGTTAATAACGTTGGCTCTGCAATTAATGGTCACGAAGCGAAAGATGCTGCAGGTGCAGTAATTACTAGCCCTACATATTTACAACGTTTGGAGACAGCTGCTGGTGATAATTTAACTAAACATGCTGCTGTTAACGTATCTGACTTGAATAGCGCAGCTAAAGAATTGAAAGCTTCTGAATTGCACATTGCTCCAACCGGAGGTACTACAGAAGATTTGGGTGGTACAGTAACTGGTACTACTGCTGTATACAAATACGACTCAGCTAGTAAGACTATTACATTGACTTATAACGATGGTAATGGTAAAGCTGTAACTGGCCCTAAAGCAGTTATTGATTTCACTGACTTAAACATTCCAGCAGGTGGCAATAACTTTGGTTTCAAAGCTAATGCAACTGCTAATGGTGGTAAAGTAGCAAATGATGCTACAACTCCTGCAGCGGCAACAGCTGTTGAAAATGGTGGTACTGTTAACTTTGCAGCAGGGAAAAACTTGACTGTAAAACAAGATATCGATGCTACTAACAAAACTCAAACCTATACATTTAGCTTAGACAAAGATCTTACTAACTTAGACAAAGTTGTTGTAAATGGTAAAGATGGTCAAGCTGGTAAAGATGGCGTAACTATCGTTGGTCCTCAAGGTGCTACAGGTGCTCCTGGCATTCCTGGTACAAATGGTATCGATGGTAAAGTTGGTATCTCTGGTAAAGATGGCAAAGACGCTGTATCTATCGCTGGTAAAGATGGCGTTGGTACAATCGGCTTAACAGGCCCTCAAGGTCCTGCTGGCACAAACGGCAAATCTGTAGATATTTCTACTGAAAATGGTAAACAAACTCTTGTGAAACCAGAAGCAAATAATGGTAATCAATCTCAACGTATTGTTTACGTACCAAAAGATGCTAATGGCAACCCATTGAAAGATGCTGATGGCAACGATATTAAACGTGAAGTAGCAACTATGGATGATGGCTTGCGTTTCACTGGTAACAACACTTCTAAAGAAAATAAACAACCAATGAATTCTCTTGTGAAGGTTCAAGGTGAAGGCGTTACTGAAAATGCAGCTGGTAAATTAGAAGCTAATGGTCAAGAGTTCAAGTCTGCAGCAGGCAATATCGCAGTTGAAGCAGATGGCAACAATACTTTAACAGTTAAGATGAACAAAGATCTTAATCTCACTAAAGATGGATCTGTAACAATGGGTGATACTGTTGTAAATAACAATGGCATTACTATTAAAGCTCCTACAACTCCTGGTACAACTACAACTGATGTTAAGTTGACTAACCAAGGTCTTGATAATGGTGGTAACAAAATTACTAATGTTGCAGCTGGCACAGCTAATACTGATGCAGTAAACGTAAAACAATTGAAAGATAATGTTACAACTGTTACATCTTCTGATAGCTCCATCAAAGTAGTTGATAAAAACGACCCTACATCTGCAACTTATGATGCAACTAAAGGTCACCAATATGACATCACTGTCAACAACCAAGGTGTTGTGAATAATGCACAAACTCCTGTTGTGTATACTAAGGAAGATGGCACTAAAGTTTACAAACAACCAGATGGTACTTTCAATACAAATATTAATGGTACTGGCGCAGTAGTTCCTGCAAACCAAGTGATTGCATCTATGAACAGTGCTGGTAACTCTTCTACAGATCCTACTAAGTTACAAAACGTTGGTTCCTCCATCGCTGATAAAACTGGTACTACATTCTTAGATAAGATTAATACAGCAGCAGGTGATCCTAATGCTAAGTATGGTGCAGTTAATGTAACTGACCTCAAATCTACATCTGATGCTCTTATCGACAAAGGCCTTGTATTCGATGCAAATAACGGAGATCCTAAGACAAACAAACTTGGTTCTAAAGTAACTATTGCTGGTACAGGCGCTCTCGGCACTACCGAAAACTTTGCAGATAAATACAACACTGATAATATCAGAACTAACATCAAACAAGATGCAGCTGGTAATACAACTGTTAAGATTGGTCTTAACAAAAACCTTAAAGGTTTATAATCTGTTAGCGTTCCTGGTAAAGATGGTGTTGATGGTCAAGACGGTGTGTCCATCACTGGTAAAGATGGTGCTAATGGTATTGACGGTAAAGTTTCTATCGGTAAAGACGGCAAAGACGCTGTATCTATCTCCGGTAAAGACGGTATCGGTCACATCGGTTTAACTGGCCCTGCTGGTAAAGACGGTAAAAATGCAACTGCTGATATTACTGTTAAAGAAGGCAAACCAGGTGTAAATGGTACTGATGGTATTACTCGTATCGTATACAAAGATAAAGATGGTAACGATCATGAAGTAGCAACTCACGATGATGGCGTAAAATACGCTGGTGATGACGCTCAAGGTGCAGACAAATCTAAAGTAATCGCTAAGAAATTGAACCAAACATTGGATATCGTTGGTGGTGCAGATAAAACTAAATTGACTGACAATAACATCGGCGTGAATAACGATGGTGGTAAATTGAAAGTCCAATTAGCTAACGAATTGGCTGGTATCAATAAGATTTCCAATGGTGGTTCTTCCATTACGTTTAATAGCAATCCTGGTGGTGCAACTAATACTCCTGCAGTTCAAATCTCTGGTGGCGACCTTAACATGGGTGGTAACAAAATTACTAATCTTAAGAAAGGTTCAGATGCATCTGATGCTGCAACTGTAGGTCAATTGACTAAGGTTAAATCCTCTAATAACTCTGTAGGTATTACTGAATCTACAGATGCTAATGGTGCAAAAGTTTACGACTTGTCTGTAACTGGTGTTCCTGGTGCAGATCCTCGAGTTGATAAACTTGGTGAAGAAATCGGTCGTGTAGGTGCTCAAGGCGCAGCTCTTGCAGCATTGAAACCTATCCAATACGATCCATTAGAACCAACTCAAA
>OGFX01000767.1_pt1 | contig 11561 bp, 10 predicted proteins | sample 1571011 | NCBI WGS metagenome assembly OGFX01 (sample SAMEA2582035, study PRJEB24529) | metagenome | biome: Human gut stool | place: China | collected 2011
ACAGAAATCCGGAAAATATTCTTCTCCTGAAGAAATCATCTGAAATTGATCAATATTCATCGGTTGTCCTATTGAAGAAGATAATGAGGCAACTACAGTACCATTTTGGTACAATAAAGTAGTACCGGATGCTGCATCATAACTCACTGCAAAATGATACCATTTTTGTGCTTCTAAACCTTTTCCCTTAGTTGGATCACCTGTATCAAATTGAGACCCCATCGTTTTTACTTGTAGGAAATTATTTTTATAGCTACCATTCTCGGAATAGATTAAGTCACCAAACCGTATATATAGTTCTGTCCCTAAACCTCCTGAGTTTATTATAGCCTGATTATTCTTAGTATATCCACCGTTCCCTGATTTAGAGGTGACTTTACTCCACCATTCCAATGTATAATTTGGCAAAGCTAACCCCCAAGCTCCTTCCGGGGCTGCATGCATACCATGATACCAGGTGAATTTAAGAACATCTGGTTTGAAAGGCTTCACAAGAACCAATAAAAAACTGGAAGAGGATTCCGACTTCTCAATACCTCCTTCCACATTCTTAATACTGATGGGAATTGCATATTGAGCACCGCCTTCAGCTTCAAAACTTTTAATATCAACATTCACAGGATCTGCACTTACAGAACCTGCTTCAATTGTCACTGATTCAGGAAATGATATATATTCTTTAGGAGGCATTTTATAATTAGTTTCATTCTTCTTATTATAAGCATCTAATACAGATTCGTCAATAAATAAATTAGCTTTTATTGTTTGATTAATAATATTCACCAAACGTACAGTTAACGAAGTACGCGTCGTACCCTCTGTCAATGTCAATTCTTTAGTTTTGGATGTAGACGCTTCATTTATATAGACTAAATTATCTATAACATCATACTTAGCATTTTCACATGCAGTATGGACCAGTGCCAGTACCCCAAATGCCATTATTTTAAGTAAAGATATTCTCTTCATTGTTTAACCCTTTCTTTTAGTTATTAATAGGAGGATTCTGTGCAGCAATAGCTGCACGCACTGTGGGATAATCAGGATTTCCAGGATAATCATACTCAATATGATAAGCCCCCATACCTGCATGTTCTATTCCACAAGCCGGATGATAGCTCTGTTGCTCGGTAAAGTAATGCTTATCCACTGCTCTTTCAAAAGTTGCAGTCACAATAGATTTCCCCATAGCTTCTTTAAAGACATTAGGGTGACTTCTACGTACAGCTTCAAAGAAAGAATCCAATCCAGAATGTCCTAGTTCATAGGTCTGCCAAGCTATATAATCAAGACTTAGAACTGTTTCCTCTGAAAGCACTTGTCAAACTCCTCAGGTAAAGGCTTCATAGACGCATTGGGTACTGATGGCATACTGGAGTTCATTAAAGTCCCCCAATCCTCAATATCATAATCAAATCCATCGATATTATATTTGTTACATGTATCTACAATAGCAAGTGCATATTTCTTAGCAGCCTCAATGCAAGATTGCTCATCTTTAGGATCAAAGCCCCAAAACGCTTCCTTCACTGCATCATCGTTACCCCCCGGTGTGAGATTATCACCACTATCTCCTGGCCCCCAACAAAGCACTGCTCTGGAACCCTTAGCCTGAAAGTCTTTTAAATCAGCCTGTTGCTCAACCGTCAGATTTCCCCAACAGAGCCAAAGGCTCACAAAATCCGTACTGTCCGGTAATCCACATAAAGCATATTGCATGGAAGAACCTCCCTTACCTGCCCAGTTACCAAACCAGCCAAACATAATCTTATGTGGAGAGTTAAAATAATCCTTCAAATTATTTTCATAACCTTGCGTAGGAGGTTCATAATAATCTTTCGCCTCTATGTCGGTCCAATCACTACATGCGATATTTAAGAATCCCTGCGAAAAAAAGAGAGAAATTCCTATTCCGTATATTATTTTTTTCAATTTGCTCGTATTCATAATAAAAATTATTTTAACGTTCTGATTTAATTTTTCTTAGCCCACCAAAGATCTGTGGCAGAGTTATCTGCACCACCTAACATTGATACAGCTGCTTTCACATTTGCATTATTCGTATTATATTCTGACTGAGGGAAAGGCAAACGACGCATACCACGCTGCACTGTCACCCCATCTGTATTCAGATTATTCACGATAGGGAATAGTTTAGGATAACCTGTACGACGAATGTCAGCCCACGTTTCCCAACCATTCGGAAAATTGGCAATCCACTTCTGAATCAAAATACGCTCCAAATTCTCTGTAACACTTGCTGATTCATTATATTTCGGAGTTACAGTTGACACTGCTGCTATATCCTTACCTGAATCCGAAGGATCACTGTAAGCAGCAGGAACCTTTTCACTTTTCAAATAATCGCCAATAGTAGCTTTACGTTCTTCCATAGACACTGTCACTCCTGCGTCATAAAGTTCTTTGGGAGTTCCTCCCATATTCCATTTATACATCAATGCAGCTTCTGCACGTAAAAAATAAGCTTCAGATGCAGACATAATGAGCAATTCATCATCTATACCAATATTCAGGCGGGAGAATTTTGTATAATTTGCCTGAGTTGTAGCACTTTGGTAAATACCATTTCGCACTCCTATTTGTCCTCCACCGATAGAAGCATCTGCTTCTGATGCATATTTAGCCAAACGAGGATCATTATAACCGCTTAAATATGAAGTGATATTAGCACTGATACGAATTTCATTCCATGAAGAAGTAACACGATAATATGGATTCATACCGTCATTATATTTACTATATGCAGCATCTGATGCAGATGTCATCACACCAATTACATCAGAAACAGCTTCTTCTGCTTTCTCCTTGGCAAGTGCTGGAGAAACACTAGAAATGCGCATTGCCATACGAAGCTTTAAAGAATTGGCAAATTTCACCCATTTGTTAAAATCTCCATTAAATACAAGATCGTATTCTGATAAAGAACTCATATCTTCATTACCTAACACTGCTACTTTAAAAGCGGAAATCGCTTCATCCAAATCATCAAACATGTGTTTATAAAGATCCTCCATATTGTCATATTCTACAGTAAAAGCAGTTCCTGTAATTTGAGAATAAGGAATCGGTCCATAACAATCACTAATTTTAAGTGAAGCTGCCACACGAAGAATCTGTGCCCATTGATAAGCCAATCCTTTGCCATCAGAAAGATCACGTATCTGGAAATATCCGGTATAAATCTGTGGCATAGTAGTATCAAACATATTTCCATACCACCCAACTCTTGGATTGTAAGTATAATAATTACCTCCATTACCCCATTGGGCGATACAAGTAATTTCTCCACCATATTCAGATCCAATCATCTGATCCAACATCTGTGAATTGTTCTGTTGTCCTTGTACTAATGCAGGAATCATGCTTTTAATCAATGATCCGGTGATTGCATTATCACCCAGCATTTGGTCAGGTTTAGGTCCAAAGGGATTTGTATTATACTCTTCAAATTTATCGGTACAACCTGTTCCTAGTGCTACTAACAAAGTATACACAGACAGTTTTGCAAACTTCTTTATTATCTTATTCTTTTTCATAATCTAAACTAGAATGTTAGTTTGACATTAAATCCGAGACTTCTCAAACTAGGTTGTTGAAAATAGTCAACCCCCTGATAGAAATTACTAGTGACAGAAGATGTACTTTCCGGATCATAAGGTGCTTTACAATAAATCATCCATAAATTCTTTCCTACCAGCCCAACAGTCATTCCGACCTTATTGTCAAACCATTTTTTAGGCAATGTATAGCTAAGTGAAAGTTCGCCGAGTCGTACATTGGTAGCGCTATACGTGTAGTAATCCGCAGTTCCCTGAATGGTCTGATAGTAAGTCTGTGCAGAGACTTTGCTCTGATTAATCTGCACGCCTCCTGCGTCACGTACGTCCGCGCTGACTTTGGAAACACCGGCAGCGTCAAGTACGGACTGCGTCTCACTGATAACAATACCTCCGAAACGTCCGGTGAATTTGTGTCCCATATAAACAAACATCTTACCGATTAACTCCCTTATAACCAAATCCTAAACTCCATCGCATATTCATCTTAGGCAGAAGAGAACCTAAGTAGGTTTCTTTGTTCTCCATAGCCAGTCCGACACCTTCTTCATTAAGAATGTAGCCATTCAAGTCACGTTTGAGCAAGCGTTGTCCGTATACGTCTCCCATTGATCCTCCGACACGCAAAATCAGGCGGGCATCCGTATGTCCATAAGTAAGCGGAGACAGTTCCGGCATCTGGATAGGTTGTCCGGTGGCATAGTTGTACACACCGTCAGCCAACCGTTTTACCCGGTTCTTATTCCATGTCAATGTATAGTTCGTATTGAAAGAGAAATCTTTCCACTGCTTGTTATAACCCAATGACATTTCCAGACCTTCGTTCATGATGTTTCCACTTTGGATAGGAATATTAGAATATCCCGAAGAAAGCGACAAGTCCGCATAGAATGTCTGATTATAAGTATTGGAACGATAATAAGTCAAGTTAAGACTGATGTCATTGAGGATACGTGCGTCCAAACCTACTTCCCATGACTTGGTACGTTCCGGTTTCAGTTTCGTGTTCGGATAAGAAGAGGTACTGGTCCAGCTCTGTGTCTGTTCATCGTAAGGGTAAGTAACGGTAGTCATGAAGCGGCCGTAAGAGTTACCTACCTCAGTGTACGAACCGCGAACTTTCAGGTATGTCAGCCAATCAGGAGCATTAAACATACTCGTCAGAATGGCGGAAAGTCCTATTGACGGGTAGAAGAAAGACTTGTAATCGGAGAAAGCCAGTCTTGAATCCCAGTCGTTACGTCCGGTAGCAGTCAGATAGATCATCGATTTCCAACCAATTTCCGCATTGGCAAAGATAGCGCGTGTCTGATCATGCCAGCCGGACTGTTTTGCTTTCCATGCTTTATTGAAATCGATATTGTGGACGGCAAAGAAATTGATAAGTTTCAATCCGCCTTCATATCCGATCATTTCATAACGGCTGTCACTCAGTGACACACCAAGGTTGACATTGACCGACCAGTCGTTAAAACTCTTATTCAGTGTAGCAATCGCATCCGCATACGTGTTCTTTGATTGTGTAGAGGTGTCACTGTACGTTCCACGGTCACCCGACACCAGTGTGCCGGTAGAAGCGTATGCCTTATAAGTACTACGATTATCATAATTATCTATTTTCACACGTCCTACCACATCCAGCCAGTCGAACAACTGATATTTGAGGGAAGCGTTGATCATATAACGGGTCTTCTTATTCTCCCGCAACTGGCGATTCTGTATCCAGTAGGGGTTGGCAAGACCACTTGAAGTACCGCCGTAAGGCCAGTATTGCTCCATCAGGTCCATACCGGAATTATAACGTTCGAACATACGTACATCATCGAAATTCTCACTACGAGGGAAACGGTAAAGTCCCGGCAGAGGATTATAGTAATAACCCTGCGACATCATATTCTTGTCATTCTGAAGAATATAACTGGCACGGGCATCGAGTGTCTTCTTGTCTTTCAGGAAACTGGTCGTGTTACGGACAGTGAAATTATAGCGGTTGTATCCACTGTTGGGCAATATATTGGTGGTGTTGGTAGTAGAAGCCGACAAATACGCCTGATTCTTCTTGTTACCGGTTGACAAAGCAAATGAGTTAATGACATTCGCTCCGGTCTGGAAGAAGTCACGCGGATCGTAGTCACTGTTTACAATCGGTCCCCAGCTATCCAGGCTGTTGGGCAGGTTACCATATTTGCTCTGCATCTCAGGCATCATTGACACCTTCGAGAAAGTAGTATTATTGGAGACCGTGACAGAAGTCTTGTCCGCAGACCCCTTCTTGGTGGTTATCAGCACAACACCGGCAGCGGCAGCATTACCATACAGAGCTGCGGCAGAAGGTCCGGTCAGCATAGAGATAGATTCGATGTCTTCCGGGTTAATGTCGGCAGCGCCATCCGTACCCTGCTGGTCATAGATACCACCGCCACCTCCATTCATCATGTTATACATCGGTACACCGTCGATCACATAAAGCGCCAGATTGGAAGAAGTGATAGATTTGACACCACGCATCACGACACGCGAAGCACCTCCCGTGGTATTGGACGAATTAATATTAACACCGGCCACCTTACCATTCAGAGAAGAGATGAAGTTCGCATCTTTCACAGTAGTCAGTTCATCACCGCTCAGCTGCTGCACGTTGTATGACAATGCCTTCTCCGAGCGTTTGATACCCAATGCCGTCACTACCACCTCATTCAGTTCCTGCGTCGCATCCTCTAGCACCACATTGGCAACATTTCCTTTTACGGGTACTTCTTTTGACTGATAACCTACATAGGAAAATACAAGAACAGGATTCGCCGATGAAGTGGAAAGCTTATAGTTTCCATCCATATCGGTGATGGTTCCCTCACCGGAACTCTTCTCCCGGATAGAGACACCAATCAACGGCTCTCCATTCTTATCTTTTACCGTGCCGGCAATAAGTCTTTCTTTTCTCTGCTGTGCAACGTCTTTTTCTTTTGCAGCCAGTACTATTTTATTATCCAAAACTTTATATTCGATGCCCACACCTTTAAAAACTTGCTCCAGAACCTGGAATACATTCTTATTAGACACTGACACCGACACTTTGCGTTTCAAATCGAGATTCTTACTGTTTACAAAAAAGCCGAATCCGGACTCAAGTTCGATTTTGTGAAGCACTTCCTCTATGGTACAATCGTTTGCCTTCAATGTGATGGAAGTCTTTTGCGCATATCCATCGGACGCATATGCCAGTCCGAATGAGCAGACAATGAGTATAAATAGTAACTTCATAGATAGTGATATTTTCCTTGAAGACCGCCTAAGAAGGTTTAATCCTCCAAGAAATTGGACGATACAATAATTTTGCATAAATTTGTAACGAGTTTAATTAAAAAACTAGTAGTTATACTTGTCGGGAAACAAGTAGATTCACGATTACTGGGCTCAATACGGGAAGATACGACCAATATCATCCCGTATCTTTTTTAGTTTCAAGGGTCTTTGTTTTTCATGGCAATAAGCTTTTTTGAAATAAGGTTATTAATAACACTAAATAAAAATTTCTATCTTCATCTTCTCTTTACTTCCTTGTACACTGTTCAGATAACGCCAGCGTATTTTCGAAGAAGCTTCTATATAATTCAGTATCTGCTCCAGGCTCCTGCTCGTGAATGTCCCGGAGAACAGGTCATCATCGGGCACATTGCGTCGAACGATAAATTCCACATCATATCTGTCTGCCAAAATCTCCAGAGCATCCTGCAAAGATGTCTGCTTAAAGACGATAATACCATCCTTCCATGCCAGTTCTCCCTCACCGGAAGTAGTATAGAGCTCCGTTTTTCCACTCTGCGAATAATAGATCAGCTTCTGACCGGGTGCGATAGTAATGTACTGAGGCTTCTGTGCGGTATTATTAAATTCGAAATGCACTTTCCCTTCTATCAGAGTGGTAGTAATCTCTTCGGAATCCCTATACGCCTTTACATTGAACTTTGTGCCCAACACTTTAATCGCAGACTGATGGGCTGTGGAAACAATGAACTGTTTCTCCGGGTCTTTCTGAACTTCGAAATAGGCCTCCCCGTCCAGTTCCACTTTACGGGTACGGGAAGCGAACTGACTGGGAAAAGTCAGCGTACTTTTTCCGTTTACCCATACCATTGTTCCGTCAGCAAGCGTCACTTGCGTACGTTGTCCGGCAGGCACATATACGGTCTGCATTTCTACATTTTCCTTTTGCAGAGTTTGTATCAGTATATAACTTAATCCGAAAGCCAAAACAAATATAGCCGCAATCCGCATCGCCTTCATCGTAAAAGTGCGTAGTGAAAGCAGCTTGTCACGCCCCGTTTTCAACTCATCCGCATCCTGCCAAACAAGTGCATCATAACTTTTGCGGAGTGACATAAATTCTTTGAGATTAGCGGCATCGGCATCAATCCATGCTGCAACTTCTTCTTTCTCCCTTTGAGAGGCTTTTCCGGATATATATTTTAAAAGTAAATTCTGATTCATATTATAAGTTGAGTTACTTTATAAGTAATAAACAGGAGTATATTTGCTCCCCCTTTCATATAGAATACCACTCACTAAAAATAATCCCTAGTGAGAAATACAACTTTTTTTGCTGTTATTAAAAAAAGAGGAGAAAAAGATATTTTCAAGATCATCAAATAAAAAATATCAGGAAAGGAGCATACTCTTTCAGATTATCACGCAGCAGCTTCACAGCTTTGCTTATATGATACTCCACTCCTTTGACACTGATACCCAATTCTTCAGCTATCTCTTTATCAGATTTTCCATCCAGACGATCGGATATAAATGCAATGCGCGTCTTTTCCGGCATACCAGCCAACAATGTTTTCACCTTTGAGCGTAATTCTTCGGACATAACTTCCTTCGGATCACAGGCTTCCAAGGTTGAAATACGGATTTCCAATTCCCGTTGTCCCTTATCTGTCAGGTTTTGGTAGACGTTCTCCTGAACCTGCAAATGTTTCAGGTAATTGAGTGACTTGCTACGTATATAAGTGATTAATACAGCTTCGATACTCGGAATTTCCTGTTTTTTACTTAATTCCCACAAATAAATGATTGCTTCCGATACAATATCTTCAGCTACCAAATCATTATGGACGTATGATAAGGTAAACAGGAATGCTCTCCTATAATAGGTAGTATATATCGAATGGGGATTGATTTCAGGCATTTCGATCTATATTAATGGCGCTTATGCGTATAGTTTAAGTATATCCAAAGGTCTTTAATGATTGCAAAGAAATATATTTTAATTGAATAAAAGAACTTTTTGAAGAGAAAATGGGACATAAGCCGGTAAATCATCAGAAGGCTGACGACTAGCATATAGCTTTCACTCCTTTCTCTCCACTTTTTTCCAATGCTAAAAACTGACCAATTTATGCTAAAATCAGATCATTGCATCATTTCTATACTATTATGACTCAAAATTGCTCTAATCTATAAATCCAACTTCCTATATTTGCAGCCATAACAATTAAAACACAAAAAGAATATGATTACAAGTAGAAAGGTTTCTCAGGTCAATGTTTTTGCTGGTAGTCCTTGGGAAGTAGCCAGCGTAAAGAGTTTATTGAAAGCAGCGTATATCGAGGCATCAATGAAAGACAATGGATTGAACAGTATACTCATTTCTGTTCCATGCGAATATTATACAGCAGGAATGCGTGTGATTAATAAAAGAAAAGTTTCATAGGTTTTAGGTTAAACATATAAGATTAAAGCCGGGTACGATGGGAGATCGCACTCGGCTTTTCAGTCTTTGTATGATTCTTTTAAAACGAAGTAACCTTTAGATTGGTTGACTTTCTGTTTGTTTAATCTTCAGTTTGCTCAATTTCTACTTTTTCATTCTTTAGCTTTTCAAGAGCGGCAATCTGCATATTACAGAAAAGGTGTATGTGATGAATCAAGTTAGTATGCTGTGACAAGTAAACGACAGAGTCCATAAGTTGGGCAGACAGTTGGTAGGCTTTCCGATTATTTGTATTTTCGTCCGGACGACGCATATAAAGGGCAAAACTTCGGTACAAGATAGGAATAAAGCGTTCCCACGGAAGTTCTAAGCTAAGCAACAAATGGTTCATATTCTCCAGCATACGTTGAAGAGACTCAAGGTCCGGCTTATCAGATTGCTTGCCATACACCTCTGCCCATAGACGGGCTTCTTCTTCAAAAAAGTTTTCTTTGGAATTTTCTTTCGCGATAGTCAATGCGTTTTCTGTTTCCATAAAATAGTAGTATTAATAAAAGGGCAAAAAAAGAACGGTTTCGCCTTTCCCGTTGACTATCACTTTCTAGAAGCTGAAGGCACATTACATACTCTTCACGGGGGTACGAAACCGCCTATGAGGAAATTGTAAGCATAGAAAATGCCTACAACTTGTCAAAAGCAGATACACCGCTTCTAGAAAAAATGATAGTCACTGCAAATATACTATTTTTCAAATATAAGTAAGGAATATCTGTAGATTTATTGATCAGAATTTCCACCTTTACACTAACCCGCATCGTAAACTTACAGCCGTAAGTCTTACCATCGTAAGTTTACGGAAGAATCAATAAATTAGTCAAGAAAGAGAAACCAATGAGGTTTTACAATAGCTCCCCAGTAATTTGACAGCAGTTTTGCCCTCATGCTCTAACAAACCGTCTGTATCCCTTTATTCATCGTGGTTTTCGGTGTGGTAGCAACTGTGGTGGCAGGTATGAGAGCAAACGGTTGCTCTCACTCTGTTTCATCCTGATTAGTATCGTTTCTACATTACTATCTTCTGATTTACAGGATGTTAATATCTGACATCTCAGCTATTAACGTTTGCTCTCTCAGTCATTAATAACTGAGAAATCAGCTATTAATGACTGATACCCCATACATTATTAGCCAATAAATGATTCAATGCTTCCTAAAAGAACAGGTCAATTGAAACAACTAACACGGTCGAGTCAATCCAAACATACGGTCAAGTGAATCCAATCGACAGGTGTTTCAGAAAGTTTCAAACGCTTGAACTAATGATTCCAAACTGTTGGAACTAAAGTTTCAAGCCTTTGGAACTATGGTTTCAAGCCTTTGGAACTATGGTTTCTCTTCGCTGAAACTATAGTTTCAAGACGAGGAAACTAATTTAGTTGTCTTATCCTAAATTGACATTGGAACTACAGGAATAAAATGAAGATACTACAAAGGTTAGAGATTGGATTTAGAAAAGTGAGGGCAAGCATTTGCTCTCATACCTGCTACCACAGTTGCTACCACACCGAAAACCACGATGAATAAAGGGATACAGACTGTTTGTTAGAGCATGAGAGCAAAAGTGATGCTAAATTACTATTGAGCAATCCTTGATAATTCTCTGCACAACAAAAGTGCAGAAATATGCATAATACTGCACTTTTGTTGTGCAATTATCGCATCATTGCAGATAAATGCACTTCAGCTATGGATTGCTTATACGAAAACTTCAACAAGTTATTAAAGAGTACGAGCACGAATATAGCACCCATTCGATCTATCCCACTTTGGTATTTTGGAATGAATTATTAGTAAACTAAGCAAAAGCCTTTTTCATCTTTTAGTCCACACTATTTTTATAAAAGGCACTAATTTTATTGAATTACCTCACTAACAGAGCGCTAGATTTCAAAAAGAAACTTAACTTTGCACCCGAGTTTTATATAAAGAGACTGAATTAGTAACTAAAAAGATTAAACCGCATGAAAATTAAGACTTTAATAGCCTGTTTCATACTAGCTTGTGCTGCAACTTCCTGCATACAGGATGAAGCACTGAACTCAGAAGCAGCCATTGATGCTTGTGTAGGTAACGACATACAGCAAGCTGCCATTGACTCTGAGAACTTTACCATTCAACTATATGTATCCAAAGCTGCCGATCTGACAAAGGTCAATATTAATTTCCAAGTTCCCGTAGGAGCCAGTATCGCGCCTGCTTCTCCACAAACCGGA
>OGFX01000769.1_pt1 | contig 11510 bp, 10 predicted proteins | sample 1571011 | NCBI WGS metagenome assembly OGFX01 (sample SAMEA2582035, study PRJEB24529) | metagenome | biome: Human gut stool | place: China | collected 2011
GGGCTTCCTGCTGAGCTTTCAGAAGTCATTCTTTTGTCTCAGCGCTTGGCGCTCACATATAGTACCATACCGCAACCGCTTTTGCAAGCCTTTTTTACATTTTTTTCGCCTTTTTTTGCGCTTTGTGAACTATCGCCAGTTTTCCACCGGGAACCGCCGGGTGTTTTGACGTCTCCGGCAGCGGCGGTGTCTCCCGCCCTATATTATTACATTATATAGGCAGCGTGATGCACAAACGGGTATAGACCGCGGCTTATATTACTCGCCGGAAAGCGTACTGCGCTGTCAAGACTTTCCGTGCAAAATTTTGTCCCGAAAAATATCTGCGATTTTTGGCGATTGCTACAAAACGCAAAATATAGTGGTATTTTGCTTGACTTGCCACTAGATAATGATAAAATAGAGCTACATTCAGTTTGTTGGATATCGTTGTGCGCAAACGGGTATCTCTTAGGGTAAGGGATACCCGTTCACAATGCGCCTATATAGAAGGAGGAGAACCGATGAAGATCATCAAACGAAACGGTGCAGAAGTTCCTTTTGATATTACTAAGATCATCACCGCCGTTACCAAAGCCAGTGATTCTGTGGGTGGTCAGGATCGCCTGACCCGGGAGCAGATCACCCAGATCGCCGCAGCCGTTACCGACCAGTGCCAGCAGCTCAACCGCGCGGTCAGCGTGGAAGAAGTACAGGATCTGGTGGAGAACCAGCTGATGGACATTCAGGCGCACGATGTAGCACGCCACTATATCACCTACCGCTACGTCCAGAGCCTGAAGCGCCAGACCAACACCACTGACGAGCGCATCCTGAGCCTGATCGAGTGCCAGAACGAAGAGGTCAAGCAGGAGAACGCCAACAAGAACCCCACCGTCAACAGCGTGCAGCGCGACTATATGGCCGGCGAGATCTCCAAGGATCTGACCGCCCGTCTGCTGCTGGACCCGGAGATCGTAAAGGCACATCAGGAGGGTCTGATCCACTTCCACGATTCCGACTACTTCGCCCAGCATATGCACAACTGCGATCTGGTGAACCTTGAGGATATGCTGCAGAACGGTACCGTTATCTCCGGCACCTATATCGAAAAGCCGCACAGCTTCTCCACCGCCTGCAACATTGCCACCCAGATCATTGCACAGGTGGCCTCCAACCAGTACGGCGGCCAGAGCATCAGCCTGACCCATCTGGCACCCTTTGTGGACGTCTCCCGCAAGAAGATCGCCGCTGAGGTGGAGCTGGAGATGGAAGGTCTGGACGTCTCTGCCGAGCGCAAGAAGGAGATCGTGGAGCGCCGTCTGCGCAACGAGATCAACCGCGGCGTGCAGACCATCCAGTATCAGGTGGTCACCCTGATGACCACCAACGGTCAGGCGCCCTTCATTACCGTGTTCATGTATCTGGGCGAGGCCCGCAACCCGCAGGAAAAGGCCGACCTTGCCATCATTATTGAAGAGACCATCCGGCAGCGCTATCAGGGCGTGAAGAACGAGGCAGGCGTGTGGATCACCCCCGCCTTCCCTAAGCTGATCTATGTGCTGGAAGAGGACAACATCCGCCCCGGTGCCCCCTACTACTACCTGACCGAGCTGGCTGCCAAGTGCACTGCCAAGCGCATGGTGCCGGACTATATCTCGGAAAAGAAGATGCTGGAACTCAAGGTGGACAAGAACGGCGAGGGTCACTGCTACACCTGCATGGGCTGCCGCAGCTTCCTGACCCCCTATGTGGACCCCGAGACCGGCAAGCCCAAGTACTATGGCCGCTTCAATCAGGGCGTGGTCACCATCAATCTGGTGGACGTTGCCCTGAGCTCCGGCGGCAATTTTGAAAAGTTCTGGAAGATCTTTGACGAGCGTTTGGCGCTGTGCCACCGCGCTTTGCAGGCACGTCATCAGCGGTTGCTGGGCACCCCCAGCGATGCCGCTCCCATCCTGTGGCAGTACGGTGCGCTGGCACGCCTGAAGAAGGGTGAAAAGATCGACAAGCTGCTGTTCGGCGGCTACTCCACCATCAGTCTGGGCTATGCCGGCCTGTACGAGTGCGTGAAGTATATGACCGGGAAGAGCCACACCGACGCCGGTGCCAAGCCCTTTGCCCTGAGCGTGATGCAGCACATGAACGACAAGTGCAACGAGTGGAAGAAGGCCGAGAACATGGACTACTCCCTCTACGGCACCCCGCTGGAATCCACCACCTACAAGTTTGCCAAGTGCCTGCAAAAGCGCTTTGGCATCGTGGAGGGCATCACGGACAAGAACTATATCACCAACAGCTACCACGTCCATGTCTCTGAGCCCATCGACGCCTTTACCAAGCTGAAGTTTGAGGCCGACTTCCAGCGCCTGTCCCCGGGCGGTGCCATCAGCTATGTGGAAGTGCCCAATATGCAGGACAATCTGGAAGCCGTCATGAGCGTGCTGCAGTTCATCTACGACAACATCATGTATGCCGAGTTGAACACCAAGTCCGACTACTGTCAGGTGTGCGGCTATGATGGCGAGATCAAGATCGTAGAGGACGACGGCAAGCTGGTGTGGGAGTGCCCCAAGTGCGGCAACCGCGACCAGAACAAGCTAAATGTTGCCCGCCGTACCTGCGGTTATATCGGCACCCAGTTCTGGAATCAGGGCCGCACGCAGGAGATCAAGGACCGCGTGCTGCATCTGTAATTTTTGCATAAAGGAAAGCGTCCTCGCCCTCTCCGTCACCTGCGGTGCCACCTCTCCCAAAGGGAGAGGCCTTGGCAAATCGGCAAAGTTTGCCGTACTGCCAAAGGCTCCCACTTTGGGGGAGCTGGCAAAACCGCAAGGTTTTGACTGAGAGGGCGAGCCAGCTTGAAATGAAGCTATGAACTACGCAAACATCAAGTATTACGATATCGCCAACGGCCCCGGGGTGCGCACCAGCGTTTTTGTGTCCGGCTGCCGCCACCACTGCCCGGGCTGCTTCAACGCCGTAGCATGGGACTTTGCCTACGGTCAGCCCTTTGATAAGACCGTGCGCAACGAGGTATTTGCCTCCTGCCAGCCGGACTATATCGCCGGGCTCTCCCTGCTGGGCGGCGAACCCTTTGAGCCGGAGAACCAGCGGGAGCTGCTGCCCTTTGTGCGCAACTTCAAGGCGCTGTACCCTGCCAAAACGGTGTGGTGCTATTCCGGCTACACTTGGGAACAGCTTACCGGCAAAGAGCCCAGTCCCGCGCGGTGCGAGGTGACCGACGAGCTGCTGGCACTGCTGGATGTGCTGGTGGACGGCAGATTCGTGCAGGCCGAACACGACATCTCCCTGCGCTTCCGCGGCAGCCGCAACCAGCGCCTGCTGGACGTACCCAAGTCCCTTGCCGCCGGGCAGCCCGTGTGGTGGGAGGACGAAAAGGTGTTCGCCACCCATACCATGGAACGGTAAACCGTATTGAATCCCTCCCGTGAACATCAAAAGAAGCCGCTGCACGGTCTGTGCAGCGGCTTCTTTCTTTTTTCACTCCCGGCTGCCCACGGCGTCCTCGATGACGCGCAGAAAGGCGTTGCCGTAGCGGGCGGCTTTCTTTTCGCCCACGCCGCTGATGTTCAGCAGCTCGTCGATGCTCATGGGCTTTTTCTCTGCCATCTCCCGCAGGGTGGCATCGTTGAACACCATAAAGGCGGGCAGATTCTGCTTGCCCGCAAGGCGCTTGCGCACAGCGTACAGAGCGTTGAGCAGCTTTTCGTCCGCTTCGCTCAGGCTGCCGGCTGCGGCGGGCTTTGCGCGGCGGGGCTTTTCCAGCCGGTCGGCGCTCTGGGCGGCACGGCGGCGGGCGTACTCCACCTGCAGCTGTGCTTCCTGCTCGGCGGCAAGGCAGCAGGAGCAGTTGCCGCACTTTTGGGGCGCTGCTTCCCCGAAGTATTGCAGCAGAAAGCCGCGCAGGCAGTGCTGGGTGGTGGAGTAGAAGGTCATGTACTTGAGCCGCTCCTCTGCCTTGCGGGCGGCTTCGGCCTTTACATCGGCGGGCAGACCGTTGTCGGCTTCCCGCTCCTTGTCGATAAAAAAGCGGATGGTGCGCACATCCGTGCCGGAATACAGCAGGGTACACCGGGCGGGCTGACCATCGCGCCCGGCGCGTCCGGCCTCCTGATAATAGCTTTCCAAGTCCTTGGGCATATTATAATGGATGACGAACCGCACGTTGGGCTTGTCGATGCCCATGCCGAAAGCGTTGGTGGCTACCATCACCTGCACCCGGTCGTAGAGGAAGTCGTCCTGATTCTGCCGCCGGGTGTCCGCATCCAGCTTGGCGTGGTAAGCCGCCGCCCGGATGCTGCGGCTCTGCAGCAGCTGCACCGTCTCGTCCACCTGCCGGGTGGTGCTGCAATACACGATGCCCGCATGATTGCCCTCCTTGAGCACCAGCTCCAGCAGCTCCTTGGGCTTCTGGCTGGGCAGCGCCCGCCGGGTCTCAAAGTACAGATTTGGGCGGTCGAAGCTGGTGGTCACCTCGTAGGGCGCCTGCAGCGCCAGATGGGTGCGGATATCCTCCCGCACATGGGCGGTGGCGGTAGCCGTGAACGCGCCCATGACCGGTCGGCTGGGCAGGCTGTCCACAAACGCCTTGATGCGCAGATAGCTGGGGCGGAAGTCCTGTCCCCACTGGCTGATGCAGTGCGCCTCGTCCACCGTGACCATGCTGATCTGCCGCTCCTGCGCGAACCGCTGGAAGCCCGGCATCTCCAGCCGCTCCGGTGCCACATAGATGATCTTATACCAGCCCTCCCGGGCGCGGTGCAGCATCAGCGCCTTCTGGTTGTCGGTCAGGCTGTTGTTCAGAAAAGCCGCCGCCACGCCCGCCTGCACCAGCGCTCCCACCTGATCCTTCATCAGGCTGACCAGCGGGGACACCACGATGGTAATGCCCGGCAACAGCAGCGCTGGCACCTGATAGCAGATGGATTTACCCGCGCCGGTGGGCATGACCGCCAGCACATCCTGTCCGGCCAGCAGGCGGCTGACGATCTCCTCCTGCCCGGGGCGGAAGCTGTCGTAGCCGAAAACTTTTTTCAGAATGCTGTGCGGGTTTTCCATGGTCTCCTCCGTTATATAAGTAGGTGCGCTGACGCGCCGATCGCTCAAAACCTTATCAGTATACCACAAAACCGATACTTTTGGCAGAAAAAAGCGTCACTTTGCGCAAAAATGTGCGATATCCACTCTTTCTGCCCGGGAAGGATAGCTTTTCAGGCGCGAAAATGCTATAATGAGAACACATATCTCCATGCCACCCCCGCAGACTGCCCGGCATGGATCATGCAATGTAAAAAGGAGCATTTATAATATGCAGCAGAAACTTATCACCTTTGCCGTGCCCTGCTACAACTCGGCAGCCTATATGCGTCACTGCATCGAAACACTGCTGAGCGCAGGCGAGCAGGCCGAGATCATTCTGGTGGACGATGGTTCCGTCAAGGATGACACCCCCGCCATCTGCGACGAGTACGCCGCAAAGTACCCCACCATCGTCAAGGCCATCCATCAGGAGAACGGCGGCCACGGCGAGGGCGTCAATCAGGGCATCCGCAACGCCACCGGCCTGTACTACAAGGTAGTGGACAGCGACGACTGGCTGGACACCGACGCCCTGAAAAAGGTGCTGGAGCGCCTGACTACGCTGGTAGCCCGCGGCACCGCGCCGGATCTGATGATCTGCAACTATGTGTACGAGCACGTGGAGGACGGCACCAGCCACACCGTGCGCTACACCAACGTGTTCCCGCAGAACCGCCTGTTCGACTGGGTGCACGTCCGGCACTTCCGCCCGGATCAGAACCTGCTGATGCACTCGGTCATGTACCGCACCGAGGTGCTGCGCCAGTGCGGCATGGTGCTGCCCAAGCACACCTTCTATGTGGACAACATCTTTGTGTACCAGCCCCTGCCCTACGTCAAGAGTATGTACTATATGGATCTGGATCTGTACCGCTACTTCATCGGCCGCGCAGACCAGAGCGTGAACGAAAGCGTGATGATCGGCCGTGTGGACCAGCAGCTGCGGGTCACCAGGCACATGATCGACTGTCAGGATCTGGACGCACTCAAAGGTCAGAAGCGTCTGCGCGCCTACATGGTGCACTACCTCTCTGTGATGATGGCGGTCAGCGACATCTTCCTGCTGCTGGACGGCAGCGCCGAAGCACACGCCAAAAAGGCAGAGCTGTGGCAGTACCTCAAGGATCACGTCACCCCCGGCGTCTACCGCGCCGTACGCGTGAACCTTGGCGGCCTGACCGACCTGCGCTTCCCCGGCGGCGACAAGGTGGTCATTTCCACCTACCGCCAGCTGCGCAAGATCTTCAAGTTCAACTAAGGGCTTTTGCAAAACAGCACCAACAAAAAAAGAGATAGGTTTCTCCGAAAGGGGTTGCCTATCTCTTTTTACTTTGATCTTATGTTTTCAGCCTTCTGCCCGATCGGTACGGTAAAGGCGGGCCATTTTCCTTATCAGGCACCCACGATCAGGCGCACGGCACCGTAGATGCCGGCATCGTTGCCAAGGCTGGCGGCCTTGATGGGGGTCTCCTTGCAGGACTGGAAGGCGTACTCCTTGTAGTGGCGCACCAGCGGGTTGAACAGAATCTCCCCGGCGCGGGCCACGCCGCCGCCGATCATGAACATTTCGGGGTCGGTGGTGGCGGCAATGTTTGCCAGTGCCATGCCCAGCGTGGAGGCCATCTCGTCCACCTCACGGGCAGCCAGTGCGTCCCCGGCACGGGCAGCGTCGAACACATCCTTGGCTTCAAAGTCCTTGCCGCGCAGGGTGCAGGCGGTGTCCGGGTTCTCGTCCAGCAGCTTCTTCATGCAGCGCACAACGCCGGTGGCGCTGGAATACTGCTCCAGACAGCCGCGCTTGCCGCAGCCGCAGACGGCGGTCTCGTGGGGGTTGACGGTGATGTGGCCGATCTCGCCGCCGGCACCGTGAGCGCCGTCGATGACCTTGCCGTTCACGATGACGCCGCCGCCCACGCCGGTGCCCAGCGTGACCATGACGGCGCTGCGGCAGCCCTGTGCCGCGCCCATCCAGATCTCGCCCAGCGCAGCCACGTTGGCGTCGTTGCCCACCAGCACCCGGATGCCGCCCAGCAGCTCGCTGAGCTCAATGGACACGTTGCGGTTGCCCCAGCCGCCAAGGTTTGCACACACGATGGGCACGATGCTGGAATCCAGCACCGGGCCGGGCACGCCCAGACCGACACCCTCAACTTCGTCTGCGGACAGACCCTTTTCCTGCATCTTCTGCTGCACGGCAGCAGCCAGATTTTCCAGAATGTGAGCACCGTTATTGGAAGTATCGGTGCTTACCTCCCACTTTTCCAGCAGCTTGCCGCTGGTGGTGAACAGGCCGACCTTGGCAGTAGTGCCGCCCAGATCGATGCCAAATGCGTATTCCTTCATGTCATTTACCCCTTTGATGCGGATGCGCCGCATTTTTTATCAGTATTTTATAGTATACCATATTTTTCCGCAAAAGAGCAGTGCTGCGGCGGCATTTCGTGCAATCGGACTGAAATCCATGTAAAATTTTGGGCAGTTCCACAAGGAGATTCAGCGCACGGTGTTGGTCAGCGTGCCGATCCCTTCGATCTCGCACTGCACGGTGTCGCCCGGGTGCAAAAACTGCGGCGGGTCCATGCCCATGCCCACCCCGGCAGGGGTGCCGGTGGCAATGATGGTGCCGGCTTTCAGGGTCATCCCCTGCGAAAGCTCGTGGATGACGTGGTCGATATCAAAAATTTGCAGCTTGGTGTTGGAATCCTGCCGCAGCTCGCCGTTCACCCGGCTGCGGATAGGCAGCGCGGGCGGGTAGGCGTCAAATTCATCCGCAGTGACGATGCAGGGCCCCATGGGGGTAAAGCCGTCCAGACTTTTGCCGAAATACCACTGCTTGTGGGCGGTCTGCACGTCCCGGGCGGAGACGTCGTTCAGGATGGTGTAGCCGAACACATAGTCTTTGGTCTGCCCGGCGGGCACATCCTTGGCATCCTTGCCCAGCACCACCGCCAGCTCACACTCGTAGTCCAGTTTCTGCACAAGGTCGGTGTGCGTCTCGATGAAGCCGCCGTCCGGCACTGCCCGGGTGACCCGCTTGGAGAAGTAGATGGCGTCCTGATGCTGGGTGGCAAAGGCGTCCGCAGAATACTTTTCGGCCTCATCCGAGTGTGCCATGTAGTTGATGCCCAGACAGACTACGTCCTGTGCAGGGCTGGGGATGGGGCTTTGCAGGGTGACGGCTTCCACCGGCAGCGCGGGGATGCCGCTGATGGCCAGCTGCAAACCGAACCGCACCTGCGGGGTAAGGAAGGGGATGGCGTCAGACAGGGTCTCGTAGGAGAGCCCAAGCCAGCTCAGCGGCCAGACCTGTGTGCCGTCCTGCGAGAGGATGGCGGGGTCCTCCACGCCGTCCGGCAGGCGGCAGGTGACAAAACGCATACAGTCCACCTCCCCTCAGTGCCGGTAGGCGATGGCGCTGCGGATGCGGTCGGCTTCCGCTTCTCCGGCCAGCTGGCGCACCAGCTCCAGCGCAAAGGGGATGGCGCCGCCCAGACCGTAGCTGGTGGTGATGTTGCCATCCACGACCACCTCTGTGTCCAGCACATGGGCACCCGCCAGCTTGTCCTGAAATGCAGCGTGAGCGGTGGCGTTTTTGCCCTCCAGCAGACCCAGTGCCGCCAGCACGCTGGGTGCGGCGCAGATGGCGGCTACCTTTTTGCCTGCCTTTGCAAAGGCAACGCAGGTGTCGGTCACCGTCTTGTTGGCGGCAAGGTTCGGCGTACCGGGAATGCCGCCGGGCAGCACCACCAGATCTACATCGGAATAATCGACCTCCTCTGCCAGCGCATCGGCAGTGATGTGTACCTTATGACTGCTCAGAATCTCCCGGCTGCCGGAAGCGCTTGCCACCAGCACCTCCACCTTGGCGCGGCGGAGCAGGTCCACCACCAGCAGTGCCTCGCACTCTTCGGTGCCCTCCGCAAAAAATACAACAGCTTTTGCCATAAGAATAACCTCCCATATCAAATATCAAAAAGAAAAGCCGCGTGCCGCAGCTTTGGGCAACAGCCCTTTTGGCGGTACGCGGCCTTTGGATCAGTCAGCGGACTTTTTTTCAGCTTCCAGCAGCGCACGCAGCACACTGTCGTCCGCGCTCAGCACCCGGCTGACCCGGCTGATGATAGCGCTGGACGCACCGGTCTTGTCCATGATCTCGGTGTAGATGCATTTGTCGGCCAGCAGTTCGGCAATGTTGTAGCGCTGCTCCATTGCGCTGAGCTCCGAATAGCTGCACACGTCCTGTAGAAAACGATAGCATTCCTCCGGGGTCTTGAGCTGCAGAAAAGCCCGGTACAGTCCGGAGTTGCCGGTGGGATGATCTTTCGCCATGATAGTCTCCTTTTTTGCACAGAATGCCCGCAGACAGCGGCTTTATTACACTACATCAGTGTAGTACAAACGCGGAAAAATTTCAATGGCTATTTTGTGATTTTTCGGAAATCAGCTCAGGGTGTGCTCATACACCAGCTCACTGCGGGGCACGGAGCCGTTTTCCTGCTCGGCGGGGCGCAGCTCGCGGTAGCGCAGCGCCTTGAAGAACTGCTGCACCGGCAGCGCCTTGGCGTGGATGGTGCACCACACCCGACCCTTGCCCTCGCCCTTGGCCAGCCGCTCGCAGGTCTGCACGATATCCCTGCCGATGGCCTTGCCGCGGTACTCCGGCTTGAGGTATAGGTGCATCAGGTGCAGGGCGGTGTTCTCCATCTTCCACGCAAAGTAGCCGATGAGCTTGCCCCCCAGAAACACCAGAAAATAGTTCACGTCGTTGTCGATGTCCGCTTCAATGGCGTCGGCGCTTTGCAGCTCCTCCACAAGGGTGTCCAGCTGCTTTGCGGGGTAGTAGCGCTTGTAGACCTCGTGCCACAGCTCGCTGGCAAGGTCGGCGGTGTTGTGGATGTATTTGGCCTTTGCGACCAGCTTGTAATCAGGCTTCATAAAACTCCTTATACTCTTACGATGTAATCCGGTTTGCGGGGCGCGGCGGGCTTGGGCTCAGCAGCGGGATAGCCCAGAATGCAGTGGCCTACACCGATCCAGTCGCCCTCGATGCCCCACTTTTTCAGCAGTGCTTTGCCCTCGGCGGAATCGAACTCCTCCCGGGCGCGGTTGATCCAACAGCTGCCCAGCCCCAGCGATGCGGCGGCCAGCATCAGGTTGCCCATGACAAGGCTGCCGTCCTGCACGGCGCAGTTTGCGTGGGCATCGGCCAGCACCACCAGAATGGTGGGTGCGCCGTACATGGGGTCGCTGTCGGCACCCATGACGGCGGCGTTCATCCGGGTCAGCTGGGCGCGGGTAGCGGCATCCTGCACGACCACGATCTTAGCGCTCTGGCGTCCCATAGCGCTGGCGGCGTAGGTGCCGGCCTCCAGCACGGCGTCCAGCTCTGCATCCGTGATCTGCCGGGGCTCGTAGGCGCGGCAGCTGCGGCGGCTGCGAATGGTTTGTAAAGTCTCGTTGGTCATGAAAGATCCCCTCCTTAATAGTGGATGGCTTTATTGTACCACAACCTGCGCCGGAGTGCAAAGTGCCCGCCGGTAAAAAACATTGCTGGCTTCCGAAAACGTTTGCGCTGCAAAACACGACAGAATGCACAAAAAACAAAAGAAAGATTATGGAAAAGCATTCTTGTTGCCAGCGGGCAAATCGGGTATAATAGGGCTACCATAGCGGAAAGGAGTTGTGCTCTATGGCAAAGGCATCGCAGGTCGTCATTATGGAGGGGGAATACTATATTATCAAGTCCCCCAACGGGAAGGTACTGGAAGTAAAGGATTTCAACACGGAGAACGGCGCCGGCATCCAGCTGTGGAGCTATGCGGGCCATCCGTGGCAGCAATGGCAGTTTGTGGACGCGGGCGAGGGACGCTGGCGCATCCAGAACCGCTTTACCGGCAAGATGATCGATCTGGCACTTGGCGGCGTGGTGGGCGTCAATTTCGGCAATGCTTTCCTGCGCGCCGACGGCCGGCGCGATAGCGACACGCCCTTAACCACCATTGTCCGGCATATCGACTATCTTATTAACATAATGGGTGAGGATCATGTGGCTCTTGGCTCGGATTTTGACGGCATCACCCTGCCGGACGAGCTGGGCGATGTGGCCGGCTTACCGCGGCTTATCAATACGTTGCGCGCTAGCGGCTATGATCAATTGGTGCTGGATAAGCTGCTGTGGCGTAACTGGCTACGGGTATTAAAAAATGTTTGGCAACAATAGGTTATATTGTAAACATAAAGTTAATTCCTTACAGATTCCGGGTTGATCTCTCTCCCGGTGAAGCGCAATATGCGGCAGCCGTCACAGATCCACCATTATCCGTGAGGCCTGTAGTCATTTTTAAGAGGAACAAAACATGTGGAAGAAACCTGCTTTTATCGATTTACGTCTCGGTCTGGAAGTGACGCTGTACATTTCTAACCGTTAA
>OGFX01000775.1_pt1 | contig 11337 bp, 6 predicted proteins | sample 1571011 | NCBI WGS metagenome assembly OGFX01 (sample SAMEA2582035, study PRJEB24529) | metagenome | biome: Human gut stool | place: China | collected 2011
AGGCAATAGAGAATGAATGCGAAAAGGCGAATCTCACGACTCGCCTTTTCCTGATTTAACCATTAAACAATTGTACTATTCGGTTAATGCATTTACAATTATCCGATGTTACGGGCGACTAATAAAGTCGGGGGGGTAACGACAACTGCTTTGAGTTGAATAATTCATTTATAGATTATTCTTAAAGTGCCTTTTTAGAAAACACAATGGAGAAGAATGACGCAGGAACTGTGAAAGTCCTACCAGCAGAAAGCGGTTGTCTAACATTTCCATACTCCAAATAAATATAATTTCCATTGGTAGCACTCAAAGATTTTATAGTGTATGTGCCTGGCTTAATGTAAAAGTAATGAGCACCGCCTATATGTCCGGTATAATTAAAGATACCATATTCTTTTTTGTCAGAATCAACCAACACCCCACCGCCGTTTGTCTCTATTCCATACACTTTCATTATATTGTAACCTACTTTGGAAGGAGGAACATTATCATCAGTACCCGATGCTTGAACAATACTTGGAGTAGAGATTGTTCCTATATAATTTAAAGAAATATAGCCACCTCCTGTCACTTCGAAAATTGTACCAACCGTAAGTGCGCCCCAATTAGATTGTGCTGTACAATCCTCTAAAGCGCCCACGCGGTAAACGCCATAAGCCAAGAAATAACAATATGGAGCAGCATTTGGGGTAGTAGTTCTCAAAACATACTGTTGACCACTTTCGTCACAAACAGTTATGCTTACGGCTACTGAAGCGTCAGCACCTCCTATCGGAAGTACAACCCGAGCATATCCGGTTGGTGTGGGAGGTACATTACTATCCATTGTATACGGTCCCAAAACATCCGCTTTAACAAAAAGAGCACAGAAGAACAGTAATATCAAAAAGAAAGTTCGTTTCATTGTTGCATTTTTTTAATTAGTAATAAAAGTATACGAGTGGTCGTTACCCACCCGTACCTTTCAATATTAACTATTTTTTCTTGAAGTTCCAGAACCATGCCGTACCCCAAGCGCCAGCACCGGGTTCAGGAGCACAAAGACGAAGTTCATCTTCTGTAATCTTCAAAATATGATACTCATACTGACGTGCATTTCCTTGATTCGGCTGTATACCTAACAATGGAATAGTACCAGAGAACTCCATAGTACCTACATCCCAACCGGATTGCACCACATCTTCTGACACCTTGACAGAACCACTTTCACCACGACTTGTCTGAACACCAGTCAAACTAAGTGAGAACCAACCATTTAATCCATCATCAGGCAATCCTTTTCCTACAGCTTGTTCATCAATTTGCCCTCTACCGTTTCCGACATCTCCCACAGCATCACAAATCCACCAACCGGGGCCGGTATTGCCGAGATAACCTCCATTACCCCAACAACCGTCTGCAGCTTCTGTATTCCAGACCCAAGTGGTTGTTCCATAACCACCGTCCGGAGTTGTGCCGAATACATCAGCATAAATAGCGGGAAGATCTGTATACTCCGTTACTGCTATTGATTTGGAAGCCGATTTTGTTATGGAGCCGTCCGAATTAATGGTTGTTACATATACTTGCAATTCTTTATTAGGAGGAGCTACTTGAACCGACGGAGCCGTACCTTCTGCCAACTTGATATCAGACGTAGCATCATAAACCTTCACATAACGTGACGGAGTAGGAACAATCTGAATGTTGTTGTTTCCCTGGTTCTTGGCCACAAGTTCAAAAGTAAGATTTTCCGGTGTGACATTGGGATCCGGACTGATTTCATCCACTATCGGATCGCAAGCCACCAGCAGCATTGCAAACAAAGGTATTGCGAATAATATCTTTTTCATATCTTTTTTCATTTTAAATTCATATTCTATTCTTGCCAACCATTATACTCAGCACTTGCATCCGTATAACCCTCATTTTGTTCTACCTTTCCTTCATTCAGGAGGACTTGGTTTTCGGGAATCTTCTGGAAACCTGCCGTAGCCTTATAACGTGCGGCATAACCACCGTTCTGCGCCACATTACGGCTTTCAGCCCCATTTGTATAAACCTTTGCTCCCGTCTGTCTTTCAAGGGCATCGGCAGCAATATGCCAACGGCGAATATCGTTCCAGCGAGTACCTTCAAAACATAATTCCCAACGGCGTTCATTCTGCAATGCAGCCAACGAATATGTACCAATAGGTTCAAGTCCGGCACGACTACGCACTCTGTTTATACCGGAAACATCTTCCTTCAATTCAGACTGCATCAACAATACATCCGCAAAACGAATCAAAACCAAATCATGAATAGAACCGGTTTGCATCAGATTATCATTAATCCAGCCGTCGGCACCATACATTATCTTCTCAAATACCGGCTCAATCGTTTTATTTCCAGCCGCATCCGTACTATAAGCCATGATAGAACCTATTTTCATCTGATAATAATCCGTTTCTTGGATAAAGCCGTCACCACCACCTTTATTATAACTCGGCATATCCTCCGTCTTGAATACGGAGGCCGGACGACGGGCATCATCTTGTTCTGCCACACTCCAATCATTATAAAAATTGGGAGCTACAGGACCGGCACCCCATCCTTGTCCGAAGGGGAAAGAATTGGCCTGATCATTGCCACGTACACCAAAATGCAGAGCATAACCGTTACCATAACCGATAGTAGTGCTCCAAGATGCAAGTTTATTATATTTAATGGCAAACATGGATTCGGGATTTACCGCTGCATCATCTTCTACCCACTTCAATCCCTGACCGGCAGTAAACGGAAAATCTTCTACCGTACATTTATTGGTATATGCCCACAAATTACGAAACTCAGGAACAAGACTATAACCAGAATTATTCACACAATCATCAGTAGACCCAACCACATCCTGCTTGGTCAAAGTTGTCCCATCAGGCAAATCAACTGAAGTCAACGGACTATAGTTCGTACTAACCAAATCGTTCAGAGTTTCACCATTGCCATACATACCAGTATAATACAACCAAGCACGTCCTAACATAGCTTCAGCCGTATATTTATCAACATGCCCATCCGACTTGCGAACAGCCGGCATATTTGCAGCCGCATCGCGAAGATCCTGCAGAATCTGCCCCCAGATAACAGCGGCAGTCGGAGGAGTAGTATCTTCGGGCAACAAAGCAGTAATCACCAAAGGTACGCGCCCATACATGGAAGCCAACTCGTAGTAATAAAAAGCACGAAGGAACTTGGCTTCGCCCTCAGCCTGCGCTCTTACTTCCGGATCCATTTCAATACCAGCAAGAGCCTCCAACAACGTATTGGCACGGTTGATTCCTTGATAGCGAGCCACCCAGTAGTCCTGCGTAGCATTTGTACCCGTATTACAAATAAGGGCCAAAGATTGCATCAACTTATCATTGGGACCACCACCACCCAACATATCATCGCAAGCCAGCAGAGAATTATACAAGAAAGACTGCTGTGGAAAAGCATTGACATTATTCAGGTTCTGATATATGGCAGCTAAAGCCTGATTGGCATCTTCAGCCGTTTTAGGAAAATTGGTCGTATCTTTTTCCGTCAGACTCATCGAGTCCAAGCTACAAGAAGCAAACATTCCTGCTATCATCAAAGCTGCACCTATTAAATATGCTATTTTTTTCATCGTGTATCAATTTTAGAATTTAACATTAACACCTACCATATAAGTACGAGGTTGAGGATAGTTACCTACATCAACACCGGTTACCCACGGTTCTTTGTCATTGAGGGCTCTACCATTCTCCGGATCCATCCCTTTATAACCGGTAAAAGTAAATAGATTCTGTGCAGCAGCATACACACGAAGTTGCTGGAACGGACAGTTCTTCCAAATTCTCTTGAAATCGTATCCTATAGTCAGATTTTGAATGCGAACATAGTCGGCATCATCAATATAAATATCTGAAATGGCCTGGAAATTCTGTCCACTATTTCCCGGCGCAAGCAGCGGATATCTGTTTGAGGTTCCTTCGCCATGCCAGTAATCGTAAACTTCTGTCGTATAGTTTTCATACTGTCCATCTGAGAACTTTCGCCAAGAGCGAGCTACCTGTGCACCAAAAGCGCCATAGGTTGTTACAGAGAAATCAAATCCTTTATATTCCGCACTTAACGTAAGACCCATTGTCACGTCAGGATGAGGATTACCCAAATCAGTCTTATCGTCATCATTAATCACCCCATTTCCATCAACATCCACAAACTTCAAATCACCCGGTTTAATACTTGCACCTTGCTTAGAGTTTGCCGCATTTCCTTTACAATTCTGGTCAAGATATGCCTGCAAGTCATTCTGGTTCTGAATGACACCATCCGTCTTATAACCATAAAAATAGCCAATAGGATGTCCTTCTTCCATACGGACAAACCGACCCGTACTTTGAGCCAACAAATCATTACCGCCTTCAATAAAATGATTGGCGTTATTAACCTCCGTTACTTCATTCTTATTATAGGCCATATTGACATTCACCCCATACTTGAACTCCTTACCAATCTGATCTCTCCAGCCCATTGAAAGTTCAAGGCCAGTATTCTTTACCGTACCAGCATTTTGATATTGAGTAGCGAAACCGGAAGCCGCATTGGTACCCACTTCCACTAACAAGTCTTTCGTCTGCTTGCTATACCAGTCCATGGTAAAACTCAGACGGTTATCCAAGAAACGGGCATCAATACCGATATTGGTCTGTTCTGAAGTTTCCCATGTCAAATCGGGGTTAGCCAAACGATTCGGGTAAGCTCCGGTTGTACCTCCATTCTTATCCGAGCCAAATGTATAAAGACCATAATCGCCAAACTCGTAACCGGCACGCCAATTTGAATTAGGGATATTGTCATTACCATTCTGTCCCCAACCAGCACGGACTTTCAAGAAACCAAGCCAAGAAGCAGTATTCTTCATAAAAGCCTCGTTTGAAATAACCCAACCAGCAGAGAATGATGGGAAATATCCCCATTGATTGCCTTTCGCAAACTTAGACGAGCCATCGGCACGAATGATAGCAGAAAACATATAAGTTTCCTTAAAGTCATAATTCAAACGTCCAAAATAAGACATCTTAGAACCATAATCCGAGGGATAACCATTTACTGTAGCAGTAGCTTTACGTTCTGTATTATGCAAATAAGCATGTGTAAAGTCACCAAAAGCACTATTATAACCGGTTGCCTCTACTGATTCGCCATAAGTTGGTCTTGATTTAGAATACTCTGTACCAGCCAAAACATCAAAATGATGTAAGTCTGTAATATCAAACCGATAACTCAACGTATTAGTCAAACTCCAGTTCCAACCCAAAGACACGTTATTTATCGTTTGGTCTTTATCACGGCTATCTCCCTGATTATTAATTTGGTAAACGGGAAGATATGAACGCCATGAACTTGACCATTGTTTGTAACTAACCTGACCTTTATAAATAAGATTCTTAAGTGGTTGTACTTCCAGATATGCCGCTGTGTTCAGATTAAAATTCTTATTCTTATTATTCCCAGCCTGATTATATACCATGTGAGCCATCGGATTAGAAGCATATGCAGTATAATCAAGTATACCATTAGCACTCGTTCCAAAATTCTTCAAATCATCATACATGAAGAAATCACCATTTTCATTATATACAGGAATCAGAGGAATAGCACGCAAAGCATTAGAAAGGTCATTCGAATATTGATTACCTAACTGCACACCTTGATTCTGTTTGTGCTGATAATATATATTCTCACCAAACTTTATCACATCCACATCTCCCTTACGATATATCACATGCTCAGAATTAATGCGGAAAGTAAAACGACGATAGTCAGTCTTCACCGGACCACCGAATGCACCATCCTGATACTGATAGCCTATACCTGTCGAAAATTTGGAGAATTCAGAACCACCTGTTACATTCAACGCATGATTAGTAACCACAGCATTTTTATTCCGGAATTCTTTTACCCAATCTGTACCAGGATTGGGACCATTCTGATAAGCAGTCAGCAAATCAGCATCTACGAATTTTGACCAATCATACGGTTGGCCTCCATTATTATAGGCCACTTGATCCATTACCGCCATATATTCTTTGGCATTCAACATATCAGGCATCTTATATATATTTGCCCAACCTATGTTTCCATCATAAGATACAGAAACCTTTCCTACCTTACCCTGCTTCGTAGTAATAAGGATAACACCGTTGGCACCGCTCGAACCGTAAATTGCACAAGATGCAGCATCTTTCAACACGTCAATACGTTCAATATCGGCAGGATTCAAGGCGTTAATATCGCCACCGGCTACACCATCAATAACGTAAACTGTATTTCCGTTAGTACCAGCACCACGAATATTAATTTTAAACCCATCACCCGGCTGACCGGAAACGGCCTGAATATTTACACCCGGAGACTGGCTTTGTAAAGCGCCCAATGCCTGCGTAGTATTTAATTTTGCGATGTCTTCGCCTTTTACCTCAACCGTAGCACCTGTCACCAGTTTCTTCTTCTGTACACCGTAACCCACTACTACGACTTCATCCAACAATTCCGTATCTTCCTTTAGCTGAATCTTGAAACTAGTCTGGTTACCTACCACTATTTCTTGCGGCTGATAACCGATAAAAGACACAACAATCGTTGCTCCCGGCTGAACATTCAATGTGAAATTACCGTCAATGTCGGTAATGACACCATTTGTGGTTCCTTTCTCCAATACATTGGCACCGATGACCGGTCCCATTGCATCTGTTACAGTACCTGTGATTTTTTTTGCTTGCTGCACAGCATCTATTGCATCGACCGATGCGGCGAAAAGTTGCGGAGTATAAGTCAGGCTGACAGCCGAACAGATACCCACGAGCAGCGCGGTTCTTCTGAAATTTAAATTCATACTTGTATTTTTCTTAGATTAATGAATTGGTATTGCCTGGCGGCATCTACCGTTTAATATAAGGTTAAACTTCTCTTTTTGAGGAAAAATTAAATATACCTTATTCTATAAAGTGGTTGGTATACATATCACTCCTTTCTCATAGGCATTTTTCATTTCATTAGCGGTTAAACATTATATGATTATTATCAAATTTTAATTAGGCTTGACAAAAGTAGACTTTTAGCAGCAAACCTTATAATACTATTTTATCAAATAACGACACTCATTTAACATCCATTACTATTTTTCCTAAAAAGTATAAAGCATGAATTCTATAACCAACAACTAAAAGCTATAAAAGACAGAAAGGGTTGCCCCGATACTAACCAGAGACAACCCTTTCTATTTTATTATTAAAAATTGCTATTCCATAGAAGGAAGCTCTTCACGGGAAACAACAAATTCCTGGCTCATAGCATCCTTCCACCATGCTTCATCAGCATGGACTACCGGGCTACCATCCTCATTTGTCCCGTCATACCACGGCATGAACCAACTCCAACGTGCACCAGATGCCCATTGTTCGGAAATAAGTCCGACCGTACCACATTCACTCAGCGAAACAATCTTGTTTCCATAATTTTCGGCAATGGAAGTATATTCTGAAACACAATCTGCAGTTTCCTTATTATAAACATCACGTCCCACGATGTCTACATATTGATCTCCCGGATACCAATCGGCATCATTGCCCTCGGTAGTCCAAACCCAGATAAGATTATCCAATCCTTCAGTCTTGAAGTAATTGAACATAGCAATCCACAGAGATTTAAAGCTGGCAGCATCCTTACCCCACCAGAACCAGCCACCGGCTGCCTCGTGGAATGGACGCCACAATACCGGAATATCCGCATCTCTCAATAGCTTCAAGTAAGCGGCAGCATTTTTCAAATCTTCGGTAAACACCTTGTTTTCCCAAGTGCCTTCCACTGTGGCATTGGTAGCATCAAACTCCGTATCTGCCTTATAAAAGGCATAATCCTTATTCGGGTCGAGAGCTGTACCGTTATTTTCAAGATAAACAGCAACTGCTGTATAATCATGTCCACCAATGATGAGACCACCTTCTTGCAGGGATTTCAAAACATCTTCGGTAATCACCAATGTATAGTCCCCGGATATGTCAAAATAATCAGTTCCTGAAGCAATCTCGCTCCAACCACTGTTTTTGAACGAACCTTGTGCACCCGCTGCCACATCCTTCACAGCCACGCGTATCACCTGACCCACTTGTGCATCAGCAAAGACAGCTTTTGCAGCATCATCCGTCATCTGTACATTTCCACTCCAATCACCCGGCATTACTGTCTCTCCTTCCCATATTTGGGTAGAAGAAGCTTCGCCTACAGCTTTCTTGGGTACATTCCAATGCCACATGGCAGCTACGATGCCACCTTTGTCAGACCAATCCTTAACAGGAGTAATGTCACCGTAATTAATCCAGTCTGCTCCAGCTACAGATGCCGGCAGATGAACATAGTCGAAACAGTTGATAGCCGGATATTTTCCAGTCCATCCATACACCTTTTCGGACATTTCCGTATTCCAGGCAACATTGGCCATCATAGCTGAAAGTGTCTTCGTCTCGAAGTTATCCAATAGATAATTGTACAGTTTCACAGCTTTGGCCGAACTAGCGGCAACCAGTGCCTTGTCCAAAGCGACAGTAGAGAACTGAACCGATACAGCCGGAGCAGGCATCTGGTTCGGTCCGGTTACTATTCCCTCGGGGATAGAGAGAGAACAAGCCGTCTCTCTCCCGGGAACATTCACTTTTACAGTCAGGATATTGCTTGCGCCAAGTACATCGGCACTTATCAGTTCACCACCGGTAAACTTGATTTCGCTCAGATTGTCTGTTGCAAAGAATATATTCTTGTCATATTTCACCTCAATAGTGATTTCTCCCGTTTTCACTTTGGCTGCTCCACTTTCAGGAGTAGTAGACACCAATACCGGTGTATCCACTGCTGGGATATCATGATCGACATCAGTATCGAAGGAGGCAAAAGTAAAAGCTGCTATCAACGAAAGCATCCATTTTATATTCAGTTTCTTCATCTTAATTATGATTTTATTTCATTCTTAATCAGGGCATCCATAGTCACATTCTTCAAGCCACAATTCATCAATTTACAATCGTTATTTTTGTAAACGTCAAATCACTGCCCTGAATAATGATACCTACATTTGTCTGGTCTTCACAATCTCCTTGTTTAGCTTGAATATTATCAAGTATCTCCTGAGTCAACGTCAACTCCATCACACGGCTCTCGAAACTCCAGCCGTAAATGTCTGTCGGTACCATAGTCGTATCAAACAAAGAGAAAGCTATGCCACTCCAATCGCCATAGTTAAACTGAGCCTGTGCCCAAGTCTGGTCTTTCTGATCGAAATAGACTTTCATGACAGTGCCTGCCGTTACCTTGGCAAAAGATACAGCCGGTACCAACACACGTCCTCCATCACCCCAACTAATATCGAGCGGACCAGCCCAAACTGTTTCTTCATTAGCAACCACAAGAACATCATAAGCAATTTCACCATTTGAAGAAATCAGTTTCAGACTATAAGTTCCATTCAGTTCAGCCGGTACATTCAACATCAATACCCCTTTAGCTGCATCATTGATATACTGAACAGCAGCCTCATTCAGCAATACATTTGTCAGCTTATCAGCATTAACAATCTCAAGTTCCACAATTCGTCCCCGAACCAATTTGTCAGGCAATGCCGGCAAATAGGCACATACCGGTTTCTCTATTGTCAAAGACGGTGCTTCCACAGATTCACCATTGGCCATCTTCAAGAGTAAGGCCCCGGTTTCAGCAGTTGTGGGTACAGTCAAGGAAATGGCAGTAGCGGTGGCATCGGATACGGTAACCTCCACATTACCACTGAATACAACAGCCGAAACTACATCCATATTTACTCCTTTGACAGTCAAAGCCTCTCCTGCCGGGACCGTCGCCGCACTATAAGAAATGTTTTCCGGCTTTGCCGTTGCAATAGATACGGCAGTTGCTTTTCCACTATTTGTATTCAATTGCAAATCACCACTAATAGCCGCAGCCGGCATCAAGACCTTTATTTCAGTCGAGTTTTGTGATTCCAATCCTACTGCTTCTTCTACACCAGGGAACGTTACATCAGTCACCAAATCCATATTGGTACCTTTCAAGGTAATCATATCTCCACCACGCAAGTTCACAGCAGGAACAGCCACTACGTTCGAAGGCGTAGCTACTACAACTTTTACATCCGAAGCAGGAAGTACCGTAACTTCTCCGTCCGAGACATTATCCGGCAATGTAAAAGTAAGTTCATCTCCTTCGGAAGAGGCAGTCATCGTAAATTCAACTTCATCCCCATTCGGCATCTGTACTTTCTTCACCAAATCAAAGTTTTTACCAGAAACTCGAATGACATCCCCCGGCTTCTTATCTACCAGGTCGAGTGGAGCCTCTACCGATGGCAAAGTAACCTCCAGTTCCCCTTCAGAATAAATCCAATTGGGGATTTCAGCTCCATCAGACAAGATGAACTTACCGGTCTGAGCAGAATCAGGAACAATAACTTTAATCTCCTGACGGCTTTGACTGACAAACTCATCAGCAGGCACTGTTACCTCGTCAGCAAATATCACTTCTTTAATCAAATTCAAATATTCACCAGTAATGGTCAATTCACTACCAGGCTTTACTTCTGCCGGTGCAAAAGCCTCCAAAGCAATCGGCTCCGTAAATGTCAACTCGGTTTTTGTTGTAAGATCCCCTGTCGGAGTCGTCAAGACAACCAACCCCGGCTGGGCTGTCTGGGGTACAGTGACACGGATTTCCGTATCACTGACTACTTCGATGTCTGTTATATCGTCGCAACCGGGAATAACGACCGCAGTCACCTTATCCATGCCACTTCCCAGGAAACGGAGTACACCGCCGCGGGATACGGGACTCGGTCCGAATACATTCAGACTGATTCCCCCTTTATATTGGTTGGTATCTTCATCATCCCCATTGTCGCAGGCCGTAAACGTCAAGCAACTGAAGAGCATCAGGCACATCATCCACAGTGCCGGAAATTTATATGTTTTATTCATATCAGTATTCTATTTAAAAGGTTATTCAATAGGTACCACACGGATGTTGTCAATCATAATCACCGGATTGCAATCCTTACCTTCCACACCACCTGCCCAGACAAAGAATGTCAATCCGGTCAGCATAGTCTTGTCAAAAGTCCTGTCACACTTATTACCTTCATGCGTCTTGTTGAACTCGGACAGATTCATGGAAACGGTTGTCCATTTACCACCCGTGTCATAAGAACTCGTATTCTTCTAGGGCAACCATAAACCGCGCGGCACATTCGTATCACTAAAGTAAGCATTCGTTCCAGTTGCATAAGTCACC
>OGFX01000780.1_pt1 | contig 11284 bp, 8 predicted proteins | sample 1571011 | NCBI WGS metagenome assembly OGFX01 (sample SAMEA2582035, study PRJEB24529) | metagenome | biome: Human gut stool | place: China | collected 2011
CTCTGAAAAACTTACCGTTTCTCAGAGGGCATTCTCATGTCTCTCTTTATGAATAGTCGCCCGATCGTATCAAAGCAATATCACAGAGCCTTTCAGCTCTCAAAATATTGCATTGCATCAATACTTTTCAGGGTTTGCAGATTACTCGAGCTCGATCGTGGCCGGCGGCTTACCGGTGCAGTCGTAGAACACGCGGTTGACGTGCTTGACCTCATTGACGATGCGGCTGGTGACAGTACCCAGCACGTCCCAGGGCATATTGTAGCTCTCGGCGGTCATGAAGTCAGTGGTGGTGACAGCGCGCAGGGCCACGGCGTAGTCGTAGGTGCGCTCGTCGCCCATGACGCCGACGCTGTGCATATTGGTCAGAGCGGCGTAATACTGGCTGATCTCCTTATCGAGGCCCGCCTTGGCGATCTCCTCACGCCAGATGGCGTCGGCGTCCTGCACGATCGCGACCTTCTCGGGGGTCACTTCGCCGATGATGCGGATGCCCAGACCGGGGCCGGGGAAGGGCTGGCGGCTGACCAGATACTCGGGCAGACCCAGCTCACGGCCAGCCTGACGGACTTCGTCCTTGAACAGGTTGCGCAGAGGCTCGACCAGCTCCTTGAAGTCCACGGTGTCAGGCAGGCCGCCGACGTTGTGGTGGCTCTTGATGACGGTAGACTCACCGCCCAGACCGCTCTCGACGACATCGGGGTAAATGGTACCCTGTGCAAGGAAATCGACCTTGCCGATCTGCTTTGCCTGTTCCTCAAAGACGCGGATGAACTCCTCGCCGATGATCTTACGCTTGCGCTCCGGCTCGGTGACACCGGCCAGCTTTGCAAAGTAGCGGTCACGGGCGTCCACGCAGATGAAGTTGATGTCAAAGCCGTTGGCGTTGCCGGGGCCGAAGACAGAGCAGACCTCTTCCTTCTCGTTCTTGCGCAGCAGGCCGTGGTCTACGAACACGCAGGTCAGCTGCTTGCCGATGGCCTTGGCCAGCATGGCAGCCAGCACGGAGGAATCGACGCCGCCGGACAGGGCGCAGAGCACCTTGCCGCTGCCGATGCGCTTTTTCAGGGCCTCGACGTTGTTCTCCACGAAGGAGTCCATCTTCCAGTCACCGGTGCAGCCGCAGACGTTGTACACGAAGTTGTGCAGCATCTTCTTGCCCTCAGCGGTGTGGAGCACCTCGGGGTGGAACTGAACGGCGTACAGCCCCTTTTCCTCGTTCTCAGCTGCGGCCACCGGGCAGTTGACGGTGTGGGCAGTGATCTTGAAACCGGGCGCAGCCTGCTCGATATAGTCGTTGTGGCTCATCCAGCAGACGGTGGAGGGCTGCACATCGGTGAACATCTTGCTGCTGTTGTCCACGAAAACCTCGGTCTTGCCGTACTCGCGCTCGGGGGCGCGGCAGACATGGCCGCCCAGCAGGTGCATCATGAGCTGGCTGCCGTAGCAGATGCCCAGCACAGGCACGCCCCAGCTGAAGATCTCGGGGTCAATGGTGGGCGAATCCTCCAGATAGACGCTGTTGGGGCCGCCGGTGAAGATGATGCCCTTGGGGTTCTTCGCCTTGATGACGGACAGGTCCGTCTTATAGGAATAGATCTCACAGTAGACATTATTCTCGCGGACGCGGCGCGCGATGAGCTGATTGTACTGGCCGCCAAAGTCCAGCACGATCACGGTTTCATGCTGCATGATGTTCTCCTCTCTGTATATCACTGGTGTGCTTCTTATAGCTAAGATTTAGTATAGCACATTTCACAACCAAAAGCGACATCTTTTGTGTATTTTTCTGTTTTGTTTTTCGTTTTGAATTGTAAACCCTTTCGCAAATCCAAAGTTGACGCAGCGTTTGCAGTCTGCCATACTGGGAGTATGGCCGCTTTGGGCCAGAACGTATAGGAGGAACAATTCTTATGAGTCAGAACACCCAGGCCGCTTCGGCCACCAAGTCCAAGTTCTCTGTGCGGGACATCTGCTATGCAGGTCTGTTCGCCGCCGTCATCGCCGTCATGGCCCAGATCTCCATCCCGATGCCTCTGGGCGTCCCCATGACCATGCAGACCTTCGCCATCACGCTGGCTGCCGTGGTGCTGGGTTCCAAGCTTTCCGCCATCGCTTCGCTGGTGTACCTGGCACTGGGCGCTGTGGGCGTGCCGGTGCTGGCAAACTTCTCCGGAGGTTTCGATAAGTTCGTCGGCCCCACCGGCGGCTTCCTCATCTCTTTCCCCCTGATGGCCTACATCATCGGCCTCGGCGTGGAGCACCGTGACGCCTTCAAGGGTGCTTTCGTCACCGCTGTCATCGTCGGCACGGTAGTCAACTATGTGGTGGGCGTTGCAATGTTCGTGGTGGTCGCCCACAGCACCATCGCCGTGGGTATCACCGCCTGCGTCCTGCCCTTCATCCCCACTGCCATCATCAAGGCAGTTCTGGCCTGCGCCATCGGCCTGAATCTGCGGAAGCGCATTCCGGGGCTGAAAGCATGAACATCGTACTTCGTCCCCATCATCTGCTCTGCACACAGGGCTACTCCGGCAAAGGCTATGACAACGATTTCGTGGCCCACATGACCGACGTGGTGCATCAGCTGCGGGATGTTCCCGGCACCACCATCCACCTCACCTTCTCCACCGACACCCTCTGCTCCTGCTGCCCCAACAAACTGGGCGAGGACCTCTGCGACACGCAGGAAAAGGTCAAGCGCTATGATGCAAAGACGGTGGAATACTTCGGTCTCGAGGAAAAGGATTACGTCTACCAGGATCTCATCCGCGAGATCGACGCCAAGGCCACGCCGGAGATCCTCGCCGACATCTGCCGCGACTGCTGCTGGTTTCCCATCAGCGCCTGCTGCAAGAATATCTGCGAAGGCCGGTATGTGAGATAAAGCGATAAAAAATACGGGATGCTGTAAAATGCAGCATCCCGTATTTTTGTTTTATCAGGCGATGAACTTATCGTACAGGCCGAACACGAAGATGAACAGGACGATGAGGGGCAGACCATAGGTCAGGTAGCCGCGCATCCAGTCGTGCATCTTGAGGCCTTTGCCGGTGTTGACTTCCTTCTTGTAGTTGTCCCAGCCCCAGCCGTAGCGGGTGACGCAGAAGAGCAGGTAGACGAGGGAGCCCAGCGGCAGGAAGAGGTTGCTGACGAGGAAATCCTCCACATCCAGCACCGCACCGCCGAAGATGGCGAAACCGTCCCAAGCCCAGACGTTGTAGCCCAGCACACAGGGCAGCGAGAGGGCGATGATGAGGAAGAAGTTGACGAGGCTGGACTTCTGACGGTTCCAGCCGGTCAGCTCCATGCCGCAGCAGATGATGTTCTCGAAGACGGCCAGCACGGTGGAAAGCGCCGCAAAGGCCATGAACAGGAAGAACAGGCTGCCCCACAGACGGCCCATCGCCATATTGGCGAAGATGTTGGGCAGGGTGATGAAGATGAGGCTGGGGCCGCTGGTCTGGTCCACGCCGTAAGTGAAGCAGGCCGGGAAGATGATGAGGCCGGCGGTGATGGCGACGAAGGTATCCAGCACCACGACGCGGACGCTCTCGCCCAGCAGGGCGTGCTCTTTGCCGATGTAGCTGCCGAAGATGGCCATTGCACCGATGCCGAGGCTCAGGGTGAAGAACGCCTGATTCATGGCCCCCACCAGGGTGTTGACGATGCCCACTTCCTTCATCCGCTCAAAGTCGGGTACGAGGAAGAAGGTCAGGCCCTCCTTTGCGCCGGGCATGAACATGCTGTTGACTGCCAGCACCACCATGATGACCAGCAGGGCGATCATCATGACTTTCGTGACTTTCTCGAGGCCGTTCTGCAAACCGCGGGCGCAGACGAAGATGCCGATGGCCACAACGACCACCATCCAGAAGCCCATGGTCAGCGGGCTTGCCAGCATCTCGGTGAACTTGCCGGCCACCTGGTCGGCGTCAAGGCCCACCAGCTTACCGGCAGCGGTCATGTAGAAGTAGTGGAGCATCCAGCCGGCCACCGTGGTGTAGAACATCATCAGCAGGTAGCAGCCGATGAGAGTGAAGTAGCCGTGGATGTGCCACTTCTGACCGGGCTTTTCGAGGGCCTGATAGGCGCGCACCGGGCTCTTGTGGCTGGCACGGCCCACGGCGAACTCCATGGTCATGATGGGCAGACCCAGAATGACGAGGAACAGCAGGTAGAACAGCACAAAAGCGCCGCCGCCGCCCTGACCTGCCATGTAGGGGAACTTCCACACATTTCCGATGCCGATCGCGCAGCCAGCGGAAAGGAGGATGAACCCGAGTCTCGATTTGAGTTTTTCGCGTTCCATTGATTGTCTCCTTTATTGCACCTTGCAAAAATCTGCGCCCGTCGTTTCGTCCACGACGGGCGCACAGTATATTGATTATATCACAGCTTACGGCAGATTTCCCAGAAGTATCGCTTGAATCTTTTTCACGTTTTTCTTGGGAGAGTTTACTGTATTTTCATGTTTTGAGCAGTTCCGACTGCATTTCGTCCAGCTGCTCGTAGCTGTAAAGGCGGTTGAGGGCTTCCACCAGCTCTTTTTTCGAGAGCCGGGGCGGCAGGCCGAGAGCGCAGAGCAACTTTGTTTTCCGCTCAGCCGAGCCCGCCGTACCCGAAAGCCCCCACTCATAGAGGTCGGTATAAGTAATTTGCCTCCCCTCCGGCTTTGCAGGGGCAATGCCAGCTTCTTCGCCCAGAGCGTCCCGGAGTGCCTGCAAAACGAGGGCATCGTCCACGCCCTCGACCCCCAGAAGCCCCTCTTTGCCGGGCTGAGCCTTCCGCTTTTCCTTGCCGTGGATGGCCGGAACGTAGGCTTGCACCACGTTCTTCTCCCCCACCAGATTTGTGATATAGGTGCGGATGCGGAAGCCCGCCGCGTCGGAGTCCGTCAGGAGGATAAGGCCATTTTTGTGGGCCAGCTGTTTGAAGAGCTGCTGACGCTTCTTATCCTTATAAATGCCGAAGCCGTCCGTCAGCAGGATCATGGCGTCGGTCAGATGAGAGAGACGGGCCGCATCGTATTTGCCCTCCACGATGAGCACACGGTCGGTGTGCAGCAGTTCCAGTTTCTCGCTCATCTTCTTCCTCCCGCCATCGCCAGACGGCAGAGCGCCGTTTCCAGCAGGGTCTGCGCACTCACGGGCTGGCTTTTCAGGCTCTTGTCCAGCTCAAGCAAAATCTGCATACAGGCTTCCAGCTGGGGCAGCGTGTAGTGGCTGGCTGTCTCGGCAGAACGCTTGAGCCTGTAGTCGCTGCCCTTGTAGCCGAAATCCTTGAACACGGTGCTGTAGCTCTTCCGCTTGGCTGCGCCCAGTTTGACCCGATAGAGGTCCACATAGCTGCCGATCATGGCCGCCGTGATGGGGATGGGCTCCTGCTGCAGGCGGAGAAGCGTTTGCAGCTTTTTGCAGGCGCCGGTGGCGTTTTTCGCCGTGATCATCCGTATCATCTCGAAGACATCGGCCTCGAGGCTCACAGTCCCCATCTCGGCCACCATGGCCGTGGTCACGGTCTGGTAGCCGGAGAGAGCACAGAGCTTGTCCACCTCGTTCTCGAGAAGGAACGGGTCTTCGCCGCAGCGTTCCAGCAGGGCCGCCGCCGTCCCCTCGGAGAGGGTGGTGTCCTGCGCCTTGGCACGGTCCATCATCATGACTTTCAGCTCGTAGGGCTTGGGTTTGGCCAGCTCTTCGGCAAAGCCGACCTTAGTACACTGGGCGATGAGCTTCTGCGCCCGCTTGCCCAGCTTGAGCTTATTGCGCTCCATCTCGAACACGCTGCCCAGCACCACCACGGCATTCTCGAGGCTGGCCAGCGTGGCGCACAGCTCGTCGAGGTCTTTGTCGCTGTAGGCGGCGGGGTCCACCTCGGGCAGAAGCACCACGCGCCGCGTCCCGAAGAAGGAGATGGTGCCTGCCGCCATGATGAGCTGCTCGATTTCGGGCGCAGCACCGTCCAGAACGGTCGTCTCTTCGTCCTCACCCTCGGCCAGAAGCTTTGCCGCCCGGGCCACGGCCTGCCGGACAAGATAGCGCTCGCTGGAATAAAAATAGTAGACCGGACAGCCTCCCTGGGCCAGCTGCCGGAGTTTCGTTTCCGTTGCCAAATGATCGGCTCCTTTATATTAGGATTATTTTATTTTATCATACTCTGCCCGCTTTGAAAAGCGCTCACTCCTTGAGACGGAGGCGCAGACGTGAGACAGGCTCTGCGTCTCCCTCCATCCAGCGGTATTTGCTGCTCAGGGTCAGGCAGTCGGTGTACCGGATATTCTCCGGCCTTGCCGACGAGGCCAGCAGCCACTCGGCCCGGATGGGCTTCGCAGGCCGGACGGTGCCGCTGAGGGTGATGAACCTCTGCCCGCCGACACGCATCCGCAGAATGCAGCCCTGCCGGGTGCGGAAAAGTTCCAAGTCCACCCCGCCGCAGGAAGCACGGCGGGTGGTATTCTCGGCCAGAGCGCCAGCCTCGATACGCTTTTGGGTCTTGATACGGCAGGGTTCTTCCGGCTGCATCCGCAGGTCAACCAGAAGCTCGACCGTCCTCACGCCCCGCTTTTCCAGTTGGCTTTCCACCACCCGCCGGGTGGTGCTGCCGCCCCGGAAGAGGACGACGGCCTTTTCTCTCTTCGTAATAATGACAGCGGGTGAAGCCCGGGTCCCCACCAGCTCGATGTTCACCACGTTCCAGCTCAGAGCCGTTTCCAGCCCGAAGGCCAGCGCCGCCAGCAGAATGACCGTCGGCAGAGCTACCCGGAGTCGGATGTGCCGCCGCATTGCCATTACACAGAGTAAGATTAGCGCAAGACACACCAGTGCGGCATAGGTCCCATCAAACCAGAGGGACGCTCCCGGCAGAACGGACACCCGGAAAGCCCACTCGTTCATCAGCCATGCCAGCCCTTCGGCACAGAAGGCCGCCGGGCGGCGGATGATCTCAAACAAAGGCAAGCCTTCTGCCGCCAGACCCAGCAGAGCTGCACCGAGGCCGAAGCTCAGCATCGGCCCCACCAGCCAGAGGACGGCCACGCCCGACGCCACAGCCCAGACCGTCGTGCTCATCCCCCGCAGCACCAGCACCGGGAAGGTCGCCGCCGAGGCACAGAGGGAGACACAGAGCGAGTCCCACACGCCGCCCGCAAAGCGCCGGAAGAGGAGCACCGCCCGGAGCGGTTTCTCCCGGCGGCTTTTCCGTTTCTTCTTTCTGTCGTAATAGCGCTCCCGCCCACGCCCTGCGCACTCAACACCGGCCAGTGTTCCCATCACTGCCGCAAACGACAGCTCGAAGCCCACGTCATAGACCGCGTACCCGTTGCCCAGACACATGAGGACGCCTGCCGCGCCCAGCGAGGTGAGCGTATCCGCCGGGCCTCCCACCCAGACGCCGAGGGAGCTGACCCAGACCGCCACCGCCGCCCGGAGGACAGAGGGCGTCGCACCGGTGATGCCCACCAGCAGAAGGGCTGTCCCGGCCCGGAGCACCGACCGCATCCGGCGGTAAGCCCGGCTCCGCTCCCGCTCCCGGTGGGGCAGAGCATCCAGCAGGCCGCAGAAGATGGTGACGTGGAGGCCGCTCACCACCAGCACATGGGAAAGCCCCGCGCCCCGGTAGGCACTGCGGAGAGTCGAAGTCAGATGGCTCCGGTCGCCCACCACCATCGCAGCCAGAACGCCGCCGGTGTTTTCGGCCATGCCTTTTCGCAGGGCGCGGCTCAGCGCCGCCTGGAGCCGAGCCGTCCGGGCGCGGAAGCTCTCGCTGGGCCCAAGACGAAGCATCCCGGACAGATATTCCGCGCTGAGGACAATGCCGTCGGCGTAGTCGTCCAGACGCTGGGTGGCATCCGGCACATCCAGCGAAAAGCGGCCCCGGATGCGGCCTCCGGCCTCACACTTGGGCAGACTGGCGCACTCCACCCGGAAGCGGACAGCTTCCCCGTCCACTTTTTCCACCATCAGCACAGCGCTCACCCGGCCCGCCGTGTAAGCGCGGCCTGTGCTCTCCACTTCGGCGGTGAGGGCCACTTCTTTTCCGGCGTAGGCGTCCTGTATCTTTGCAAGCCGCGCTCCGGTCGTTTTCATGATGCCGACGCCCAGCACTGCGCCCAGAAGCAGGCAGACCGCATACCCTCTCGCGGCCCTGCCTCTCCACCAGACCAGCAGGCAGAAGACAACAAAAATTGCCGCAGACGGCAGCAAAAGCCCCATCTGCGGCAAAAATGAGCACAACACTAACACACCCAGCGCACTCAGGCAGAACGCGCAGAGCGGGCGTCGCATATCGGTTTAGTGGAGGAACAGAGGCAGCGGCTCGAGGAAGATGATGTCCTTGCGCTGGGCAGCATCACCCTCGGCCAGAACGGCGGCCTGGCCCACGATGGTACACTGGGTCTGCTCGGCCAGCTCGTCCAGAGCCTTGAGAGAACCGCCGGTGGAGATGACATCATCCACGACCAGCACCCGCTTGCCGCTCATCTTGTCCAGCTCCTTGCGGTCGATGACCAGCTTCTGCTTGCCAGCAGTGGTGATGGACTGGTCCTCGACGACAACAGGGTCGGGCATATACAGCTTGACGCCCTTGCGTGCGCAGACGTAGGGCTTGCCGCTCTGGCGGCTCATCTCGTGAGCCAGCGGGATGCCCTTGGCCTCAGCGGTCAGCAGGATGTCAAAATCCGGGCATTTCTTGAGCAGTTCAGCGGCAGCCGCCACCGTCAGCTCGGCATCGCCCAGCATGATGAAGGCCGCAATGTCCATGTGGTCGTTCACCTTGCAGATGGTCAGCTCACGGGTCAGGCCCGCGACATTCAGCGTATAAGTCTTAGCCATATTCAACGATCTCCCTTACTTTTTCGGAATCAGACAGGCAGCTTCTCGCCGCCCAGAACATGGAAGTGCAGATGCTTGACGGTCTGGCCGGCGTCCTCGCCCACATTGGAGATGACGCGGTAGCCGTTGTCGAGGCCCTGCTCCCTGGCGAGCTTTGCGATGACCGCAAAGACATGGCCCAGCAGAGCGCCGTCTTCCTCGGTCAGCGCAGCGGCCGAGGGGATGTGCTTTTTGGGGATGACCAGGAAATGCACCTTGGCCTGCGGGGCGATGTCATAGAATGCCACCACCTGCTCGTCCTCATAGAGCTTCTTCGAGGGGATGTCCCCCGCTGCAATTTTGCAAAACAGACAATCTTCCATGGGAATCGCTCCTTCCAGATTTTTTAATGAGTCAACCTCTCAGTCTCGCTTCGCTCGCCAGCTCCCCTACCGAGGGGAGCCTCTGGCGAAAAGGCAAGGCTTTCCGCCATGCCAAGGCCTCCCCTCGATAGGAGCAACAACGACGACCGCCGCCAGTGGCGGAAACAGGGAGTCGCTGTTGGGGCCGCGGCCAGCAAGACGCAAGCAAAGCGCTGCGGATGCTGGGTGCCGCAACCCGGGCAGTGGCACGCCGTCAGGCGTGACGGAGAGGTTTATTCCAGAATCAGCCCAGCTGCTTCTCCACGATGCTCTTGACAGCGGCCAGAGCCTCGTCGATCTTGGTCTCGTCCTTCAGACCAGCCATAGCGAAGTCGGGCTTGCCGCCGCCCTTGCCGCCTGCGATGGCAGAGATCTCCTTGACGAGATTGCCAGCCTTCAGACCCTTTGCCTGAGCGTCCTTGGTCACGGTAACGGCCATGGTGATCTTGTCGTCAGACTTGCCCACCAGAACAGCCACAGCAGCAGCCTTGGCATTGTCACGGATGGTGTCGCACATGCCGCGCAGGGTGTCGCCGGAGGTACCGGTGAAGTAAGCGGAAGCGATCTTGACGTCGCCGACGGTCTCAGCGTTGTCGAACAGGCTGGTGACCTTGGAAGCGGCGACCTTTGCCTTGATGTCCTCCAGCTCCTTGCTCATGGCCTTGTTCTCAGCCATGACAGCCTCCGCACGAACGGGCAGAGCGGCGACGTTGTTTGCCTTCAGGGTGTTCGCCACAGTGTGCAGCATCGCTTCCTGCATATTGGCACGGATCAGCAGATTGCGGCCGGTGACAGCCTCGATACGGCGGATGCCGGCAGCAACAGAGCTCTCGCTGACGATCTTGAAGCCGCCGATCTGAGCGGTGTTCTTGACGTGGGTGCCGCCGCAGAACTCGGTGGACCAGCCCTCAATATCAACAACACGGACGACCTTGCCGTACTTCTCGCCGAACAGAGCCATAGCGCCCAGCTTCTTGGCCTCTTCGATGGGCATCTCCTTGACAGTGACGTTCATCGACTCGAAGATCTTGTCGTTGACGATCTTCTGCACGCGGACCAGCTCCTCGGGAGTGACAGCGCTGAAGTGGGTGAAGTCGAAGTGGGTGATGGAAGCGTCCTGATAGGAGCCTGCCTGATGGACGTGGTCGCCCAGGACCTCGCGCAGAGCTGCCTGCAGCAGGTGGGTAGCGGTGTGGTTGCGGGCGATGGCCATGCGGTATTCCTTATCCACGCGGGCGGTCAGATGGTCGCCGACATGGACGATGCCGCTCTCGAGGGTGCAGGTGTGGACGTAGTAGCCCTTGGGGGTCTTCTTGACGTCCTGCACGCGCAGCACGCACTCAGCGCCGGTGATGACGCCATGGTCTGCGGCCTGACCGCCCATCTCAGCGTAGAACGGGGTCTTATCGAGAACGACCAGCACGCCTTCCTTGGCCTGCTCGTCGGTGGCGATGGCGTCGGTCAGAGTCTCCTCGTCGCTCAGCGCCACAACGACGCTGTCGCTCTTGAGGGTGTCATAGCCGACGAACTCGGTGGGCTCAGCGGTCAGAGTGCCGAACAGGTCTTCGCTCCAGCCGGAGATGTTCTTCTTGAGGCGCTCTGCACGGGCGCGCTCCTTCTGCTTGGTCATCTCGGCGTGGAAGCCCTCCTCGTCGATCTCGATGCCCTGCTCCGCAGCGATCTCCTTGGTCAGGTCGAGGGGGAAGCCGAAGGTATCGTTCAGCTTGAAGACGTCCAGACCCTTCAGCAGGTGCTCGTGAGCCTTTTCCAGACCGTCGATCATGTTGTTCAGGATGTTCATGCCGGCGTCGATGGTGCGGGCAAAGTTTGCCTCCTCGGTGCCGATGACCTTCTTGATATAGGCGTCGTGCTCACGCAGCTCGGGGTAAGCGGACTCGCTGGACTGGATGACCGTCTCCACCAGCTCCACGAGGAAGGGGCGGCTGATGCCCAGCATACGGCCATGGCGGGCAGCGCGGCGGAGCAGACGGCGCAGCACGTAGCCGCGGCCCTCGTTGGAGGGCAGGATGCCGTCAGACACCATAAAGGTGCAGC
>OGFX01000791.1_pt1 | contig 11160 bp, 5 predicted proteins | sample 1571011 | NCBI WGS metagenome assembly OGFX01 (sample SAMEA2582035, study PRJEB24529) | metagenome | biome: Human gut stool | place: China | collected 2011
AGCACACTGCCGACAGCCTGCGTCGCCACAACGAGGAAGACACTCAGCAAGTCCGGCGTCAGTCCCGGCCAGGGAGCATCGGCAATCGTCATAATAGAGCCGTCGATAAACGTCTCGATCTGATAAGAATCGTGTGTCGGGACATGGATATCGTCACCGATTTGTTCGACCGTAATTCCCAGACGACGGAATGAATCGGGAATAATCCCCAACATATCATAGCCTGTATTTTTGATCGTGATGTCGGAACCGGTCATAGCAGCCATTCCGATAAAACTGCCTACTTCGATCATATCCGGCAAGATCGTATGTGTAGTGCCACCCAACGCCTCAACCCCTTCTATTGTCAGCAAATTGGAGCCGACACCCGAAATACGGGCTCCCATACGATTCAGCATGGAAGAAAGTTGTTGCAGATAAGGTTCGCAAGCGGCATTATAAATCGTTGTTTTTCCTTCTGCAAGCACGGCCGCCATCAAGATATTGGCCGTACCGGTCACTGAAGCTTCATCAAGCAGCATATAGGCGCCTTTCAGCTTCTTCGCCTCTATTTCGTAGAGCTGGCGGTCAGGATCATAACTGAAGCAAGCCCCCAGCTTCTGAATACCGACAAAGTGAGTATCCAGACGACGGCGTCCGATCTTATCGCCTCCCGGCTTAGGGATCAAAGCCTTGCCAAAACGGGCAACCAGAGGACCGACTATCATCACCGAACCGCGCAAGGAACCGCTTTTACGCAAAAACTCGTCCGTTTCCAGATAGTTCAAGTCGACAGCATCGGCCTGAAATGTATAGGTATCGGCAGCCGGATGCTCCACCTTCACCTGCATGTCGCGCAGGAGTTGTATCAGGTTATTCACATCCAGGATATCCGGTACATTATGGATTGTCACTTTTTCCGGCGTAAGCAATGTTGCACAAATGACCTGCAAGGCTTCATTCTTTGCGCCCTGCGGAACAATCTCACCGGACAACCGGTAACCGCCTTCTATGACAAATGAACTCATCGGCCTTTACGTGAATAGTTTTTCTTGTTGTTCGTATTGTTGCGAGCGAGTATATCACGGCTTTCCGCCAGCTTATGTACCTCTTCATCCAAGATGATCTGACCTTCCGACAATTCGTCGAGGTCTTTGAATATCTTCCGATCGTCTACGGATTCCTTGTTCCAGGTAAGGAACGATTTCTTCATTTGGGTAGCCAGCAATTTAATCAACTGGTCCTTTTCCACACCCGGTTCGAATTCGGTTGCTTTCTGGATCATTTTCTCAAGCGTCTTGCCGTAATGACGGTAACGTATACGCGAATTGTTATAAGGTATACGCGGAGGACGTGAGTAAAGGTCTTCTTTCTTTACGATCTCGTACGGATAATCGATATCCAATTTGAAGTCGGCCATAATAGCCAGGTGATCCCAGAGAATATGTTTGAAGTCGTTTACATCGCGTAAATGGGGAAACATGTTTCCCATGATGTTGATTATTGTGTCTGCACAGCGTTTACGTTCTTCCCTGTCCTGAATGGTAATGCAATAGTCCACCATATTCTGTATATTGCGTCCATATTCGGGCATAACCAATTTCTTTTCTTCTGTATTATATTTCATTACAAATTCTGTTTATCCGGCAAAGTTACAGATTATAATTGATTTAAACAATACGGCTCCTCCCCCGCAGAGTGTTAAGAAAAGCCTATAAAACCAAGGAGAAAGAAAACCGATTATAATATGTTTGCTTTCCTACTACTATTTTGAAAAGCCAATGAACAAACGTATCAAAACATGGCTGGGCAAATGACTAAAATGACATCGGTCTGCAGATAACTGGTACACTAACTCGTTTCATGCCATCAACTAACTCCAAACAACTCCAGAACTAAATGCTACCATATAGCAAAGTATCTATTGGCAGTCACCACCAATTGCCCATATGTAGTACTACCAATTGATGATAGATAGTACTACGTATTCGTGACAAGTAGTACTACATATAAATAATATGCTATATGCCTTGAATTAGTTTACTATGACTTCCGAGATAGTTTATGGTATGTTCCGGATCAGTTGCTTCTTGAGAACGGGCAGAGTCCGGATAGGATCATTTTGCATTTTCCTTACCACTTTGAGAAACAACGCTCCGAATAGGCACAAAAAAAATTAGGGGACAAGGATATTCCCTGCCCCCTAATTGATTTTTAGTCCGTTATTATTTTGAATCTGGTGTCTTACTGAAAATGGCGTGGATACGCTTCATGTCGAACTTAGGGGTACGGTCGTAATAATAAATACCGTTTTGCTCCTGTTCCACATCCGTAAGCTGCGTATAGCAATAGCCCCAAATATCATTTGAGAGAGAGAGCACAGCATCCACCTGGCCTTCCAGACGAGCATAGAACTCTTCCAGGGAACGAGGCGGTTCGCCATATCCCCAGGATGTATTCTGGGCGCTCTCCATCTGCTGCGACGGATTCCATTTGATACCGCCAAACTCATCCACCAAGTAAGGCATGTCCTTCTTGTATTCCGGGAAAGCATACTGGTCGGTATATTTCAGGCCGTTGTAACCGATATTCATCGGCATCAGATGGATTTCCCATTTCGGAGCTTCCATCAGTTTGCCACCGTTATACAGTTTCTCCTTCAACTTGGCGGGGTCCTGTTCGTAATTATGAACGGTCCAGATATCGGTTGCGATATGCGTTCCACCGCTTGCCCCATGGAAAGGACGCGTCGGATCGATCATTTTCGTCAGGTTGTAGAGGTCGTGCATCAAACGCGGATATTGCACACGGTCGGGCCAGAACTCCTCGTTGGTCGGCGTCCAGATCAGGAGTGACGGATGGTTACGGTCGCGCTGCACAATCTCACTCCATTCGGTAATGAAATTAGGAGCCGTTTCCGTATCGTTACAATCCATCCCCCAGCTGGAAGCTTCCCCCCAAGTCAGATAACCCATCTTATCCGCCCAATAATAGAAACGTTCTTCGAAAACCTTCTGATGCAGGCGTGCTCCATTGAAACCTGCCTCCATAGAGAGTTCGATATCCCGTTTCAACGCCTCGTCACTCGGAGCCGTCCAGATGCCGTCGGGATAGAAACCTTGGTCGAGCACCAGGCGCTGGTAGTAAGGCTTATTGTTCAGATAAATCTTATTGCCTTCGATATGCACTTTGCGCATACCGGCATAACCATTGACCTCATCAATTATATTTCCATTCTTATCCAATACTTTGTACTCCAAATCATAGAGGAAAGGACTTTCCGGACTCCAGGTCTTCATTTTCTTGACTGGAAGAACCACAGAAGACAGAGAGCTTGCCGAAACCGTCCGGCTGGCAACCACCTTGCCGTTGTCTTTCAATGTCACCTGCAATTTTCCACCTGCTTCCTTATAGAAACGAGGACGGACCACCAATTGCTGCTGGTCGATATCCGTCAGAAGCTGAACCGATTGCAATCCTTCCGGATGGACCGCTTCCATCCAGACCGTCTGCCAGATACCGGTCGTACGGGTGTAGTTGCAGCCATAAGAGGCGTATTGCAGATTCTGTTTGCCGGCTGCTTGTTTGGCCCCACGGACGTCGCTCTCCACATAAACAACCAGACTATGTGTCTGGCCTGCCTTTACCAGAGAAGTAATATCCACGGCAAACGAGGAAGTCCCACCGAAATGGCGGCTAGCCAAAACACCATCGATATAGACTTCCGATTTATAGTAGACCGCACCGAAATTAAGCAGAATGTTCTTTCCGTTCCATTCCTGCGGGATCGTGATCGGACGCTGATACCAGAAATGATTGATAAAGTCCGTATATCCAATACCGGACAATTTACTTTCCGGGCAGAAGGGAACAGTGATCTTCTTGTCAAAACCTTTCGATTTATAGAACTCGCGTTCCATTCCTGAACCGCCGAAATCAAACGAGCAGGTCCATTCCCCATTCAGGTTGACCCAACCCGCCCGCTCGAACTGCGGACGGGGATATTCGGGACGCGGCATAGACCAGACAGAGGCCACGCACAGAAAAAGAGATAAAAAAGCTATGCTAATCCGTTTCATGCTTTTACTTTAATTCGTTAATAACTGACTGATTGGCTTTCTTTACAGCAGCTTCGTCGATCTTGATCACTTTGCGGTCGTATGTCATCAGACCGTTCACTTCACCTTCCACATCAGTTGTCTGCGTATAGACAGCGGCAGAGAAACCACGTTTCACATAATCTTTCAGGATATTGGCGTATTTGACATATTCAGCCGTCACTTCGTCGCTGTTCTTAAACTGCACATATCCCCAGTTGCGTTTGTTCCACCACAAATGGTTTTCTACCGGAAGGCCGATTCCACCGTATTCACCCAACACATTCACACGTTTCGGATCGAACAGGAACATATCGGGAGCCGGATAGTTATGCAGATCCAAGATATCACCGCAAGGACGATGGTTGCCGCCGCTTGCCGGGTTCACCAGACGGGAAGGATCGTAAGTCTTTGTCCATTCAGCCGCTTTTTCCGTTTCAAACTGTCCCCATGCTTCGTTGAAAGGAACCCAAACGACTACGGAAGGATTGGATATGCAAAGGTCCATGATCTCTTTCCATTCACGATAATAGTTGGCCTTGGATTCAGGTGTACGTTCATTGTCTTTTCCACCGTTATACACATGGTGATCCCAGATGTAAGAGCCATGATCGCCGCTCGGCATATCCTGCCATACCAAGATACCTTCCTTATCGCAATGATAATACCAGCGTGCCGGTTCCACTTTCACGTGCTTACGGATCATATTGAAGCCCCAATCTTTTGTTTTCTTGATGTCGAACAACAATGCTTCATCTGTCGGAGCCGTATAAAGTCCGTCAGGCCACCATCCCTGGTCCAGCGGGCCGAACTGGAATAAATCCTGATTATTCAACTGCATGCGCATAATGCCGGCAGCATCGCGTTTAGAAGAAATCTTACGGAAAGCCGTATATGATTTTACTTCATCCAGCACCTTTCCGTCTTTCGACAAAGAAACCGTCATATCATACAAATAAGGATTGGACGGGCTCCAAAGTGTCGGGTTTTGTACGGACAAACGCAATTCCTTTCCTTGAACGCCTTTTGCGGAAGCCACAACCTGGCCTTTGTCCAACAATTTCACGGTTACGATACCGGAATTGCAGTCGCAGGAAGTTCCGACCGTCACATTCAACGTATTATTGTCAATATTGGAAATAGACTTTACCGAAGTCACATGGGCAGCAGCTACCGGTTCCAACCATACTGTCTGCCAGATACCGGTTACTGGTGTGTACCAAATGCCTTCCGGACGGGAAGTTTGTTTACCGCGCGGTTGATATCCCTTATCACTAGGATCCCATACACGGACAACCAGCTTCTGGTTGTTCTTTCCTGTCAGATACGGAGTGATGTTGAAGGAGAACGGAGTGAAACCGCCTTTATGAGAACCGATCAGGATGTCGTTTACAAACACGTCCGCTTTCCAATCCACCGCACCGAAATTTAACATGATGTCCTTATTTTTCCAGGCTGAAGGAACGGAAAAAGTACGCTTATACCATAATTCGCTGTTTTCGCGAACTTCTTTCTGTACGCCAGACAGAGAGGATTCGACAGCAAAAGGAACCAAAATCTTACCATCGAATGTTGCCGGTTCTACATCGCCAACCGGTTTGATGGCATATTCCCATTCCCCGTTCAGATTTTGCCAATCGCCACGTTCCAACTGAGGACGGGGATATTCAGGAAGGACATTCGCCGGATTTACCTGTTCCGACCACGGTGTCTTGATCTTATCTCCTACCGGTTTCCATTGAGCCTGTGCACCCAAGGCCAGTGCCAATGCACAACATACAAATAAGGTCTTTTTCATGATTTATACTTTATGATTTGTGAATGATTATAATTTTCAATTAATAAACTCCGGAGCTTCCGCTTCTAAAGAAGGACTTGCCCCTTCAACTTCCGGCCAGCCATCTCTCCAACGGATCCGATCCAACATCAGGACTCGTCCGGGAGGATGTTCACGGCTCACGGCATGATAGAGAACCCAGTCGTTCCCACGGTCGTCCGTAACGATTTCCGAGTTATGCCCTGTACCGACAAAAGCATCATTTCCATGAATCAGAACTTCGTGATGATTTTCCATCATCGGTCGTCCCTGTTTGTCGGTGTACGGGCCGAACAGGCTGTCAGAACGGCCTACAACTGTAGTATAGGTACTTTTCAATCCCTCACAACAACTCCCTATCGAGGCAAACAAATAATAATAATCGCCCCTTTTATGGATGTAAGTACCTTCGTAGGCGGTTCCGGCAACCTGTTTCTTTTTGGCTCCGTCCCGAACAGATAGGCCGTCTCCCGACAACTCTATCCCATAGATACCGCGGAAACTACCCCAAAACAGGTATTTTTTCCCGTTATCCTCCATGAAAAATTGGTCTCTAGAATTTTGAACTTGAATTGTCTTGCTTCGGAACAACGGTCCCTTGTCAATGAACGGCCCTTCCGGTTTGTCGGATGTAGCAACTCCGATCCCACAGGTCCACTCACCTCCCCAGACGGACATGGAATAATACAATACATATTGTCCGTTAATATAATTGATATCCGGTGCCCATAAGCCTCCTTTCGGCTCGAAGGTCGGACGTGTTTCTTCCGTGAAAGCCGTTCCGATCTCCTCCCAGTCCACCAAGTTGCGTGAACGATGGATCGGCGTATTGCGGATATCTTCCGTTGCATACAAGTAGAAATAGCCATCATCCGCTTTGATGATGGTCGGATCAGGCAAACTGTAATCGATCACCGGATTCCGATAAGTGCTCTTGGCTTCCACCACTGGTTCTTCCGCCGGCTCAGGACGAAAAGAGGGTTTATACATCTGCTTTTCCAGCATCTTCATAAAAAAGCCCCCCACTACCGAACGGGCACGCATGTTGATGGACCGGCCGTCGGTAGCCTCATACCAGTCGGTCAGGGGTACGCGAGGTTCGGTTTCATTCACATATTTATAGGCGGGTGATAACAAACGGGAGAAATCCTCCTGCGTATCTGCCAAGCACGCTGTCCATAAAATCCAATCAATCTTGGTATAGGTCTTGCGGCTGTCAAGCGGAAGGCCGAACGGCTGTTGCCGACTCAAATAGAAAGCGACCTCCTTCCGGGCGATCCTGTCCGGAAAGATATGCAAGCCCAAAACTCTATCCCAAACCAGATTATACTTCTGGCTCCAAGTATTTTCCCGGTCGAATGTCAGCCGGTAATGATCTCCATCATCAGCCATCCGCTCCCATTTCTCTGCCATCTCGCGAGCGGCTGAAACATACCTGACAGCCTGTTCCTTATCTCCCAACATCTCGGCCAACTTTCCATATCCGGCAATCCCTATGATCGCCTTTATCGAAAGGTTTGCATTATGGGCCAGGTGTCCGGCAAAATCATCCGTACACAACTGATTTTCCGGATCAAGTCCCTCTTTCAGCAAATAATTAGCCCAAACACCCAACGTCTTCCAATGTTCACGAGCATAATCCGCATTACCTTCGCGCAGAGCGATGGCAGTTGTCAGAATCAACATATTCCCACATTCTTCGACCGGCATATCGAAAGGATATGTCTGCCCGTTGGCATGAGGATAGGTTCCGACATCATGGGCGGCAAAAGGCTTGTTCCATCGTCCGCTTTCGCTGTAATGGAAAATCGGATTCAGCATTCCTTTCAATAATTCCGGATTATAAAGTAAGAACAAGGGGGCAGACGGATACGTCACATCAACCGTACCGATCGAACCATTGCTAAAATTCTCCTTGGAAAGAAACAACAGATTCCCGTCTTTATCTTCTATAAGTTTGTGGGCCGCCACCGCCTGGCGGTAAGCAATGGCACAAAGTTCTGCATATTCTTTTCCACCGGCTTTTTCCGCGTCTTCCATCAGACGAGTGTCGAAATGACGGCAGCGCTCCATAACCGAACGATATTCCTTCGCTGATTCTTCAAATGCCTGCCGGATATTTTTCTTACCGTTATGCTTCCAATACCCCATACGATTATCCTTGAAATACTGGATCGAATACAAATCATCATACCCAACCATCAGGAACCCGGCCTTCGGAGAAGAAGACACTGCCTCCAAAATATGGCTGTAGACAAGTTGTTTCCGATCGCCAACCTCCATCACCGTCTCCTTTTCCACTTGTGCCGCCAAATAGAAATAACCCCAGTCAATACGGACATCATCCCCTTTGCGTAACAAAACAGCCTGCTCAGCCGTTCCTGTCTTCAAATAAGAAATACCGTTTTCCACCTCCCTCTCAACCATGACCGCCTGATCCTCCGTGTTGACGGCCAAAGATGAAAAAGCTTCGACACTCACCCGTACCTCATGCTTCTTTTGATCTGCCGAACGAACCTGCCAAGAAATATAATTGACCGGCATGGACATCCGATCCAAATCATCCAGCAATAACGGAGCCGTAAAAACGACATCGAGCAAAACCGGACCACATTCAAATGTATAATAAGTTTGCGTGGGAAGGACATTCACAGACAACTGTCGGGCAGCAGTCGCAAAACGAACCGATGCTCCCTCTTCCGGTGTTTCCTTTCCCATGAAACGATAAGAAACACCATCCACATCCACTACCCCCAACAAGGCCTGTTCCTTGCCGGTCCAATGGCGGGTCACATCAGCATTCAATTCATCTGCAAACGACCAAACGCGGGGATATGTATCGGCGAAAATAAGCGGATAAGAAGGAGCGCGCAATGCGTTCCTTTTATCCGGCTCAAACAAACTCCCTGAACCGCAGGACACGTTCAGCAGTATCCCTTGGCAACAAATCAATAGTATCAGAAAGGCCTTCTTCATTTCTAATAAATATATATATAATTAAACACAAACTGACTTGATAATAAATCATGTGCAAAGGTATTCTTTCGCCTTCTATCACATTTTCAATTATCAATCATTTACTTTCAAATATCAATCAAAACTACATGAAATCAGCTTGATACGCAAAACCGGATAGGATAACCGTTTTTCAAGCATCCTATCCGGCAATAACCTTATCACTTCAACCGAACCACTGGCGAATAGATAGCCTGATCCGCTCCGTTAGCCAAAACACCGACACGAGCGTAAAGGGCTTTTGCCTTTACTATTTCGGTATTACCGCTAATATCGGCAGAAAGATTCACGCTACCGGGAACGACATCCGAGAAGTCCTGACGGTACAAGTTGTTGACATCATCCGCAAATTGCGTCTTGCTTAATAACAACATCACCCGACTGATCTTCGCATCCGGCACAATCCTGTTAATCATAAACGACGCGTTCATTGCCGATCCCGTAACAGACAATTGTTCGTTCGAAATCATAAAATACGGAGTAACTTCCAGATTCACTTCCGTATGTCCTTTCAAATTCACGGTTACGGACTCATGATTATTCACCCACGGTCCGTTCCCGTCTCTTGTCGTCAAACGATATTCACCATCAAACAAAAGAGCGGAGAAAGTACCATCTTGTCCTACAAAAACAGAAATCGGATCATTCTTCTCATAACCATCCTGATACAACTGCAACTGGACTGCTTCGCCGGTTCCACGCAAGTTCAAAGCCTGTCCCTGATAAGTAACTCTACCAACCAGTTTGGATTCCGGCGCATCAAAATTATCTTTTCCACAGCCGGAAAACAATACCAGCAGTAAAATTACCGAAAAAATATTAGATATAATCTTCATACTCATGCATTTTTAATTATTGATACGGGTTCTTTACCAACTTAGGATTATTGTTAACCCAGCCCAAATCGAGGAAGTTGTAATAATTCTGCATCCGGAAATAACGTGCATTCGGAGACATGAACAAGAAGTCTTCCACAAACACCCACTTGCCGTCATTCGGGTCACCCGGTGCAACCACACGATACGGCCAAAGGCGACGGTGACGAGCCTGCGGATCATTGTTGTTTCCATTCCAGACCTTATCAGCCAAACGCCAACGCTTCATATCCCAATAACGATGGTCTTCGAAAGCAAATTCAACGCGATATTCATGCACGATATTCTCAAATGTAACAGTTTCCAACGGCTTCACACCTGCACGATTACGCACGGCATTGATAAATTCGGCTGCACGTCCGTTTTCCAGTTCGAAAGACGCTTCGGCCGCAATCATATAGGCTTCAGACATACGGAAACGAGGCATCCACATTTCGGAATTACGACCACGCGTCGATGCTCCAGGAGTTTCATCAATAAATTTACGATAATAAAAACCTGTCTTATTAACATACTGTTCATTAGACTCTTTCGGACCGTTCAATGCAGTCAAAGCATTTCCATTGGCGTCTTTAGAGTCCAAATCACCAGCTATCAGCTCCCATTCTCCATTATTCTTTACCAACTGACCTGCCTGCAATACGACCGGAACACTTTTCAATTCCGCACCCGGATAAAGGATAGTTCCCCATAAACGAGGATCACGGTCTTTGAATGGAGCATCAGACGAATCATAAAACTTAAATGTCCCATTTTCAGAAGTCACGACCTTACTATCCGTCCCAGGGGTATCCGTATCAAGCAATTCATAGGCTTCAACCAGATTTAAAACAGGACCGCCATAACTATTGTCAATATCCTCCGCATGAGACTTAGGAATATTATATTTCGTAAACTCAACAGTCTGCCCCGGATATTTATAATCCCGTGCCCAAATAACTTCTGTATTATTGTCTTTTACGGATGTCGCCTCATAAAAGTTTAATCCCTTATTGTCCGGACGCCGATCCTGCAGAATATAAGGACTGTCTTTAATCACATTCTCTGCGGCAGCCAAAGCCGTTTTATAATAATCAGATGCCTTATCAGCCGGAATCCCAACTTCCCCTCCCTCTGTTTTAATCGGAGTTGACATTTTATTATTATAATTAGCGATCGAAGCAGCATAGACAGCGGCACGCGCTTCCAACATCTTAGCCGTCCACCTATTTGCACGAGCAGAATTTATCTGTTTCTCCGCCGGCAATAAATTATAAACAGCCTGGCATTCACTTATGATATAATCATACATCTCTGCTTCCGTCGAACGTGGAAACTGCATCGTAGTTATATCCATACCAGATTGATAGTCAAACACCTCATCTCCGATTATCGGCAT
>OGFX01000808.1_pt1 | contig 10992 bp, 10 predicted proteins | sample 1571011 | NCBI WGS metagenome assembly OGFX01 (sample SAMEA2582035, study PRJEB24529) | metagenome | biome: Human gut stool | place: China | collected 2011
TTGTTATTCCCATTGATGAAACCAGAAGTATCTTCCGCACAAAATTCTGAAAATATTGAAGAATAATATATGATGTAAGTAGTACAACCGAAAACGATGAAATCGTATTTTAGTTAAGACTCATACAAAATATTAAAACCAAGAGTAATTAAGCTTATACATGTTTAATAACTCTTGGTTTTTTGTTTTGAATGCTATTTAATAACACTATTGTATCCGATTTCATAGTAAAAAGTATTACTGACTATGGAAAAGTATATTTATAACGTATGTTCATCTATATATTGATAATTTTTATCGTTTAAAAATAAAGAAAGCACATATGATTTAATTATATATTCATTTTGATGATAACTCATAAATCAAATGCTCTAACTCGTACACATGTGCAAGAAAACTTTATAACTACGATTGTTAATTTAGGAGGAACACATCATGAAGCATATGAAGGTAGCTTTTTCTCATAAAGTACAATTTTACTTTGGTTCTTTATTAGGACGTGATAGTGTTGATATCAGTAAAACTGATTTTACTGATATAGCTGCTATTGTCATTAGTGAATCAGATATAGCTGTATTAGATAATGAAATAGTGAAATCTTTTGACATTCCTGTTTTCCTAGTTGTTTTTGATAAAAACGTTGATATAGATCAATTTATGGGTAAGGTGGAACGTATCATTGATGTTTCAAGCACAAACTTTGAATTATATAAACGTCAAATTGAAGCTGCAGCAGAAAGATATGAAACATCTATATTGCCACCATTCTTTAGAGCTTTAGCAAATTATGTGGAAGCTGGTAATTCTCAATTTGATTGCCCAGGCCATCAAGGTGGACAATTCTTCTGTAAACATCCTGCGGGTCGTGCATTTTACGATTTTTATGGAGAAAATGTATTCCGCTCTGATCTTTGTAATGCTGACGTGAAATTAGGCGATCTCTTAATCCATGAAGGATCTGCTTGTGAAGCACAACAACATGCCGCACAAGTATATAATGCAGATAAAACGTATTTCGTGTTGAATGGTACGTCTTCATCAAACAAGGTCGTTCTAAATGCATTATTAACACCGGGCGATATCGTGTTATATGATCGTAACAATCATAAATCTATCTGCCATGGTGCACTAGTTATGTCTGGTGCAACACCTGTATATCTCGAAACAGCTCGTAACCCATTCGGTTCTATCGGTGGTATTTTGGAACATTGTTTTGACGAAAAATACATTCGTGATTTAATCGCTGAAAAAGATCCAGAAAAAGCTAAAGCAGAACGTCCTATTCGCTTGGCTGTTATACAATTGGGAACATATGATGGCACTATCTACAATGCTCGTCAAGTTATTGATAAGATTGGTCATCTTTGTGATTATATTTTCTTTGACTCTGCATGGGTTGGCTATGAACAGTTTATTCCTATGATGAAAGATTGTAGTCCATTACTATTAGATCTTGGTCCAAATGATCCTGGCATCTTGGTAACTCAATCTGTTCATAAACAACAAGCCGGTTTTTCTCAAACATCTCAAATTCATAAAAAAGATAAACATATTAAAGGACAAGATCGCTACGTAAATCATAAACGTCTTAATAACTCTTTTATGATGCATGCTTCTACCTCCCCATTCTATCCTTTATTTGCTGCTCTAGATGTGAATGCTAAAATCCATGAAGGCGATGCAGGTAAAAAATTATGGGTAGATTGTGTAGAAACAGTTATTGATGCACGTAAAAAAGTATTGAAACACTGTAAATACCTACGTCCATTAGTGCCACCTATTGTACATGGTAAAAAATGGGAAAATGGAGACACTAAAGCTATGGCGCAAGATGTGGCTTACTTCGCATTTGAACCAGATGCTAACTGGCATTCTTTCAAAGGTTATGGCGAAGGTCAATATTTTATCGATCCTTGTAAATTCCAATTAATTACACCAGGGATTAATGTAGAGACTGGGGAATATGAGGAGTTCGGTATACCTGCTAATATCTTAGCAAATTATTTGCGTGAAAATGGGATCATTCCTGAAAAATGTGACTTAAATACAATCTTATTCTTAATGACACCAGCTGAATCTAAAACTAAGATGGATGATCTTGTAGCACAACTTATTTGTTTTGAACAATTGATCGAGGCAGATGCTCCTATGCAAGATGTATTACCTTCCATTTACTATGGTAATCTTGAGAAATATAAAGGGTACCATATTAGCCAATTATCGCAAGAAATGCATGATTTCTACAAAGATAGAAATGTTAGTACATTGCAACAACGCTTGTTCTTACATGATTACTTCCCAGAATATGTAATGAATCCTCAAGAAGCAAATTTTGAATTCCAACGTGGTAAAGCTGAACTTGTACCATTAACAGAAGCTGAAGGTCGTGTTGCTCTTGAAGGTGCACTCCCATATCCACCAGGAGTATTGTGCGTACAACCTGGTGAACGTTGGTCAAAAACTGCATGTGACTATTTCCTAGCACTAGAAGAAGGTATCAATAAATTGCCTGGATTTGCACCAGAAATTCAAGGTGTATATATTACTGAACAACCTGATGGATTGAAAAAAGCATATGGGTATGTATTGAAAAAAGAATTTGAAAAATAATTCAGATAAGAGCGAGTTGTTGCTAGAATTATATGGCTTCTTTCTATGATTTTAAAAATATTCCTTATTAGAGTATAACAAAATAATATAGGTATATAAGGGGGTAATTATGGATATATTAGCTGCAAGGCGTTCAATAGAGCAACGATTATTAAAGCAATCCGTTGCATTAATGTTGTTGGTGGCCATTAGTGGTACTATTATGGGCGTAATTACTGGTTCTAGTGCCGTACTATTAGATGGTATATTCTCATTCATCGATGTAATTATTAAAATAATGATGCTTATGACAGCAAAGTTGGTAGCGCGTGAAACTAGTAAGCGTTTCCAATTTGGGTATTGGCAATTTGAGCCTCTCGTACTCGTTGTTGAAGGTTTCTTTATACTACTAATCGTATTATACGCATTGATTAGTGGTATAGGAGATTTGCTCAATGGCGGTCGCCATGTTGATTTTGGCATTGCCATTTATTATGCTATTTTCTTTACTATAGCTGATACAGCTTATTATTTTTACGTACATCGTATTAATAAAAGCTTACAATCAAATCTAATCAAGTTTGATAATGTTAGTTGGTCCGTTGATGCATGGCTAGAGGCGGCTATTCTCATCAGTTTTGTGGCTGCCCTTTTGTTAGAGGGTACAGCGTATAGCTATTGGGCTGTTTATATTGACCCTATCGTTTTAATCGTATTAGCATTGCAAATGATTCCGTCAGTTATTAAGATTCTTATACCTTCTACAAAACAAGTTTTGGGTTGGGCCCCATCATCATTGCATGATGAAGTGCAAGAGATTATGGATCGATTCATGGAAAAATATTCATTTAAAGATTATGTAACTAGTGTGCAAGTTTATGGTAACTCACGTATTATTGAAATCGATATTTTGGTACCAAAGAATTTTCCTTACCAAACAATTGCAGAACTAGATGCAATTCGAAACGAAATTGATGGAGAGCTAGGCGGTAATCCTACAGAAAAATGGGTGACTATTTCCTTTACAGGTACTCGTAAATGGATGGCTAAAGATTATCTTATCGATGAAGAAGATGATGATTAATACTATATTTTATGGTATACTTAGGTGTATTAAAATACTAAATTGTACGACATGATAAAAGAGGCTGATACTATGTTAGATTTAAAATTTGTCCGAGAAAATCTCGAGCTAGTAAAACAAAATTTAGACAACCGTCATACAAAAGGTGATATTGATACTTTTGTAGATACATATGATGAACGCAAACAATTAATTCAACAAGTAGAAGAATTAAAGGCATTGCGTAACTCTGTAACAGAAGAAATCAGCCAATTAAAACGCAATAAAGAAAATGCAGATGATAAAATTGCAGAAATGAAACGCGTTGGCGATGAAATTTCTGAGTTGGATGACCGCATTCGTGAAGTAGAGGAATCTTTGCGTAATGTAGCGTTGATGTTACCGAATATGTGTGATGCATCTGTTCCTGTTGGTGCTGATGAAGATGAAAACGTAGAACAACGCAAAAGGGGCGAACCACGTCAATTTGATTTTGAACCAAAAGCACATTGGGATATTGGTGAAGAATTAGATATTCTTGACTTTAATCGGGCTGTAAAAATGTCTGGGGCTCGCTTTACCGTATATAAAGGCCTAGGTGCGCGCTTAGAACGTGCTCTTATTAATTTTATGGTTGACCTCCATGTTGATAAACAAGGTTACACAGAAATGATGACTCCCTATATGGTTACTCGTGAAACTTTGACAGGTACAGGTCAATTGCCTAAATTTGCTGAAGATATGTATCATGTTGAGGATACAGAGTACTTCTTGATTCCGACAGCAGAGGTTACATTGACAAACTACCATAGTGGTGAAATCTTAAGTGAAGACGAATTGCCAAAATATTATACAGCATTTACAGCATGTTTCCGTGCAGAAGCTGGCTCAGCAGGCCGTGATACACGTGGCTTAATTCGACAACACCAATTTAACAAGGTTGAAATGGTTAAACTTTCAAAACCAGAGGATTCCTTTAATGAATTGGAAACATTAACTGATAATGCAGAAGAGGTATTACGTCTATTAGAATTGCCATTCCGCGTTATTACATTGTGTACTGGTGATATGGGCTTTGGTTCTGCTAAAACGTATGACGTAGAAGTATGGATGCCTGCACAAAATAAATATAGAGAAATTTCTTCTTGTTCCAATATGACGGACTTCCAAGCTCGTCGTGCAAATATTAAATTCCGTCGTGGACCTAAAGGTAAACCTGAATTTGTTCATACATTGAATGGTTCTGGCCTTGCAGTAGGTCGTACCGTAGCAGCAATTTTGGAAAATAATCAACAACCAGATGGTTCTGTTGTGATTCCTAAGGTGTTGGTTCCATACATGGGCGGCGTAGAAAAAATTACACCTGCCAAATAAGGAGGTCCCATGAAATTCTTTATAGATACAGCCGAATTTAGTGAAATTAAAGATGCTTACTCTTATGGCTTTATCGACGGGGTAACGACAAACCCATCCCTAATTGTGAAAGCTAAACGTGATTTAAAACAAGTAATCAAGGAAATTGCAGATCTTGTAGATGGCCCTGTTAGTGCAGAGGTCATTGCTAGTGATGCACCGGGTATGATTGAAGAAGCACATGAGCTTGTAAAACTGGGAGCTAATGTGGTTGTTAAAATTCCAATGACTCCAGAAGGCTTAAAAGCCGTTGCAGTGCTTTCAAAAGAAGGAATTAAGACAAATGTAACATTGATTTTCTCTGCTAATCAAGCCTTATTGGCGGCTCGCGCTGGTGCTACATTTGTGAGCCCTTTTGTAGGACGCATTGACGATATTAGCATGGATGGGTTGATATTAATTCAAGACATTGCGGATATCTTTGCTATTCACGGTATTAATACTGAAATTATCGCTGCTAGCGTACGTACACCATTGCATATTTTACAATGTGCGAAAGCTGGTGCCCATATTGCAACAGTGCCATATAAAGTGTTGTTACAAGCTATGAAACATCCATTGACCGATGCAGGTTTAGAAAAATTCATGGCTGATTGGAAACAAGCTAATCAATAAGTAATATAAACATCTTTTTAAGGAGGCCCTAAAATGGATCGTACTTTATCTTTAGAATTTGCTCGTGTAGTCGAAGCAGCTGCACTTCGTAGTGGTCGTTTATTAGGTCGTGGACAAAAAGACGAAGCCGATGGTTTAGCCGTTGATGCAATGCGTCAAGCTTTTGATTCTGTTCGTATTTCTGGTACTGTTGTTATCGGTGAGGGCGAAATCGATGAAGCACCTATGTTATATATTGGTGAACATGTTAGATATTGCAGTAGATCCAATTGAAGGTACTAATTTGATTGCTAAAGGTCAAAATGGTGCTATTGCTGTTATGGCTATCGCTGAAAAGGGTGGCTTGTTACATGCACCAGACATGTACATGGAAAAGATTTGTGTAGGTCCTCGTGGTGCTGGCGCTATTGATATTACCAAGTCGTTGACTGAAAATATTAAAAATGTAGCTGCAAAAATGGACCGTAAGGTTGAAGAAATCAACTTGGTAATGCTAGATCGTGAACGTCATTATGGTTTAATGAAGGAAGCTCGTGATTTAGGAGCTCGTATTATGCTTATTTCTGATGGTGATGTTAACCCTGCAATGGAATGCTGTATCGAAGGTTCTGGCGTACATATGGTTGTCGGTACTGGTGGTGCACCAGAAGGAGTATTAGCCGCAGCAGCACTTAAATGTGCAGGTGGCGATATGCAAGCTCGTTTGAAACCAGGAAATGAAGAAGAAATTCGTCGTTGTCATGAAATGGGTGTCAAAGATGTTAACCAAGTATTGACACTTGATGATTTAGTTCGTACTGACGATGTAATCTTTGCTGCTACAGCGATTACACGTGGTAACTTATTGAATCCTATTCAATACTTCCCAGGCGGTGCTCGTACGCATACTATTGTAATGCGCTCTAAAACAGGCACTGTACGATTCCTAGATACTATTCATAGAGATGAAAAATTAACAACATTGAAAGCTCGTTAATTTCTTTGCTTTCAGTAAATAGTCTGTGTAGACCCCTAAGATTAGATTGATAATCTTAGGGGTTTTTACTTGATGAGAAAGCCTAAAAAATAGTATAATAATCGTTAGTATATAACAGTGTGACGAATAGGGTTGTGAATTGTTACAACCTTTCTAATATAGGATATGTAGGAGGAATTCTTTTGGAAAAGCTCGTTATTCAAGGCGGTAATCAGCTGAATGGTCGCGTGCGTGTTAGTAGTGCGAAAAATGCGGTGTTGCCTATTATTGCAGCTACTTTATTGGCATCAACACCAAGTAAATTATTGGAAATTCCAAATTTAGAAGATGTTGGCACGATTTCTCAAGTAATTGAATCATTGGGGGTTAAGATTACTCGGAACGAAGCTGATGATGAAATTATCTTCGATGCCTCTATGTTGACAGCTACAGAAGCACCTTACGAATTAGTTCGTAAAATGAGAGCTTCTTTTCTTGTGATGGGACCATTATTGGCGCGTAAAGGCGAAGCTAAAATATCCATGCCTGGTGGTTGTGCTATTGGTGCACGTCCTATCGATCTTCATTTGAAAGCATTTGAAGCATTGGGTGCAAAAATTGAAATTACTGAAGACTATGTATATGCTCATGCCCCAGAAGGCCTTACAGGCACTCAAATTTACTTAGACTTTCCAAGTGTAGGCGCTACGGAAAACGTAATTATGGCTGCTTCTATGGCAAAGGGTAAAACCGTTATTGAAAATGCTGCAGAAGAACCAGAAATCGTTGATTTAGCAACATTCTTAAATGCGATGGGCGCTAATATTCGCGGTGCAGGTACTAATGTAATTCGCATTGAAGGGGTAGAATCCTTGCATGGTGCTATTCATACTGTTATTCCAGACCGTATTGAAGCTGGTACATATTTAATTGCAGCGGCTATGGCTGGTGGTGATGTATTTGTAGAAAACGCATTGCCTGAACATTTAAAACCAGTGGTTGCTAAGTTAAAAGAAGCAGGCATTACTGTTGAGGAAGACATTGAAGGTATTCGTGTTATCAGTACCGGTAAAGGATTAAAAGCGGTGGATATTAAAACATTGCCATATCCTGGATTCCCTACAGATATGCAAGCTCAATTCATGGCGTTTACTACAATTGCAGAAGGCACAAGTACTGTGACTGAAACAGTGTTTGAAAACCGTTTTATGCATGTTGCTGAGTTACGCAAGATGGGGGCTCATATCGATATTGATAATCGACAAGCTATCGTTGAAGGTATGCCATCATTGCATGGTGCCGTTGTAAATGCTACAGATTTACGTGCAGGGGCTGCGTTGGTTTGTGCAGGTCTTGCAGCAGAAGGTACAACAGAAATAGGCCGTTTGCATCATATTGACCGCGGTTACGATGATTTAGTGGGTAAATTGAAAAGGTTAGGTGCCGATATTGTTCGGGTTAACGAATAAGAACAAAAGGCCAAAACTGAATACGAAGAAACGAAGCCGGCGAAAACAAGTGCCGGCTTTGCGTCGCAATCAAGAGAATGATACGAATGGTAAGAACGAAACTATTGTAGAGCGTACCTCTCGTGCGGCCATGGTGAAGGTAACCGAAATACGTCGTAAGGAACGTCGTCAAAAGCGGACTAAACCTATTGCGAAAACAACGCCAGCCATGACGTTAAAACGTATTGTTTCGCCTAAAAATATGGGCTCCACAGTATCTAAATTTGGTCGATCCCTTACCTTTGATTTAGGCATCGATTTAGGGACAGCTAATGTACTTATCTATGTTAAAGGAAAAGGACTAGTTTTAGATGAACCTTCTTGTGTGGCTAAAGATACGCGCACCGGTGATGTGTTGGCCGTAGGAGAAACCGCTCAGCGTATGATTGGTAGAACACCGACTGGGATTGAAGTGATACGACCGGTTCAAGCGGGGGTTATTGCAGATTACGATATGACGGAATTTATGTTAAAGTATTTTATCCGTTCCGTAGTTCCAGCATCACGGCTTATGAAAACACGTATCGTTGTTTGTGTGCCATCGGGAATTACGCCTGTTGAAAAACGAGCGATTTTAGAGGCTCTTTTACGCACCGGCGCTAAGAAGACCGTTCTTATTGAAGAACCCCTAGCGGCTGCAATGGGGACAAATCTCAATGAGGCAGACCATGTAGGGGCTATGGTGGTTGATATTGGTGGTGGTACTACTGATATTGCTGTATTATGTGATACAGGGGTTGTAGTGAGTGAGTCTTTACGTATAGGTGGAGATTCGTTTAATGAAGCCATTATTCAATATGTACGTCGAAAGAAAAAACTTGTTATTGGGGCGTTGACAGCTGAAGAAACTAAAATTTCTGCTGGAACGGTAGACCGACGCTCAGAGGAGCGAGAGGTAGAAATTAGGGGCCGTGATGCCATTACTGGTTTGCCTAAAATGGTGACGCTTCACTCATTAGAGATACAACGTGCCTTAGAATCTCAGGTTATGAGTATTTTAGAGGAAATCAAATCTATTTTGGAAAAAACGCCTCCTGAATTAGTGGCAGCTATAGCTGATCATGGTATTATTCTTACCGGTGGTGGAGCGTTAATTAGTGGATTAGATCGCGTAATTTCTCGCTCTATCGGCATTGCCGCTTATTTAGTTGAAATGCCTAGATATGCTGTAATTAAAGGTGTTGCTAAAACACTGGATGAGATGTCGACATTGAGAGATACATTAGAAGAATTACAATAGTATAAATTAAGCCGAGGATGATAAAAACCTCGGCTTTCTTTGTATTCTTTTTGAAAATAGTGTATACTACAATAAATAGATTGTATAAAATCAATAATGAGTAATAGAGTAGCTTTCATCAATAAGATTATGATTTACATGATAAGGCTAATCGTCGTTAAATATCATAAAGGAGTTCAATTATGGTGCGCCTTAAAATTGCTGCTATAGCAGCATCGATTATGACAACTACGTGCTTGACAGCTTATGCTGGTGATCTAACCGGTGTTCGCGTATCGGATTATGATGGAACCAGTCGTATCGTCTTTGATATGTCTGAATTACCATTGTCCTGGACTAAGTCCTACAATGCTAGTCAAAATACTGTTACATTGAATTTAGCTAATACTACTAATAAAATTTTAACTGCTGCGGAGCGTACAACAAATAAGGCTGGCATGTTGAAAAGCATGTCATTTCAGAATACGAATAATGGAGTGCAAGTCAAGTTAGCCGCCAATCAAGCCGTTAATTATCATGCCTTTACACTAGCGAATCCAAATCGTTTGGTAGTAGATATATTCTCAGATTATAGTCAGAAAACAACTAAACATGTCGGCTCGTCGATTCAGACTGCAAATATTAAAACCTCTGTTCAGGAAGGTCTGATACAAGCTTATGCAATGACTGTAAATAGTGATGCGCCAATGGTTGTATCCTCTCTATCCGGCGGTAAGACTTTGGATGCTATTGCACAGCCTCATATCGCTTCTGTAGGTTTGACTCTACCTGGCAAAAGCTTTAATCAATCTTATTCTGTTAGTGCTAATGGGGAAGTAGATTTAAGTCGAATTCAGTCGGTAGGGATCCTACGTTATACCCCAAGTAGAGGCTATTTTATAGAAGAGAAAAAGCCTTTGTTACAGGCGAAAACTCCAAAAACTACGTTAGTGATTACTGCTGTTAATGGTCCGCGTAGGAATAATGCGTTGACCTTGTATACACCAAGTTATGGTAAAAGTACAAAAACAAATGACTATGGTTATGAGGTAACGGTTAGTGCAGGCAAGATATTGAAGGTTGGTACAGGGAATTCCACATTAGGTACGAATCAATTTGTTCTGTCCGCTCATGGAGAGGCTATTCCTTCTTTAAAAGCTTTAAAGGTAGGAACTCCTATTACTTTACAACCTAGATCGGAGTTGGCAAAGGTTGATACGGCTGGGGGAGCGATGGTCGAAGGTGGTACATCAATCTTGTATAATGGTCATTATGTGGGACCTGATAGTTCGACTAATAGTCGACGCAGTTTTATTGGAACCACAAAGGATGAAAAGCTTGTAGTAACTACTGTAGATAAACAGAATGCGTCTTCTGTAGGTGTCACTTTGGAGGAAGGGGCAGATTTACTTAAATCCTTAGGTGCTATTAATGGATTTGAATTATCCAACCAAGGAAGTGTTGATATTAACGTTGATGGTCATTATGTTCATAAGGGAAAGGAAACACCGACAGCTTATGAAAAAATTTTAATTATTAAATAATGAGTTGCATGCAATTTTGTTTGAAAAAAATAGTTAAATTTAGTATAATAATTTTATGTATTCTATTGTAAAAGGAGGGATCGTTA
>OGFX01000825.1_pt1 | contig 10713 bp, 9 predicted proteins | sample 1571011 | NCBI WGS metagenome assembly OGFX01 (sample SAMEA2582035, study PRJEB24529) | metagenome | biome: Human gut stool | place: China | collected 2011
TTATGACCTTATCAACAATCTCTTGTTGTTCGGCACTGCTACGCCTCAAATAAATACGAGTTGTTTCAATACTTTCATGTCCCATCAGGTCAGCAAGTAGAGAAATATCGTTGAACTTCTCCAAGAAATTTTTAGCAAAGCGATGACGGAATGAATGGGGGTAAACCACTTTCTCATTCAATCCGTATTTGGCTGCGTAGTTTTTCAACTGTTGCGCAATCCCTCTTGTAGTGATACGCTCACCAAAGCGATTAAGAAAAAGATAGCCGGTGGTACGATTGACTTTGCTAAGCCATTCTGTGGCTTCCTTGCGCAAGGACTTCGGAATATAAATACGACGTATTTTGCCACCTTTGGTGTAGATGTCAAAATAACCCATCTGCACGTGTTCAGCCTTCATTTGGATTAGTTCACTGACTCTTGCTCCTGTTGCTGCGAGGAAACGAACTACGAAATACCATTCTTGGTTTTCCTCCTTTTTTAGTTTGTTTTTTAGAAAAGCGTAGTCGGCATTACTGATTACATTTTCCAAGTAACTCCGCTGCTGCACTTTGACGGATTTTAATCTCAAACGAGATTTTCCCATGCTATCAAGATACTTGTTCATTGCCTGAATACGAAGATTCACTGTCTTAGGCTTGAATTTCTCAATGAGATAGGTTTTATACACAAGCAAATTGCGCTTGTTCAATTCTTTGTGCCGGGAATAATACTCTTTTACGGCATAGAGATAAGCTGCAATTGTGTTCTCCGCCATATTCCCTTGACGAAGATACGTTTCAAAATTTTCAATGTTCATGTCAGATACATTATTAGTTAAACAATTCGTTATCATAATAATGTATGGTATTGCCTAATTCATTGAGTTCCTATTATGAGAAGTTTCTCGCTACCGGAGAGGTGAAGTGCATCGATGAGGAGATTCCGTTTGAGATTCCAAATGGGTGGCAATGGGAAAGAATTGGAAATATTTTTGAAACAACAAGTGGTTCTACGCCATTAAGTAGGAATCCAGATTATTATAAAAATGGCAATATCAATTGGGTACGTACAACAGACTTGAACAATGGAATTTTGAACAAAACCGAAATACAAATAACCTCGAAAGCAATTATAGACTACAATCTTTCTATTTTACCCCAAACCTCAGTGTGTGTTGCAATGTATGGTGGTGCTGGGACAATAGGCAAACACTGTATCTTGCATTTTGATACAACTATAAACCAATCTGTATGTGCCATCCAGCCTAATGGATTTTGTAATATGGATTACATCCATACTTTTATTGAATATCAAAGACCATTTTGGATGGATTTTGCAGCAGGTTCAAGAAAAGATCCCAACATAAATCAACTCATTATTAAGCACTGCTTGTTACCTATTCCACCACAAGAAGAACAACTTCGCATTGTTACAAAATTAAATCAGTTATACCCATATATTTATCAATATGGAAATAGTCAAAATAGACTCAACCAAATAAATAAAGAAATATGGCATAGTTTAAAAAAGTCCATTCTTCAAGAGGCAATACAAGGTAAATTAGTTCCACAGATTGCAGAGGAAGGTACAGCCCAAGAATTACTTGAACAAATACGGCAAGAGAAATTGCAACTTGTCAAAGAAGGCAAACTTAAAAAGTCTGCTTTAACCGATTCCATTATCTTCCGTGGTGACGATAACAAGTATTATGAGAGGATAAATGAGCAAATCGTTGAAGTTGAACTTCCTTTTGAATATCCCAATAGCTGGATTGTGTTACGCTTGAAAGATATATGCCAACTAACAGACGGTGAAAAAAGAAACGGAAAGGGCATTTGCCTTGATGCAAAGTTCCTACGTGGAAAATCATCTGCAACCATTATAGAAAAAGGCAGATTTGTCTATGCTGGAGATAATATCATTCTTGTGGATGGTGAAAATTCAGGTGAAGTTTTTTCTATTCCACAAGATGGATATATGGGAAGCACATTCAAACAGCTATGGCTTTCTTCGGTTATGTGGAAGCCTTGTATTTTGGCTTTCATCTTGTTCTATAAAGAGGCATTGAGAAATTCAAAAAGAGGTGCAGCAATTCCGCACCTCAATAAGGATTTATTCTACAAGCTACCAATCGGTATTCCGCCATTGTCTGAACAGCAACGTATAACTTGTCAAATAAATAATTTATTTCAACTTATCAAATAATAATTCTATCATAGCCACTATTCGCCCTTGTTCATTAAGAGGCGGAAGTGGTAATAAAAGATTGTTCAAACTCTTAGAATTTAGTGTTTTACCTTTTATGGCATCTTTGGTATCTCCAAGATTAGATATAATCGGCAAAATGTGAAACAGAAAATTCCTTGCTTGATAATTTTTATCTACAAAAGGATATATGGATATAATTGCTTCATTATGATATGCCGAAGTATTTAGAAGAGAAGTCCTGCCTACCGTTAACTTAAAACTCATTATTAAAGTTCCGACAGGAGATATTTCTCCAAATAAACTTTTGGCATATTCTGAAACAGATTCTTTTGTCGTTGTAACCAATCCATAATCAGACATATCTGAAATAGAAACCCAAGGATATTTACCATTTGCCCAATACTTGGTTTCCCCTCGCGGTGGTGTCTTTCCGATAGACATTCTTACGTATTGACCAAATCTAACCCAAGTCCAGTTTTCAGGTAAATCAAAAGGTATTTCTTCTGTTATATCAATGTTCTCATTGCCTACCTGCTCATAATACTTGTTACAGTTTTAATCTTTTCAACAATTCGAGTTTGTTCCTTTAAAGGGGGAACAGGGATTAAGTATCTGTTCAATCGCACCATTGTCAAGGTTGCTACTGTAGTTCCATCAGACTCTGATAAATATTGGTTTGCAAAAGCAGACGATTCAAAAAATAATTTCAAATAATACGGATTCAAGCGAAAAGGATTACCTATACATAAAACACTACCGTCCTTGTAATAGAAAGGATTGTTTGTTTCAACAACATAAGTTTTACCAAGTGTCCCAACTGCCGTCATCATTAGGTCTCCAATTTGCGGAACTCCGCTTTTAGAGAACTCATCGTATAATGATTGTTCTATAAACAAATCGTTATCAACATGACCCCAATCAGCCATTTTACCAATTTCTCTTGCTCGATAAAATGGAATTCCAGAAGAACGCCAATCTCTTTCGTGTACTCTTCGAGCAGACCAAATATTTAAGACACTTCCTATTCTACACCATTTCCAATCATCAGGTATTTCAAATGGTATTTCATCAGTAATATCCTGCTCTGTTTTACCAACCTTCTCGAAGTACTTGTTATCGTCACCTTTGAAGATGACAGAATCAGTTAAGGCAGACTTTTTTAATTTGCCATCTTTGATGAGTTTCTGCTTCTCTAATTTTATCTGTTCGAGCAATTCTTGGGCTGTACCTTCGTCTGAACATTGAGGTACAGGTTTACCTTGTATTGCTTCTTGCAGAATCGATTTACGTAATTGCTCGTTAAGTGAGGCATTAAGTTCGTTAAGTCCATTCTGTGCTTGTTCATAAGTTTTGACTAACGGAAGTAGTTTTTCTATTTTTGAGACTATGCGTAGTTGCTCAGGAAGCGGAGGTAAAGGTATAAATACTTCAACTATATTGGATACAGCCAAACCGGGTTGAGCTGTTGCGGTTGCATATTGATTTAAGTTCAATGCCGTAAAAAAGTAATAGATGAACAACGATGGAATTATACCAAAGCCATTCACAACTACAGCGTGTTCTGTGGCATAGAATTTCCCACTTTCTATATTAAGGCATCCACATAATGCTCCTTGCCTGCCAATAATAGCAAAATGTCCTTCTGCATTGAATGTGTTTGTAAACCCTCGTAGTCCATTTCCACCGACACATCTATATGGGTGAAGAACTGACTTTTTATCATAAATTTCTGAAGCTGATATATTTTTCCCAGCCTGCATAGAACACATATGCTTCAATCTGCACCATTCCCACCCTTTAGGAATCTCAAACGGAATCTCGTCATCAATGCACTTCACCTCTCCCGTAGCGAGAAACTTCTCATAATAGGAATTATCGTCACCACGGTAAATGATAGATTCGTTTTTGTCTTTTTTGATTTTCTTTTCCTTGACCAGTCGGGCTTTTTCAGCTCTGATACGTTCAAGAAGTACCGATGCCGGTTCGTCATTAGGGTCTTGCGGTACAAGTTTTCCCTGTATCGCCCACTGGAGTATGCTGTTTTTTAATTGTTTTCCGTTCATCTTATTCTAACTGATTTAGAAGTTTTCGTCTTTTTGTTTTTCATTCAGATAGAACTGATATAACTTTTTCCCTATCTTATCTTTTTTGAAAGTACGTTCATGATTCATAGGAGTCATAGACAAACGAATTTTTGCCACACCTTCATTCAAAATTTCAAACTGCTGTGGAGTAATTCTAAATTGAGCAGTAGAACTAATTTCTGTGATTGGTATTACAATATTTCCACTTATAACACCAGCAGATTGACTTCCATTCCCAATCACAGTTCCTCTTAGTTCAAGATATTTACCTGTGAATGTTCTAATTTTCATGGTTGGTTTAGTGAGGAAATTCATTCTGTCTGAACGTACTGTGGCTACTATAGAATAAATGGTGTCTTGCTTAGCCACACTGTATTTCATATTGCAACCTTCAGCTGCGAGTGCTTTATAAGTATAACCTACTGTTTGTGCTTTAGCGTTAATTCCTAAAATAATACAGAACAGTAATAAGATAATTTTTATAGTTTTCATATTTAATCTTTTTCGTAATCCTCCCCTTGTATTCCTAACTCTCCTTTGCTCATGGCATTGGCAATATCTATTTTCAGTTCTTCGTCATAATCTTTACTTGTCAAAAAGCTATTGACGATGCGTAGCAGCAAATCTTGGTTGATATTCGATGCTGCCACATGATAAATGATAGATTCCAATGTACGCATACAGATGCAAGCGTGCCAGTAGTAATTATTCTTGTGTAAGAAGTAAGCTCCCAAAGTCAGCGCAATACGCTTATTCCCATCATTGAAGAAATGCCCAGAACAGAATCTATACATCAGATAGGTCAGTTTCTCTGCAAAGGTCGGATAGTATAAATCATTTTGTACAAAATCCAATGTAGCACGAATGCCACCTTCATCACGCACTCCTTCAAAGCCACCATCGCTAGCATCAATCATTTTGCCATAGACGGTTAAGGCTTCATCGTAGTCTATATAAACAATTTCCTCACTCATCTTCTGCCTGCTTTAAGCGTTTAAGCACATCTTTATTGTCCGCTAAGATACGGTCAAAATCAATAGACTGGTCACCGATGAATCGTTCAAACTCTTCAGGAGTAACAGCTTGCAGATAATCTGCTATATTACCATGATACGCATCCCGGAAACTGAAATCCCTTGAAGCCATTTTGGTTCTGGCATCATTTAAATAAGGTTTCTGCATCGGATGTTCGGCAAGTTCATTCACAATGCGCTCTACCTCGTCAATGGTAAGTAACCTGCCACCATTTTCTTTAAACCGTTCACTGAGAGCTGCCCCCACACCGTTTTCAAAAGAAGAAATAACCAATAAAACCTCTGAATACAGCGTGTGTCGAACATTGTCTTTGGAATCCAACTTCAATACTTCCCGATACTCCTTAGCATTCTCCTTGAATACAGCCTTATATATAAAGTCTGTAATTTGAGGATATTTGTATGTGGGATGTCCGTCCACATATTGATTGATGGCAGAAGTGAGATTCTTGCGATAGTTTTCTTCTGTGATTGCAGCAGGAAGATAATGTACATCTCTGCGGTTTATGTATTTTGTTCCGCCACCCGTCTTTTCATTGATGGTGGTAATCACGAAATCCAAGATAAGGCTACGTACTTTTTTTGCTTTCTCACTCTCTGTAAGCAACATACCCATATCCAAGAATGAGCGGAAATTAAACAATCCAAGTTGGGTCGTTTTGCTCCCGACATTTATGACGGGAGCAAATTGTAACTTTAACTCTTTCAGATGTTTACCTTTACATAAAACATAACCGTTAGCTGCTAATTCATCTGAATGTTTTTCCAAATAGCGTTCTATGGTTCGTTCTTCTACTTCGTAGAAATCGGCAACCATTTTTTTTGTAAAGCGATACTCTCCCTCAAAGAGCATTCCTTCAATGTCAAGATGCTCCTGTACTTTGCTGACCGCAAAACGGTTGTTAAGTACATTTTGTCTTTCTATGTTTGAGATGGTCAAATCTTTCATATCACTTCACAATTATCAGTTACACGATTTTATGTCAATGCCGAGAATCTTTTGAATTTCGGAAAGCGTTTTGTCTATTTCATGGTCGAGCGCAGCACGTTTTTCAAAATATTGTTTGAGCAGTTCTGCTGGAGGGAGTATTTCTTCTTCCTCTTTCGGGAACTTACATTGATCAAAATTGCAATCCAAGTCTATCAATTGTTGGGCAGTGAACACACGGCTCTTTTCACCCACTTCGTCACTGATAATTTCTTTCCTGTCTTTCCACCATTCCTGAATAGGTAGGGTATGCTCCACCTTCATTGGTTTGGTCTTTGAGAAGTGTTTGTACCCTTCCGGCATATCAAGACGATAGAACCATGTTTCTTTGGTCTTGAATCCTTCTTCGCAACCTTCGGCTTCTTCATTATTAAAGAAAAGGATGTTGGTTGCAATAGATGTGTATGGAGAGAATATAGAACCCGGCAAACGGATGATTGTATGTAGATTGAACTTGCGAAGGAGATTTTCTTTAAGTGCAAGTTTTGCTCCATCCGTACCAAATAAGAAACCATCAGGGATAATCACACCGCACCGTCCACCAGCTTTGAGGCGATACATGATAAGGGCGATAAACAAATCCGCAGTTTCACTTGAACGGTACTGTACTGGGAAGTTGCTTTTTACGCTGTCTTCCGTGCTACCACCATACGGAGGATTCATGCCGATAACATCAACCTTGTCGCTTTCCTTGAAATCAGTAACATTCGTTCCAAGCGAATCACAGTTGGTTATGTTGGGAGCTTCAATATCATGGAGCAGCAGGTTTGTGATGCTCAAAAGGTAGGGCAACGGTTTCCATTCCTGACCTACAACGGCATTTTGCAGTTTTTCTCCATCTGCCGCAGAGCCAATATTCCTGCCCATATATTTAAGTGCCGAGGTGAGGAAGCCTCCCGTTCCACTGGTGAAGTCGCCAAAGGTTTCGCCCAATTTCGGGTCGAGCATCATCACAATAAAATCAGTCAATGCACGTGGTGTGTAGAACTCTCCGGCATTTCCTGCCGATTGCAGATCTTTCAAAATTCCCTCATAAATATCTCCGAATGTGTGACGGTCGTCAGCATCGTCAAATTCGATTTCGTTTACAATGTTGACCACTTGGCGCAGAAGCGTTCCATTCTTCATATACTGGTTCAAGTCTGCAAATGTTTCTTGAACAATGCTTTTAGCTCTTGGGGTATTGGCATCTATCGGGAGATTCTTCAAGGTAGGAAACAGTTTCTCATTGACGAAAGAGAGTAGGGCTTCTCCAGTCAATGCTTCACCGTCTTTTTTATCTATTGCCCAGTTACGCCAACGCAAATCCTCGGGGATAATGGACTTGTATTTCTCATCTTTCCATTCCCATGTTTCTTCTTGTGTGTCATAGACTTTCAAGAAGAACATCCAAGTCATCTGTTCAATTCTTTGTGCGTCACCATTGATACCTGCGTCTTGACGCATGATATTCTGGATTCGCTTTATGATATTATTTACTGCCATTTTTAAGCTGATTTATATATTTGATATTCCAATTCTCTGATGGCTTGTTCAAAAGCGACTTTGCCACCAAATAGTTTTATGATTTTAGTTGGTTTCCCTATGCTGTTGAATGGAGGAATCTCCAAAATATTTGCCTTTTCAAAGTCAAGAATACCATTCTCCGCATATTTGTCAAGAAGAGCCTCCAATACTTCACGAGCCTTGCCTTCGTACTTTCCGAAGTAGTTACGTTTCTTTACATTGTTAGCCCTTTCTTTCCTCGTCAATGGTGGTTGGTCAAATGCAACGTGACATATCACATCGAAGATATCGGCATCTTTCAATGCCGGATTTGCTTCACGTACTGCGTCTATCAAGATGGCATATTCCTTTAACTCATCCATAACCGCCTGTTTGCGTTCTGCTTCAGTCCACGTTTGTACGAAATCATCCAAACTTTGATAGTGTCGCAACAGTTGCTTTCTCGCAAAGGACTGAACGCTTTCCGTTCTCATGGTTTTGCCATCCTCTCCCAAAACAGATACTATCTCATGAGCAATACGAATATCCTTTCCATTGATAAGATACTTTTCACAAGGTTCGTGAGCTGTTGGAGGATTTGAGGGAACAGGCGGATATGGCTTCGGCTTTTTTTCACCGCCTTTGGGTGGTTCAGGGTCGCCGTCAAATGACGGGTCTTTGAATTTTGCGGTAGCATTGCGGAAGTCGAGGATTTCCAGATGCCACTTGCCTTTGTCTTTTCTAAGTCGTGTGCCACGCCCGATGATTTGCTTAAATTCCGTCATAGAGCCAATTTCTTTATCAATGACGATTAAGCCACAAGTTTTGCAGTCCACTCCTGTAGATAGAAGTTCGGAGGTAGTAACAATTACCGGATAAGGTTCGTCAACACTGATAAAGTTGTCTAACTGCTTCTTCCCCTCTTTGTCCTCTCCGACAATGCGTGTTACGTAGTAAGGAGATTTTTTACATAAATCGCTATTCATGTTGATAAGCAGTGTTCGCATTTCGGCGGCTTCCTCAATATCTGAACAGAACACGATTGTCTTTGTCATACGACTGATGTCGTATAACATTTGGGTAATCCTGTGTGCTACTACTTTACGCCTTAACTTAATGGCAAGGTCACAACCTATATTCTGTCTTTGATATAATTTCTGTTCAATCTCCTTTCCTAACAAATCTATTTCACCTTCATCGGGAGTCCAGCCCTGCAAATCAACGTTGATGAAGTCGGCAGTAACCCGATATGGAGCCAAGAAACCATCTTGGATTCCTTGAAGAAGGGAATAGGTATATACCGGCTCTCCGAAATAATCCAAGTTGTTTGCTCCTTCATCAGCTTTCGGGGTAGCAGTCATACCGATTTGGGTAGCCGAGCTGAAATACTCCAATACTTTGCGCCATGCAGAATCGTCCTTTGCGCTACCACGATGGCACTCGTCAACGATAATCAAATCAAAGAAGTTTGGCTGCACCTCCAAAAACGGATCTGGCTTGCCCTCTTTTCCAACCAGTTGGTGGTATAACGCCATATATACCTCGTATGAGGAGTCAATTTTCTCTTCGCCTTCCCCAACAGAAGTTATCTTAGTCATAAACTTCTTGAAAGGTTTGAAGTCTTGCACCATTGTTTGGTCAATGAGGATATTTCGGTCTGCAAGATAAAGAATCTTTTTCTTTGCTCCGCTTTTATGGAGACGATGGATAATCTGGAAAGCAGTGAAAGTCTTACCAGTACCGGTAGCCATTACGACAAGTACACGCTGTTGTCCTCTTGCAATGGCTTCCACTGTACGGTCAACCGCTATACGTTGGTAATATCTTGGCTCATGGCTATGGGCATCATAATAAAACGGTGTTTCTATTATGTTAAGTTCATCCGATGTATAGTTCTTGAATGCAAGATAACGATTGTATAATTCCTCTTCTGTCGGGAAATTCTCTAATTTGATTTCGGTTTCTTTCCCTGTGATAAAGTCATGTTCCAAGAAAGCATCACCATTACTGGAGTACGCAAATTTCAAGTCAAGGATTTGGGCATAATCCATAGCTTGTTGAATACCACCCCCAACGGCATGTTTGTTATCTTTAGCTTCTACCACTGCAATGGGCTTACCATTATGGTATAATAGATAATCAGCCTTTTTGCCCTCTGCTACTGAATGTTGGTTGCCAACAACAAGTACTCGACCATCCGTGAAATAATACTCTTCACGCATATTTACGCTTACAGCCCAGCCCTTTTGTTGGAGTGCAGGGGTAATGAACAAGGTGCGTATCTCTTGTTCTTTGAGTTCTTTCTTGTTTACTTCCATGATAATAAATTGTTTTAAGATTTATTACTGCTAACAATCAAATCTTTCACATCAATATCAAGAACATTAGCTATATCATTAAGGGTTTTGAGGTCTGGTTGAACAGAATTACTACACCATTTACTCACAGTGCAATTGGATTTACCAATCTGTTCTGCAAGCCATTTTCCTGTTTTTTGTTGTTCTGCAAGTACGACTTTTAGTCTGTTCAAATTAGCCATGAGGTAAAACGTTTTAATTCAAAAGCAAATTTACACAAAATCTTTGGAATTGCAGTGAGAAAAGGGCGAAAATGCGCTGAATGGCTTAGTATAAAAGCGTTTATAACGCCAAACGGTGCCAATGGCAAAAATGGGGTAACGCAAAGAAAAGCGGAATATTGAAGAAGAACGGTCTCCAAATCATTACCCGCTGAAATGTGATTTTTAACACATGGCATTGAATGTGTCTCCGTATGGCTTCGATTGACTTACATGGTCTAACTCGTTGAGTAATAACTTTGCAGACAAAAACAGCGAGTATGGCAAGAAGCACATTCAAAGTGCTGTTCTACGTGAATGGCAGCAAGGAGAAAAACGGTATTGTCCCCATCATGGGACGAGTGACAATCAACG
>OGFX01000827.1_pt1 | contig 10698 bp, 7 predicted proteins | sample 1571011 | NCBI WGS metagenome assembly OGFX01 (sample SAMEA2582035, study PRJEB24529) | metagenome | biome: Human gut stool | place: China | collected 2011
CGGGAAAGGAAAAGCGAAGGAATATCCGGAAGCCCTACCGTTCCGCAATGGTGGTACCGTAAAAGCCTGGTTTAAAGATAATCCGAAAATCAATGCAACGGCTTCTTTCAGCAAGATCGAGAGTATTCAGACGGAAGTGGTCTATACAAGCAGCGAAGAGTCCGGTTACGGAGATGCCAAGAACCTGACGGATGGTGATCCGAATACGATCTGGCATACGATGTTTTCCGTTACCGTTGCCAAATATCCGCATTGGGTGGATTTGGATGCAGGGGAAGTAAAACAGATTAAAGGTTTTTCATTCCTTCCCCGGCAGGACGGATCGAATGGTCATGTCAAGGATTATTCGATTAGTGTCAGCCTGGATGGTAAAAACTGGGGTGAACCGGTCTTGAAAGGTACTTTTGAAAATAACCAGAAGGAAAAGAAAGTGCTGTTCGATCAGCCGGTCAAAGCCCGCTATATCCGTTTTACAGCATTGAGCGAGCAGCGCGGACAGGATTTTGCATCGGGTGCTGAATTGGTGATTCTGGCTGATTAATTGAACTTTATATTATGTGATGGAACAGGAGAGGAAGTCATTCCTTTCCTGTTTTTTATACTTTGTGCCTTCGATATGTCTGTTATCTCATCATTTTTGTTTTTCTTTGCGGAAAAATTCAGACACGTGAATCTCATTATAGAACAAGGAAACACATCATCGAAAGTGGCTGTATACAATAAGAGGCATATGGAGGCTTCTTTTGTGTTTAAGAAATTCGACGTGGAGGTTGTCTCTTCTATCTTTAAGAAGTACCCGCTGACGAAAGGGATATTCTCGACAGTGATAGATAAAGATGACGAATTGGTTGAATACCTGGGAAGCAATCTTCTGAATTTTGTGTTTTTGGACGAAACGGTATCTCTTCCGATCAAGGTGCAATATAAAACGCCTAAAACGTTGGGTAAAGACCGGCTGGCTGCCGCTGTCGGGGCTAATTACCTGCAACCAGGAAAGGATTTGCTGGTGATTGACGCCGGAACAGCTATTACATATGAACTGATCGATGCTTCCGGTTCTTATTTAGGAGGGAATATTTCACCTGGAATGACAACCCGGTTCAGAGCATTGAACCTGTTTACGGAGAAATTGCCTTTGGTTGTCGAGCAGGAATACATTCCTTTGGTCGGAACGGATACGGAAACAGCCATCCAGGCTGGAGTAGTAAATGGTATAGTGTGCGAGATGGATGGGTATATCGAAATGCTTCGGCTAAAATATCCTAACCTTTTGGTTTTTTTAACAGGCGGTCATTCGTTTTATTTTGAAAGACGGCTAAAAAACTCCATCTTTGCAGACATTAATTTAGTGTTGACAGGATTAAACAGAATCTTAGAGTATAATGTTGAAGATTAATAAAGTACTAATAACAAGCGTTCTTATATTCATGCTGTTGCCTTTGATGGCGCAAAACAATACAAACTCGCCCTATACCCGTTTCGGGTATGGTGATTTGGGAGAACGTTCGTTCGGCGCAGGTCGAGCCATGGGCGGTGTTGGTTACGGATTACGTTCGCCGAAACAAATAAATCCGATGAACCCGGCATCATACAGTTGCATGGACTCCCTGACATTTCTCTTTGATTTTGGTGTAGCCGGTCAGTTGTCGTGGTTTGATGACGGAAATGCCCGTCAGAACGATATCAACGGAAACGTGGAATATATTGCAATGCAGTTTCCGATTCATCGCCGGATAGCCTTGAGTTTCGGTTTGTTGCCTTATTCTTATGTCGGTTATAAGTTTGGTGCTTTGCGTAACGACGAAGGAGTTACATTTACGGAAACTTATAACGGCTCAGGCGGTTTGAGTGATTTCTATGGAGGTGTCTCTATTGATATCTGGAAAAAACGTTTAGCCGTGGGAGCCAATTTCGGTTTCCTGTTTGGGAATATCAAGCATGAACAAGTTGTAATCATGAGTGGTGAAGGAACAGGAGCATATAATACGAACCGTAACCAGGAATTGAGGGTGCGTGACCTGAAAATGGATTTCGGATTGCAGTACACACATCCGTTAAGCAAGACGGAGAGTGTGACGTTAGGTCTTGTTTTTTCTCCTAAAAAAAGTTTGCATGCAAAATCCTATCAATTGACTCAGTCTTATACATCTTCTGGTTCAGATGGAGAAGTGCTTCAGTCTGATACTATCAGCGGGAAAGCGTTTGCGTTGCCTAATTCGTATGGAGTGGGGCTTTCTTATGTGAAACAAAATAAATTAACGTTAGCAGCCGATTTTTCCTATGAGGATTGGGGAAAAATGCCTTACTTTGGGGAGAAAGATAATTTCAAGAATCGTTATCGGGTAGCGGTTGGTGGCGAATATATACCGAATGATATGCGCAAATCATATTTCAGCAGGATTCGTTATCGCGCAGGTGTCCATTATGGCAATTCTTATTTGCGTATGAACCGGACAGATGCCAATCCTTCCGGAGACGGTTATAACGAGATCGGAGCAAGCCTTGGTCTGGGATTGCCGTTAATTGATAACCGTTCGTTGATTAACATATCGTTTGAGTATGTGAAAAAGAAACCGGAAGTGAAGATGAACATGATTGATGAACAGTATTTTCGTTTTACAGTGAATTATACGTTCAATGAAGCATGGTTTATGAAATTTAAGGTTGATTAACTAAATAGCTAACTTTAATAGAAATAAATATGAAGATCAAAGTATTATTATTGGCTTTCGGATGCTCTATGATGTCGTTCGGAGCTTATGCACAAAAAGGTGTGGATACTGGTACTCCGTTCGGTTCTGGTGAAGATAGCGTACGTTGTATTACCAATATCAGCTTATTTGTCCCTTATGCCAAAGCAGGGAATTTCAAGGATGCTTATGAATTCTGGTATCAGGCTTATACCGAATGTCCGGGAGCTCATAAGGATATCTACTTGTATGGTGTGAGGATCATGGACTGGAAAATCAATACCGAGAAAGATCCGGCTAAGAAAGCTGCTCTTATCGATGATTTGATGAAGGTGTATGATACGCGTGTGAAATATTTCGGTAATGACCGAAAGTATGGAAAGGATTGGATTATTGCTCGTAAGGCTGCTGATTATATCCGCCTTAAGGGAGATAATGCAGACCCGAAAGTGTATTATGCTTGGTTGGGTGAAGTGATCAATGAGTTTGGTGAAAACTCTGAAGCAATGGGAGTATCCTTGTATATGATGGGGTCTCACCGTCAACTGTTGGCTGATCCTAATTTCAAAGAGACTTATTTGGAGGACTATTTGAAATGTTCAAAGATCATTGCAACTCAGTTAGCCGCAGCTCAAGCAGCAAATAATGAAAAGGAGATAAAGAACCTGACTACCTACAAGTCTGCCATTGATGGTGGTTTTGCAGGTAGTGGTGCTGCCGATTGTGAAACGTTGCAGAATATGTATGCTTCCAAAGTTGAAGCTGCAAAGGATGATTTGCCTGCGTTGAAAGAAATCGTATCTCTGTTGAGACGTGTTCGTTGTCAGGAAATCGATGCTTTTTATACAGCTGCAGGTTATGCCTATAAACTGGAACCGAGTGCAGATGCCGCTCTGGGTATTGCAAAACAGGCTGTAAAAGCTAAAGATTATGATAAGGCTATCCAGTATTTTGAAGAAGCAGCCAATATGGAAACAGATGCAGTTTCAAAGGCTGAAGACTATTATCTGATCGGTGTACTGTTGTTCGAACAGAACAATATGTCAAAAGCAAGACAATATTGTCAAAAAGCAATTGAAACCAATCCTGATTACGGTGCGCCGTATATACTGATTGGCAATATGTATGCTAAATCTGCAAAATCTATCTATCCGAATGATGCCGTTTTGGCCAAAGCTGTTTACTATGCAGCTATCGATAAATTTGAAAAGGCAAGACAGGTAGATCAGAATGTGGCAGAAGACGCTGGTAAATTGGCTAATACTTATCGTGCTCACCTTCCTTCTACGGAAGAAGTTTTCATGCATCCGGATCTGGAAAAAGGAAAAGCTTTCAAAATCGGGGGCTGGATTGGTGAGACTGTCACAATCAGATAATTATGATTAAGAACCGTTTTCTTTGTAAAACGAACGAACAAGGCATAACAACTATCTTTGCGGTAGTTGTTATGCTTCTTTTATTTACTGCCTCTTGTAATGGCGATAACAAGGAGGTGGTTGTGGTTGCTTTCGATCCTGAAACAACTTATACGTTGAGGACTACTGATTATACTACTCAGTTCTCCGATTCGGGGATTACACGCTATCGTGCTATCGCTAAAGAATTTTTGAAATTCGATAAGGCAAAAGAGCCGTTCTCATATTTTCCTGAAGGTATTTATGTGGAAAAATTCGATACTTTATTTAATATTGAAGCGAGTCTTAAAGCGGATACGGCTTATAATTATGAGAAGAAAGGACTATGGAAGCTGATTGGCAATGTGAGGGTTGAGAATCTGGAAGGGAAAAAATTTGAAACTTCCTTGCTTTTTTGGGACCAGAAAGAGGAAAAGGTCTATTCTGATAAATACATTCGGATACAAGAGGATGATAAAATCATAACGGGTATCGGATTCGAGTCGAATCAGAATATGACTCAATATAAAATATTTAATTCTCAAGGAGTATTCCCTGTCAGTGAATCGGTAACGACTGATTCAACCCAAAATATTGTTCCGGTAGATTCTATGCCCATAGCTGCCAACCCTGCTATGGAGACTGTTCCGCAGAAGCAACCGGCACAGAAGGAAAAAGTGGTTCCACGAAAATTGGTGCCGGCCGAGATGGATAAAACGAAGTAATGGGTGCACTTACATACATATTAATATCATTGGCTTTTTCTGCATTCTTTTCAGGAATGGAGATAGCCTTTATCTCTTCCAATAAGTTACGTTTCGAACTTGATAAAAAGGAAAAAAGCTTGACGAGTAAGATTCTGGATATATTTTACCGGAACCCGCATCAGTTTATAGCCACAATGCTGGTCGGAAACAATATAGCGTTGGTGGTCTACGGTTTGCAGATGGCGATTATACTGGAACCTCTTATTGCTCGTGTGGTAAATAACGAGGCACTGATTGTTTTGACTCAGTCTATTATCTCGACTATCCTGATATTGTTTACCGGAGAATTTATTCCAAAAACTGTTTTTAAATTGAATCCGAATTTTTCGCTTACGTTGTTTTCGGTACCTTTGTTAATCATATATGTTGTTTTGTATCCGGTTTCTAAATTTTCTTCTTTGCTTTCTTTCCTGATTCTGAAAATTGCTGGTGTAAAGAATGTGACCGGTTCGACGCAACGGGCGCTGGCCAAAGTCGACCTTGATTATTTTATCCAGCAGAGCATTGAAGATGCGCCTCAAAATTCGGATATGGATACGGAGGTAAAGATTTTTCAGAATGCACTTGATTTTTCGAATGTGCGTTTGCGTGATTGCATCGTTCCCCGTACGGAAATTGTGGCTTGCGATAAGACGGCTGCCCTTGAGGAACTACGTTCCCGTTTTGTAGAGACTGGACTTTCTAAGATTCTTGTTTATAATGAAAATATAGATGATATTGTCGGATATATCCATTCTTCGGAAATGTTTAAAAACCCGGAAGATTGGACACAAAGTATCCGAAGCGTCTCGATTGTTCCGGAAACGATGGCTGCCAATAAATTGATGAAAGTCTTGATGCAGGACAAGAAAAGTATGGCTGTTGTGGTGGATGAGTTTGGTGGAACTTCGGGAATCGTAACCTTGGAAGATTTGGTGGAAGAAATATTCGGAGAGATAGAAGATGAGCACGATATCAAGTCGTATGTTGCCAAGAAGGTGGGAGATGACGAGTATCTATTGTCCGGTCGTATAGAGATCGATACGCTGAATGAGAAGTTTGACTTGGAATTACCGGAGTCGGACGATTATGTGACAATAGCCGGTTTTATATTGCATTTTTATCAGAAATTTCCGAAGTTGAATGAAACGATTGTAATTGATAAATATTCTTTTAAAATCGTAAAAGTGACAGCTACGAAAATCGAATTAGTTCGTATGAAAGTAGTGAGTTAATTAAAAAAAAAGCATAAAAAGATGCGGCAATCTCTTTTTTTCGTATCTTCGTGCCCTTAAAATGTGGAATAATAAACTTTAAAATAGATAAAGATAAATGGCTACGCTGGAAAAAATCAGAAGCAAAGCAGGACTGCTGGTACTCGTTGTGGGGGTGGCATTGTTCGCTTTTATCATCGGTGACTTTTTAAACTCCGGTTCTACTTATTTCAGACAATCGCAGGAGACGGTTGCGGAGGTAGACGGAGAAGTTATTAAAATTCAAGAATTTCAGGGTCGTGTAGACGAAATGACTGAAATGTACAAAATGCAGACAGGTTCCACCAGTCTGCCCGAAGAATACCAGACTCAAATCCGTCAGTCTGTATTCGATGGTATGGTACAGGATATCGTTTTGAATGAAGCAACTTCCGAGTTAGGAATGGGAGTAGGTCCGGAAGAACTGTTCGATATGGTTCAGGGTGAAAACATTTCTCCGATGATCCAACAGATGCAGATGTTTGTGAATCCGCAGACAGGTGCATTTGACAAAACTGCATTATTAAATTTCTTAAAGACTATCGACGACGATAATATTGCCAACTATCCCGCTGACCAGCAGGCACAGTTGTTGCAGGGGAGTCAGTTCTGGATGTTCTGGGAAAAGAATATCAAACGTCAGCGTTTGGAACAGAAGTATACAACTCTGTTGAGTAAGGCTGTTTCTGCCAACAAACTGGATGCAAAAGATGCTTTCGATGGCTCGGCTGTAAGCTCTGATATCGTTTATGCAATGCAATCTTATGCTTCTATTCCTGATTCAACTATACAGGTAAGCAAGAGTGATATCGAAAAGCTGTACAATCAGCGTAAGGAGTTGTTCAAGCAGAAAGAAGGAAAAGTAATCAAATATATCGCTGTCGATATCCGTCCGAGCAAAGAAGACTACGACAAAGCAAGTGCTGAAATCGAATCTTTGAAGAGCGAGTTGGCTACTTCTGAAAAAGTGGCTGATTTGGTGACGGAAAATTCTGAAATACCTTATATGGACGCTTTCTTTACAGAGAATGCATTGGATCCTGAAATGAAGCAATTTGTAAAGACTGCAAATGTTGGTGACGTATACGGCCCTGTTTTTGAAAACGATAAATACAGATTGTTTAAGTTGGTCGATAAAACCGTTGCTCCTGACTCTGTAAAGGTCAGTCATATTATGTTGGCAAATACAGGCGATGAAGCTGCTATCAAAGCAAAAGCCGATAGTTTGTTGAATGTACTGAAGAAAGGTGGGGAGTTTGTTGCCTTGGCAAAGGAATATTCAGCTGACCAGGCTGCTGAAAAAGGGGGTGAACTGGGCTGGTTTACTGAAGCGACAGCTTTGAGAGGTGTAAATGATGATTTCAAAAAAGCTGTTTTCTCGACTCCGGTCAATGACTATTCAATTGTAAAATCTTTGTATGGTACACATATCATCAAAGTTACCGATAAGACTACAAATGTAGACAAATACAAAGTAGCAGATATTGATATGACCGTATCTCCGAGTACAAAGACTTATGGTAACATCTATAATGAATTGAACCAGTTCATTTCAAAGAACCAGAATATAGATAAATTGGATGATGCCGCTAAAGAGGCCGGTTACAACTTGTTGTCAAATGTGACAGTAACTGCTAACGACCAGTTGCTGGGTTCTATCAAGAATTCCCGTCCGGTAATCCGTTGGGCGTTCCAGAACAACAAAGGCGATATTTCTGAAATTTTTGAATGTGACGATAAGTTTGTGATCGCAGCTATTCAGGGTACGTTGCCGGAAGGTTATCGTTCTTTGGAATCTGTTACTCCGATGTTGAAATCAGAGTTGATCGCTCAGAAGAAGGGTGAAAAGATCGCACAAGACCTGTCTGCTAAAAATCTGAGTTCTGTCGATGCTTATGCTCAGGCTATGAATTCTTCTGCAGATTCTGTTAAGTTCGTTAGCTTTGCAACACGCCGTATCGCAGGTATCGGGGTTGAGCCGAAGTTGAATGCAATGGTTTCCTTGGCTCAGAAAGATCAGTTGAGCGCTCCGGTTGTCGGCAACAACGGTGTATATGTGTTCAAGGTATACGAACAGAACAAGGACGCCAAGAATTATGACGAAGCTGCTGAAATCAAAGCATTGGATGCTTCTAATGCTTACCGTTTTGGTTTCCAGGCTATTCAGTCATTGGTTAACAAAGCTGATGTGGAAGATAACCGTATCCGCTTTTATTGATCGTTGAACTGTTTGCGGCAGGAGAGACTGCCGTCCATTATAGGGAACCGCCAATCGCAACCGATTGGCGGTTTTTTTATATCTTTGCATGAAAGAAACACAAGAAGGATCATGAATGAGAAAAGACGTTTATTGGGAATGACTTTGGATGAACTGAAAGGAGTGGCTTTTGAAGCCGGACTTCCAGGCTATGCAGCTAAGCAGATGGCTGACTGGCTGTATAAAAAAAAAGTGACTTCTATTGCAGCGATGACGAATATAGCCTCGGCGAAACGTGCCTTGTTGGAGAAAAACTTTGAGGTGGGGGCCGTACCTCCTTCCGACTTGATGAAGTCGGTGGACGGGACGATCAAGTATTTGTATCCTGCCGGTCCTGGTAATTTTGTTGAATCCGTGTACATTCCGACGGAAGACAGGGCGACATTGTGTGTTTCCTCCCAGGTCGGATGTAAAATGAATTGCCTTTTCTGTATGACCGGTAAACAGGGGTTTACTAAGAATTTGTCAGCTAATGAGATTCTGAACCAGATACAATCCTTGCCGGAAACGGAAGAATTGACTAATATCGTTTTTATGGGAATGGGCGAACCTCTGGACAATGTGGATGAACTGTTCAAAGTATTGGAAATCTTGACCGCCTCTTATGGATACGCCTGGAGTCCGAAGCGAATCACGGTTTCGACTATAGGGGTAGCCAAAGGGTTAAAACGGTTTCTTGAAGAGAGTGACTGCCATTTGGCTGTCAGCTTGCATTCGCCTTATCCGGACGAACGGCGATCTTTGATGCCGGTTGAAAAGGCTTTTCCTGCGTGTGATATTATCGAGACGATCAAGCAATATGATTTTACGCATCAACGTCGTGTTTCATTCGAATACATTGTTTTTAAAAATTTGAATGATGATCTTCAACATGCGAAGGCTTTGGTTTGTTTATTAGATAAAGTTCCCTGCAGAGTCAATCTGATCCGTTTTCATGCAATCCCTAATGTGTCGTTGGAAAGTTCGGACTTGGCAAGAATGGAGGCGTTCCGGGACACGTTGAATGCAGCCGGTATCGTTTGTACGATCCGAGCATCACGAGGAGAAGATATATTTGCCGCATGCGGGATGCTTTCTACGGCGAAGAAACAACAAAAAGAATAGAAATGGTTTCTTTTGAGGGAAAAGAAGCTATATTTGTATAACAAAAAAAATAAACGGGTATGAAAACACATTCTTTATTGATCAGCTTTTTAATGCTTCTTGTCATTATGGGAGCATGTAGTTCGGGCCCAGTGATGAGAAATGCTACCGGTTTCGCCTATGAAATTGTTGTGACGATGGATAAAGCTGATTGGGATGCTCCTGCCGGAAAGGCTATCAAAGCCGAATTGACTTCCGATATTCCAGGATTGCCACAGGCTGAACCTGCCTTTAAGATCACCTATGTGACTCCTGACCAGTTTAACGGTTTGTTAACATATGTCCGCAATGTTTTGATTGTTAGGATAGATAAGTCTCAGTATACGAAAGTTTCACTGAACTATGAGAATAATCGTTGGGCGAAAGGTCAGGTAGTGATGACATTGACAGCTCCTGACGATGCAGCCATTCTTGAATACGTAAAGGCTCATCCGCGGAACATAGTGGAATTTTTTACCAAGTGCGAAAGAAACCGTACGATCGGACAATTGGAGAAGGAACATAGTCCGGTGGTTATGGATCACGTGAAGGACCGTTTTAACGTCATGTTGAGTGCTCCGGCAAATATGACCTATTTCCGTGACACGACCGGCTTTTTCTGGGCTTCCAATAATGCCAATACTGGGCGTACGGATATTGTTGTCTATGATTTCCCATATAAGGATGCTGATACTTTCACAGCCGACTATCTGATTGCAAAACGTGACTCTGTCATGAAGCTGAATATGCCGGGGACGTTTCCCGGATCTTATATGGCTACGGATACAGCTTGGGTAACTTATAATCCGACAACGGTAAATGGTAAATATTGTGGTGTGTTGCGCGGTTTATGGCATATGAAAGGCGATATGATGGGAGGACCATTTGTCAGTCATGCACGTTTGGACGAAAAGAACAACCGGGTTGTAGTCGTTGAAGGCTTTGTATTCGCCCCGGAGACGGATAAGCGCAATTTTATCCGCCGTATCGAATCTGCATTGTATACCTTGCGTCTGCCTGGTGAATTTGAAGAAACACAGGTAGAGAAACTGGATGTTTCCGAAGAAAAGTAACAAAAGATTTGTGGTTTGTGATTTAGAGCAGCGATGGAATAAATCATAAATCATAAATCATAAATCAAAATATATGGAAGAACGATTGGTTAAGGTGGGCATAACCCATGGAGATATAAATGGTATCGGTTACGAGGTGATACTGAAAACATTGTCGGATACT
>OGFX01000841.1_pt1 | contig 10607 bp, 9 predicted proteins | sample 1571011 | NCBI WGS metagenome assembly OGFX01 (sample SAMEA2582035, study PRJEB24529) | metagenome | biome: Human gut stool | place: China | collected 2011
ATGAGGTACCCCTGGTTCATGAGTGTGTGGCACCCATTTATCCGTCGGAAGAGCCTTTGCATGACTATGGTCGTGACCATGGTCATGATTGTGGTCATGTTGATGATCGTGGTCGTGACCATGATGATCATGACCGCCACAGTGGCAATGATGTTCATGATTATGATTGTGACCATGATCATGTTGTTCACCATGATTATGGTCATGGGTATTTTTGTTTTCCACATCTTTACTCATTTGAAACCTCCTAGGGGCCTACATAGGCCAACCAATAATAACAAAAACATATTCTACTTTTAATTATATTTAAATCCACTACAATTATGGGTTTTAAATCCTATCTCCTAAATATGTTTTAAACTACTATAAGTATATTTTCTGAAAGGACATTTGTCAATTAAAATTTGAGAAATTTTTGACGCATCTATATCTAAGAATATGATAATTACAATATTCATTAAATTCGATTCTTTCAGTTTCTTTTCATAAATAAAAAGAGATTAATTCCTAAATTTTACAGGAATTAATCTCTATAATTTATTGATTAATTTACGTATTAATTTATGTATTAATTATTAATTCATTAATATGCTCTAACCCCTCAGGATATGCCATCTAAATATCTTTATATCTATACATTACAAAAATTGCTGCATAATATGTGCTACTTCAGATAAATGGAAACGTTTTGCCCTATCAGACCTCGCCACAAGAACTAATTGACGGAAACAAAGTTTCGATGCAAGAGGATAAAATTTAACCTTATCGTCATCTCCCTTGCTATTAAGAGTATTCGGTAAGAATGTAATACCATAATCATCTTCTACCAAGGACCGGCAGGAATCTAAAGTTTCAGCGCCAATTACGGCTTTTGGCACAAAGGATTCCGCTTGACATAGACGGTTTACCAACGTCCGCAATTTGAGTCCCTCTCTTAGCAAAATAAACGGAAATGCTCCAAAAGGTGCAATTTCTCGAATTCCATCATTAGTCATGAGAGAATCTGCAATATCTATGGCCTTCTTGTTTTCCACACTAATGGCCAATAAAATCTGCTCATCTAAAACGGGATAACTTTCAAGATCCTGAGAATAAATCGGCGTTGGAAATAATCCTACATCTACTAAGCCATCACAAATTTGCTGTTCCAAAAAGTGAGATTCTCCCTCTACAACATGGAACTCCCAAGAAGGTTCAATCTGTTGAAAGCTTTTCAATGTTTTCCCAAGCATATGATGTCCATAGAATTGAGACAAGCCGATACGCACATGATAGGCTACATCTGTGCCTTGATTAATGATAGATTGCGTTAAAGCCTCCACCTTTAAAACTAACGGCATGCCCTCTTTTGCAACTTGTAACGCCGCAGCAGTTGGCACGACTTTTGTGCGATCACGAACAAACAACGTAACTCCTAGCTCTGCTTCAATACGACGAATCCCCTGACTCAACGCCGGCTGAGAAATATATAATTTTTTAGATGCCTTTGAAAATGATGCCATCTCAACGATGGTACTAATATATTTAATGTCTTTTATGTCCATATACAAGTCCTTATAACTATGTCCGTATACAAGTCTTATAATAAAACATTATTTCTATTATAGCTACTCATTACTAAAATATATGTTACATATACATAGGGAAAAATAAAAATACCAAGAAATTTAGTGTCTTACAAAGCTAAATTTCTTGGTATGTCTTATAAGGTAAACGAACTACATATAGGATGCGATAGAGCCGCATTCTATTACAGCCCTTTTTAATTTTTAGATCACATTAAGGACTTAAGTACATCCAATACTTCTTGAGGTAATTCGTTTTTATGACCTTTAAGTTTTTCCACATAGTCATAACGGAATTCGAAAGCTTGGTGTAATTGGTGATGGTATTCACGCACTTCGAATGGAGGTTCAAAACCTGGTACCTCTACATAGGAAAGATTTTCGTATTCACAGAATGGTTTGAATTCCAATGTACCTTCCACCAAACGTTCCAACAAATCAAGAGTAACTTCTTTAGGAATTTTATTTTCCAAGAAAAAGCCTGTGTTCATGATGTAGCATTCAACACCACATTCGCAGAACAGTTTTTTATAGCTTTCATAGTCACGAACCAATGGATATGTACGGAATGGGTTTGCATATGGCTCGATAACGAGTGCATTTGGATCCACATGCGCATCGAGTTTTTCCGCGGTCGAACGACGTGTCGCAAGGGTTGCACCCATAGTAGACGCCAAAACAGGATCATCGACTTTAAGAATTGGTGGCAATGTTTTATCTTTCATAAGCCATACAATAGCATTTACAGGCTCACCAACGTAGTTCACGCGATTATCTGTCCAAAATTGAGATTTGATAGCACGACCATTGTTATTGCGAACGTCCTCTGCTAATACAACCTTACGGCCCTCTTCATCCATAGTTACGCCTACGTTTTGTAGAGTCAACAAGAATTCGTTTGCAGGATGTTCCACAGGGTAATCTTGCATTTTGTCAAAGTACGTAGGTTCAAGGGCAATAGAACTCAAATCTTCAGTATTGATGATATACGCATCGTCATGCAAGATAGAGATATCATAGCGACCATCGTGTTTTTCATGAGTCAATGTAGATTTACCGGAGCCGGACAAGCCGAATACACCGATAGTATAGGATTTGCCATTATCAAGGTTGTAACGTTTCATACCGCCATGGCAAGCAACATAGCCGAGGCGATTTGCCAAGGACCATGCCAATGTAAGGGTCCCTTTTTTGTGCTCACCAAAATAGCGCATGCCAAGAATCATCGCACAGTTATGAGCAGGGTCAAAGATAGCAAGACCACCTGGATGACCTGGTACAACATAATCTGGATCAGAGTAGATGTAGATATCACCTTCAGAGATTTCTAAACTATCATCGTAAAATTCTTTTACCGCTGCATCAAAGAACTTAAAGTTCATGATCCAAGAATACAAAATAGATGCGTGATCTTTTGGAATCATCAAATGAGCACGAGCTGTGAATTTTTTATCTAAACCAACAATAGTTTGAGCCGCAATCCACTCTTTATTGCGGCTATCGTATACAGCATCACGAGCAATACCTGCTAATTCTACTTCGTCAATGCCTTCATCTCCAATGATACGGCGAGCCTTTGCATAACGACCTGTAGTTTTGCCATCGTTAGTAACAAGTACCTTCGCATCTGCAGGCAAACCTTGTTCACATGGTTTATGTACAGGCATATCGAGGACGATAACACCTGGCTCTTCAGCGGCAAGTTGATACGCTTGTGCCACGGATGTTACAGGCGTTACATTGTTCCCATAAAATGCAGTTTCAATAGTACTGCGCATCTTAGAAAATAATGGGTTTGTTTTAATTTCACTTTGCTTCCAAACGCGTCTTGTAGACATAGTATCTAGATCCTCACCTTTAAATATCTTAGTAATTTCTCTTGTAAAAGTATATTAGTATATAAAAATACTATTTTTGCAAATACTTTCATTATTTTCTATTTTACCCTTTTCAATCAAATTTGTATACATAAAACAGATGAATAATAGTAAATTATTGTATGTTTATTTTGGATTAGTGCAACACATTTTGTAATAATAAAAATTGATAACTAATCATTCCTTAATGCTCCGACCAACGTAAACAACATATGATTCGATGTTTATAGTCACTGCACAACACTAATAACAAAATAAAATGAGGCAAGGTCCTTAGACCTCGCCTCTTTCACATTTAAAAGTTCAATTATTTCTTATTTTTATTAATAAATGCGTCGATTTTACCAATCAAATCATCTACATCAAAATCACCGCGCTCTGCAATCATCTTGATATTAGCCACCTTAGCCATAACTTTTACCATAGGCGTTTTTAATTTCTCGAATTTAGGATTTAAAGAAATCAAATACTCTACGATATCTGGACTTTGTTTAATCAAATTAGACAACGTCGTTTTTGCATCGATATGGAATCGACCATCTGCATCAGCTATTAATGGTTCTTCCTCTACCTCTTCTGCCGCCTCTTGGGCCAAGGATTTTTCTTTACTACTATCGCCTACAAAGTCAGTTTTATCCCAAGTCAACAATGTACGGGAACCCTCAAGTTCACGGATATGAGTACAGTCTTGCATCATTTCCAATACGCCGCGGAATTTACCATTTTCATCGCGCACTGCCGTGTAGATAACATAGATGAACAAGCCTGGTTTATTGATCCAGAATTCAGCTTGGTTTTGCTCACCAGAACGAAATTTCTCTACGATTTCTTCTACAACATGAACAGACTTAGCAGGATGACAATTCTTCACTTCACGACCAATAACATTGGCACTGCGAGGGAAAATGCGATGCGGTGTATCGCTGTAGAATTTAACAAGTTCATTTTCATCTACATAGGATAAATCCACAGGAAGATGACGGAACAACAAATTGATTTGCTCCAATGTCAGTTTGCCAGTGGCTACATCTAGAACTGCATCCTTATTTACAGCTGCACCACCTACAGGTCCAACATATTTGGATAATAGACCGGCCAAATCGTTGAGGAACTCGTTAGATACGGCACCGTTTTGACCAGAGTTATTTGCATTTAGTTGCGCCGCAGAATTATTGATGCCTGGCACTACATATAAACCTGGTGGATCAATGATAGCATAACCAATTTCATGGTCATTTTTGCTCATGCGCACAAACTCTTCATCGCTTAATAATTTAAAGGATGTTGGCAATAAAACCTCTAACTCCTTAGAGTTCAAATCACGTAACTTTTCCAGTGTTTCTGGAACAGATGCTAAGAACTCTTCGTATTTATCTTCCCGAAGTAATGTATAAGATGCAGAAATAGCATCGCGTACGCCATCATCAAAGGTCCACATAATCCGCGTTGGACGATCAAACCCATGATTTTCTAACATTGGATATAATTGATTTTGCTTACGAGATAGATGGATACGCCATTCTGCTAAGGAATCAAAAACACCAAGCCAAGGATTTTTAATAAACTTATCTTGTTTTAACAATTCATCCGCTTCAAGAGCTACCTTTTCAACCGCATTAATTTCTTCTAAATAAGCCCACAATGGATGATTCTCTGGGTACTCATTTTCGGCACGTACTAATACACCGTCAAATAAATTCAACAAATCATCCATCTTATCTAGTATTTCTTCATCCTTATAGACACCTTTCAAACTTTGCTCTGCATAAGCAAATTCGTCAGGCGTACAAGTGCCTAACTTTTCTTTTAAAATACGGTTACCCTCTTCCAAGGATAATTTACCGTCTAAATAATCCTCTTTAATAGATACAATAATTCTGTACCGTTCGTTATTAATGTCTAGCTTTTGCTGTAATGGATTCATACGCTTATACCTCCACGGGTCAAAGACTATTAGTATATACAATATATTATTACTATATTAAATATACTTTCATTATATTTATTTTGAAAGTAATTTTCAGTTGCCGCGGATACATTTCCCAAGATAATTGAGCCATAAAATACTTTCCCCCAATATAATTAAACCCTTAAGTGCTTTCACCAGCACATAAAAAGACACCCATACAATGTATGAGTGCCTTCTATTAATTTCTAAAATCAATATATTCAGTTTTAGAAGATGCTACAGGATTGCCATTGCTATCTGTAGCAGGAGTAAACTTCCATTTTAAAACGGTTTCTAAGACAGCAGCATCTACGCCATCATTACCTGTAGAGTTTAGTAGTTGTACAGAAGATACAGATCCATCCGTATTAATAGTAAAGCCCACACCTACACTATTAACATCACCAGAATAACCCTGTAATACGCTAGTATCCAAAGATGGAGTGGACACAGCTTTAGGTGCTTCATACGGTGCTGCCATAGAAACGGCCACAGTTGTGGACATGATTAGGGCCATTAATGCGACACGACGCAATATACTACTCATCATCATTCTCCTTATTTACGGTCAATTTACCATTACCAGACTTCACAGGCGCATTTTCCTTTGGTAACGTAATAGTCATACCAATAATAGAGGCATGAGCCTTTTGATCCACCCCAATAGCAGGTGTGAACTCCCATTGTTTAATAGCCGCTTTCACAGCCTCATCAACTGGTGCATAGCCAGAGGATTGTTCTACAAAGACATTCTCTACCTTCCCTTTTTTATTAATCAAAAAGCGAACGCGCATATCCTTTGCCACTACGATATTTGGAGGAATCGTTGGCATTACAGGTTTAACAATAGTCACCTCTCTTGGTGCTTCTATAAATTTTGCTGCATCAGCTGTATAATCGCCTAACATGCTGAAAGATGCAACAAGTGCAGCTGTAACAGTATAGCGTAAAAGTTTATTCATAATAAGCCTCCTTAATAGCTTTAATCTTTTTATATATAATACTAAATAAAGATGAATATTTAAAGAATATTTTCTTATTGATAATTTTTCTCATTTATGTTATATTAAGTATAACTTAAATGAACGGAATTAACATATCTCACTGATGTGGCAAAAAATTATAATAAGGAGGTTCATCATGAGACGGAGAAAACGTATTCAAATGAAAGTCATGATGGTTCTTGGTATTGTAGCCCTCATAGGGCCAAACCATCTACAAGCTCTTCTGCATTAAACGACCGTAATCTAGCAGAAAGTCATCCATATTCCCTTAGCCGCTATATGAGTAGCGGCTTTTTTTCTATACTGGTAAAGCCAAATTACGAATGTACATCATAGGAGGATTATTATGAAGGTTAAACAATCTCTATTACTCGCTTTTTCTTTAGTTATTATGATATTTGCACTTGTGGGTTGTGGCAAAGATACGGCCCAAGAGGGTTCTAAAAAATTAAACGTCGTTGCCACTACGACGATGTTAACGGATTTAGTAAAAGAAATTGGCGGTGACCATGTGTCTGTACAAGGACTCATGGGTCCTGGCGTAGACCCTCACCTCTATCAAGCTAGCGCCGGCGATGTAACAACTATGTCTAAGGCAGATGTTGTGGTGTACAACGGCATCCACTTAGAAGGTAAAATGGGTTCTATTTTCGACAATTTAACAAAACAAAATAAAGCTACTATCCGCGTATCCGACGCTATTGATCCAGCTACTCTACTCGACTTTGACGAAGAAGATGGCGTGAAAACTAAAGACCCTCATATTTGGTTCGATGTAGCAAATTGGAAACTTGCAGCAAAAGCTGTATACGAAGGACTTTCAAAAGCAGACCCAGCTCACAAAGAGGATTTCAAAAAGCGTTATGATGCATACCTCACTAAATTAGATGAAACAGATGCATACATCAAGGCTCAAGCAGAATCTATTCCTAAAGAATCTCGCGTTCTCGTGACAGCACACGATGCTTTCCAATACTTCGCTCGCGCGTATGGATTTGAAGTAAAAGGTTTGCAAGGTGTAAGTACTGCTACAGAAGCAGGCACACAAGATGTGAATGAACTTGTTCAATTTATCGTAGATCACAAAATTAAAGCGATCTTCGTAGAATCTTCTGTACCACACAAAACAATTGAAGCCGTTCAAGAAGCAGCTAAGGCTAAAGGCTGGAATGTTGCCATCGGTGGCGAATTATACTCCGACTCCCTCGGTTCTGAAGGCACTGAAGGCGGCACATATATCGGTATGGTAAAAGCCAATATCGATACCATCGCTAAAGCACTTAAATAAAGGAGGTCTCCATGGAATGGGCCGTTGAAGTTGAAGATATGACCGTAGCCTATACGACAAAACCCGTATTATGGGACGTAGATATGAAGGTACCCATCGGTTCCTTAGCGGCCATCGTCGGCCCTAATGGAGCTGGTAAATCTACATTATTAAAGGCCATGTTAGGCCTATTAACAATTATCTCAGGTAGTGTTAAGTTTTATATCGACCACCACCTTGCGATGGACAAAAAGGATTACAAGAAAATCGCCTATGTCCCTCAAAGCGGTAGCGTAGACTGGGACTTTCCTACTACCGTATTAGACGTTGTACTTATGGGCCGTTATGGCCATCTAGGTTGGTTCAAACGACCAAGTAAAAAGGATAAAGAGCTGGCCCTCTCCATGATTGAAAAAATGGGTATGAGCGACTATGTAAACAGGCAAATTCGTCAGCTTTCAGGGGGCCAACAACAGCGTGTGTTCCTCGCGAGAGCCCTCGTACAAGAGGCAGATATTTACCTCATGGACGAGCCCTTCAAGGGCGTCGATAAAACGACGGAGCACGCTATTATTTCTCTATTACAAGAAATGAAAGCGCGGGGCAAAACGGTTATCGTCGTACGCCACGATTTAAATACGGTGCCTCAATATTTCGACTGGGTAACGATGGTCAATAAGCAAACTGTTGCCTATGGTCCCGTAGCAGAGACCTTTACGGAGGAAGCCATCGAACGCACCTACGGCAAGGGGAGGATTGTATGACCATACTCCAATCCTATACGACGCAAATGGTATTGCTCGGCACAGCTCTCTTGGGCCTTGCCAGTGGTATTGCAGGCACCTTCGCTGTACTGCGCAAGGAAAGCCTCATCGGTGATGGTCTCTCCCACGCGGCACTGCCTGGTGTAGTCATCGCGTTCTTGCTGACCGGTATAAAAGACATTGAGGTACTCATTATAGGTGCCGCCCTGTCCTCTATCACTGCGGCGTGGCTCATTACCATCACCGTAGAAAACAGTAAAATCAAATTCGATGGTGCTCTGGCTACTATACTATCTGCTTTCTTTGGTCTTGGTATGGTTCTACTCACCTACCTTCAAAGTCTAAATAATGCAGGTCAGGCGGGGCTTTCAAAATTTATATTTGGACAGGCCGCCACTATATTAGCTCGCGATGTGTACATTACATCGGCGGCAGCGCTCATCATTATCGTTTTAACAGCCTTATTTTGGAAAGAGCTAAAACTCATCTCTTTCGACGTAGAATACGCTAAAACATTGCAAATTCCCGTCACCTTTACACTCATTTTATATCGCTCACTATTGATCATGACCATCATCATCGGCATTCAATCAGTAGGTGCTATCTTAATCAGTTCCCTACTCATTGCACCGGCCGTAGGGGCCCGTCAATGGACAAACAAGCTAGGTACCATGTGTATACTAGCAGGATGTTTCGGCATGGTATCTGCTATTGGCGGTACCATTTGGAGTACAACAGTACAAAAACTGCCTACAGGTCCTGCCATCATCGTCATTCTGTCGGTTATTGTACTGTTGAGCCTCATATTTGCACCTAATAGAGGCATCTTGTGGCAATTCCGGAAAAGAGGTGCCCCATGACAGTACATACAGAGATTTTACTCATCGCCATTGCAGTATCCATCGCGTGCGCTATCCCTGGTGTATTCCTCGTGCTGCGCCGCATGTCCATGATGGCCGACGCCATTACGCACACCGTATTCCTGGGCATCGTGCTCGCATTTTTTGTAACGGAAGACTTAAACTCTCCCTTGCTCCTAGTAGGGGCAACATTAGTCGGCGTAGGAACGGTATGGCTTACAGAGATGGTTCATAACACGGGCCTCGTCAACGAAGACGCGTCCATTGGTATCATCTTCCCCCTTCTATTCTCCATTGCCATCATCCTCGTCAGTCTCTATAGCGGCAACGCACACCTTGACGTAGATACAGCACTTCTAGGGGAAATCGCGTTCGCCCCATTCGACAGATGGATTGTAAACGGTACCGACTTAGGTCCTGTATCTCTATGGATTTCTCTTGGCGTAGCGGTCATCAACCTCGTATTAGTTATGCTCTTCTACAAGGAATTGCAGCTCTCTACCTTCGATCCACTATTAGCAGGGCTTTTCGGCTTCATGCCCGCCCTCATCCACTACGTGCTCATGACCATGGTATCCCTCACCGTTGTGGCCTCCTTCCAAGCGGTAGGTGCCATCCTCGTTATTGGCCTCATGATCGGGCCTGCGGTTATCGCTTATTTATGGACGGACTCTGTGAAAGCCATGCTCACTAGCAGTATCATCATCGGCATTATCTGTGCCGTTATCGGTACAGAAGTCGCTTTCACCCTAGACGTATCCATTGCAGGCGCTATCGCAACAACGATTGGTTTCGCATTATTAATTGCCGTTATTTGCACGCCAAAGACGGGCTATATCGCAACCTATCTTCGCCAACGTCACTTACGTCGTCACTATCGAGAAACGATGATGCTCTGCCACATCTATACCCATATGAATACACCTATAGCGGCCATTGAAAACGGTATCGGTACTATTCACGAACACTTGAACTGGAAGCCAGACTATACACACCAAGCCGCATCACACCTTAAGAAGCAAGGCTTGTTGTATGTAACAAATGGGTACTATATGCTGACCGATAAAGGCGTGGCGCAAGTGAAAGAAATCATTTAATGAACCATATGAATTTTGGTATACACAATAATAGGCAAATCTGTATAGTCTAATTACATTAATGGTAGAAACTTAATATGTTTCCCAACAAAAATAAGCTGAAATCAATGCTACACTGCAAAGATTTCAGCTTCTTCTTTTATATTTAATTATATGGCTAGAACACAACACGCATCTGATACCAATTAGCACCCCCGCGATCAGATACAGACTCGCCTTCATTTA
>OGFX01000862.1_pt1 | contig 10288 bp, 7 predicted proteins | sample 1571011 | NCBI WGS metagenome assembly OGFX01 (sample SAMEA2582035, study PRJEB24529) | metagenome | biome: Human gut stool | place: China | collected 2011
TAGCCGATAAGACGGTATTGGCAGTCAAGGCAACTCCGGCAAAAGGCTATCGGTTGGAAACAATCACTGCCATTCCCAAAGATGGGCTGACTGTGGCATTGGTAAACAACGGAACCTATGTGATGCCTGAAAATGAAGTGACCTTCAAGGCTACCTTCAAAAGTACGTATGTTCCGCCTGTCCCGACTTACTATACCGTTACCCTCCCCGAAGTGGAAGGTGTCACCACCAATCCGAAAGCCGGTACGCGGACCGTCGAGGAAGGCTATTCGTTCAGCTTTGCCCTGACGCTTCATGAAGGTTACGAAAGTTCACAGCCAGTAGTAAAAGCCAACGGCATAGTTGTGGAACCTCGTGAAAGCGATGGCAAATACATCATCCGGAATATAGAGGAAGATACGGAAATAACGATTGAAGGCATCATAAAAGACGATCCGACGGGCAATGCAACGATTGAAGGAGAGACAAAGGTTCAAGCTATCGGTTCTACCCTGCATATCTATCTCCCGAAAGCGGAAACCATCAGCGTCTATACGCTTTCCGGACTTCTGTACGAGCAACAGGATGTATCCGCAGGAAGTACGCAGATACATTTGAGTAAAGGTATGTATCTTGTGAAGATCGGAGAGGGTACGTATAAAATCGTAATTCGGTAATAAAAAAGGAAGGTGTTCCAAAACACCTTCCTTCCTTATAATCTTTTAGATAAGGATTTATCCTTATCTCTGCCCTTCGCCAATCATTTCTTCAGCCAATACTTTGTCTGCATCTTTCTGAATGTTAGGGAGTTCGAGGCCGTAGCCTTTGATACGGTCTTCACGTTTCAGCAACAGGGAGATTACGAGTGCCAGGACTCCGAAACCAGTGAAGATCAACATCGGGATCGTATAGTCGTAGGTCGGTTTACCGTTGATCTCTCCGGAAATACAATATTGATCCAAAACGATACCGATTATATACGGAACTCCCATCAATCCCCAGTTCTGTACCCAGAATATCAGCGCATAGGCTGTTCCCAATTTGTTTTCCGGGATGATCTTTGGAACGGAAGGCCACATGGCGGAAGGAACCAGCGAAAATGCGATGCCCAACAGCAGGATCAGTATCAGAGCGACCAGCCAGTTGTCCAGCATCGGAATGGAGAATGTGAAGTGGATAAATATCAGCATAATGGAACCGATAATCATGATAGTGGCTCCTTTTCCCTTACGGTCGTACAAGTTTCCGAAGAACGGAGTTAAGAGAATATTGCCGAATGGCAGCAAAGCCGGAATGACACCGGACCATTCGGGATCGATATCGAATTTGTTAATCATCAGGTTCGGGGCATATTTCAAGAAGGGGAAGACGGCTGAATAGAACAGTACGCAAAGGAGTGCCATATACCAGAAGCCTTTTAATGTAATAATATCCAAGATATCACCGAAACGGAACGGCTCTTCTGCTTCTTCTTCTCCGGTAGCACCGGCTGCATCTTCTGCATCACGTTTCTTGTCCATGATTACGAATACAATGAAGGATAACAGGCCGATACAAAGCAGAATCAGGCCGATGAAGATTGGCATGCTGATGGAATTGCCGAATGCGCGGCTCAACAAAGGCGTAACACCAATAGCTAACCCCGTACCGATACGGGCACAAGCCATTTCCAACCCCATTGCCAGGGCCATTTCCTTGCCTTTGAACCATTTTACAATGATCTTGGAAACGGTGATACCGGCGATCTCAACGCCTACGCCGAACAAAGCATATCCTAATGACGCAATTACCAATGGATATCCATACTCCCAACCGAAAACGGTAACGGTTCCACCGTCAAAGTTGTGTGATATACCGAACCATTTGATGAAAACGCCGATAAGCATGATGCTGGTCGCCATCAAACCAGTGAAGCGTACGCCCATCTTGTCTAGGATCATACCTCCGAAGATCAGCATCAGGAAAAATACATTGAACCAACCGTAAGCACTGGTGAATTTACCGTATTCATTGGCTGTCCATCCCAGTCCGCCGCCTTCGACGGGGGTTTGTAGTAAGTCCTGTAGCGGAGCCATCATGTCCGTGATGAAGTATCCGCAGAGCATTGTGAATGCGACGAGCGCCAGTACGGACCATCTTGCCGTCTTCGATTCGCTCAGTTTTCTCTGAATTTGTTCTGTCATGATATTTGTTTTTGAATTATGTTATTTGTCTCTTTTCAAGAACAAGGGTAGGGCGTCCGCCACGACGAAAGTGCTTCCGCCGATAAAGATGATGTCGTCTTGTCCGGCTCGCGCCAATGCTTTTTCCACGGCTTCCTGCACGGAATTGCAGATTGTGCCCGATAAACCGTGGAAGATTGCTTTTGTTGCAAAATCTTCCGCAGGCATTGCCCGTTGCACGGATGCTTGCGTGAAGAAGTAAAAGGCTTTTTCCGGCATCAGGTCCAACACGCCGTCGATATCTTTGTCGTTGACCATGCCGACGATCATAAAGAGGTGCTTATGCCGCTTCAGTTCTTCTTCCAGTTGGATGTTCAGATATTGCCATCCTCCGACGTTGTGTCCAGTGTCGCATACGACTTTCGGATTCTCCTGTAAAACCTGCCAACGCCCCATCAGCCCTGTCAATTCGACCACATGTTCGAAACCTTCCCGTACCGCTTCGGTCGGAATGTTTACACCTACTGTATTCAGCAAATTAATGGCCCCCAATACGGTTGTGGCATTCCTGAACTGCACGACGCCACCCAGTTCACCGAATAGCTGTCCGTATTCTGCAGAATCCAGATACCATTCGCCTGTATCCATCAGATATGACTCTTTCAGCAGCCCTTCGTCCTGAGCGAAATAAACCAATGTGCCGGCTTTGACTGCTGCGTCTGCAAAAACTTGTGCCACACTGTGCCGGTCTATTTCTCCGACCAACGCCGGGACATCCTTTTTGATGATTCCGGCTTTCTCAAAGGCAATCTTTTCGACCGTATCTCCTAAGAACTGGGTATGATCCAGGCTGATGTTCGTAATGATACTTAGGATGGGAGTGATGATATTGGTACTGTCCAAACGGCCGCCCATGCCCACTTCGATTACGGCATAATCCACCTTCTCGGCACGGAAATAGTCGAATGCCATACTGGAAGTCAGTTCGAAGAAGGAAGGATCGAGAGTCTCAAAGAAAGAACGATGGCGTTCTACGAAGTCGATGACATATTCTTCCGGTATCTTTTGTCCGTTTACCCGTATCCGTTCGCGGAAGTCGACCAGGTGCGGAGAGGTGTAAAGCCCGACCTTATATCCCGATTGGCGCAGGATCGCGGCCAAGAGATGGCTGACGGAGCCTTTCCCGTTCGTACCGGCTACGTGTATTGTTTTGTATGCTTTATGCGGATTGCCTAAGTGATCGTCCAGTGCAATGCTGGTTCCTAATCCGGGTTTGTAGGCTGAAGGTCCGGCATTCTGAAAAACGGGAATACTGGTATATAGATAGTGTAGCGTCTCTTCGTATGTCATGCTGTTGTTATTTATTTTCGCAAAGTTAGGTACAAATCTTTTAGGAAAAAAGGAATTACTTAAAATGATAGATGGAATAAACAAGAAAAGGATATCCGGTTCCGGGTATCCTTTTTGATTTAACTTTTATAATTCTGTGAATTTAATTTCTTGGAAGTGCTTCTTTTACAACCATCTGACGGCCTTCGTAAGTGGCTCCGTTCAAATCTCTGATTGCGTTTTGTGCTTCGGAATCTTCCGGCATTTCGACAAATGCAAAACCTTTAGACCTTCTTGTATCGCGATCGATGATAAGTTTTACAGAATCAACTGTTCCAAACTCTTCCATTACATCTCTTAAATCCGATTCCCTAACGTTATAGCTAAGGTTACCAATATACATGTTCATAAATATAAAAATAAAAAAATTAATAATTCAATAATCGAATGTAAGGAAGTTATTTATCAGAGATGAAAATGCTCAATATGTAATTGAGAAGATACATGTGAAAAATCAAATCGATATAATCTCTCATTGTTTGTTGGTACAAAGGAAAGCATTCTTTTCGGATAATGCACTATGCTTCCCGATATATATTGAATAATTTATTTCTTTTGTGAAATTAGGTCAATACTTAAGGATTGGTAGTTGTCTTAAATTATTCTATCTTTGTGCCCCGTTACATGAATTATAATGGAAGTAGAAAAGGATGAATAGACAACGTGTTACTTATACTCCGACTGGTGGGGTATGTTCTAAAATGATGATTGTCGACTCGGAGGACAACGTGATTAAAAATGTACAGATCATTGGTGGTTGCCAAGGAAATACACAAGGTTTGTCCAGACTGCTGGTCGGAATGGAAATCGGCGAGGCTATCCGGCGTCTGGAAGGCATTGATTGCCGCGAGCGTGGAACGTCATGCCCGGACCAGTTGGCACAGGCATTGAAACAGATCAGTCGATGATCAGCTTATAACCGATCCCGCGTACGTTCAGTATTTTGATTGATTCGTCTTTCGACAGTTTATGTCTTAACTTAGTAATGAATACGTGCAGGCTGCGGGCATTGAAGAACGAATCGTCTCCCCAAAGTTCCAACAGGACGTCTTTCATGGGCAGCACATGGTCTTTGTTTTCACATAGGCGTTTCAGTATTTCGGATTCGCGGTTGCTCAGCAATTGCTTTTCTCCGCAGTACTGGAGCGTTTGTGTGATGGAATCGAATGTATATTGTCCGAGCGTGAAGTTGCTGCTTTCTTCCTTACGGACACTTATTTTGTTCAATAATGCCTTGATACGGATAATAAGTTCCGCCATGCCGAACGGCTTTTTCAGGTAATCGTTCCCCCCTAGTCCGAAACCTTCGACCACGTCGTTGGCTGCGGAACGGGCGGAAAGAAAAAGAACCGGTATCTGTCGATCCGTTTTCCGGATGTGCCGGACCATCGTGAAGCCGTCGATTTTCGGCATCATGATGTCTGTGACGATGATGTCCGGCTTTGCTTCTCTATATCGTGACAATCCTTCTTCTCCGTTTGCGGCGAGAATCACTTCAAATTCTTCACCGTCCAAAGTGTCTTTTATAATCATGGCGAGTGTCGGCTCGTCTTCTACCAATAATACTCTGATCTTATCCATTGTCGTTAATTTTTAAAATGAAGGGTGAATGTGGAACCTTTCCCCAGCTGGCTTTTAACCGTTACGCTCCCGTTGTGTTTAGACATCATGTCGCTGACGTAGTACAAACCTAGACCGAAGCCTTTCACGTCATGCAGGTTGCCGCTGGGCACGCGGTAGAACTTATCGAACACCCTCTTTTGGTTAGCTTCGCTAATACCGATCCCTTCGTCTGTGACCGAGAGAGTCATTTCCTGGGACGATACTGTTCCTTTGAGGATAATGCGGCAGGTCTTTTCTCCGGAATACTTGATTGCATTCCCGATCAGGTTGCTGAGCATGTTATACAGATGGGTACGGTCGGCCGTTACGGTCATATGCTCCGGTACTTCTGTCGTGATGTCGATCGGTTTATCTGTTTTTAGCTTGAACTGTTCTATAAGCGGAGTCAGTAGCTCTGCAACCTGTATCGTTTCGAGATGAAGGCGGAAAGTACTTCTGTTCTCAACGGAAAGAGTGAGGATTTGTTCGACCAAACCGGATAGATGATTCAATTGCTCCCGCACGATATCCAGATATTTCTTTTGCTTCTCGTTTGTCGTACTGCTGTAGTTCAGCAATACATCATTGGCGGCATAGGCAATGGAGATCGGGGTTTTCAGCTCATGCGTCATATTATTGGTGAAATCCGTTTTAAGTTCTTCCACCGTCTTTAGTCTCAGTATTGTGTAGAGCAAATAAACGAAAGCGACCAGGATAACCATAAAAAGCAGGAAAGATGAAATCAATATACCTGCCATCTGCCGGAATACAACCCGGTCAGGAGATTGGAGTTCCAATTCGTAATAATATTCCGGTTCGATCACATGTGTGAAGTGGACAGCGTCTTTCCAGGATTCCCCTTTTTCGGAAGCATCCGTATAGGCATATAATACGGAGTCTTTCGCTTCTTTCCGGATTACCTGCAGGCGGTACGGGACGGTGATGCCCTGTTTCTTTAATCCGTTCTTTAATAGTGTATTGAATTGTGCGTAATTGACGGGAAGTAATGTGTCTCTCTTTTGATGCATGAGCATCTGCACGTTCCTTTCCAGTGTACCGATAATCTGCAAATATTCATTTAGAGTTTGGGCAGCTTCTATATATTGGATTGTCGAATTCGGCGATGATATCGGCATATTATCTGTTGAAAGGGAATCTTTCCTCTTTTCCCATGCCGTGTCTTGGCTAAAGCTGAATTGAGGATTTATCTGGCTGTGAAAATTGTTATTGCTTAGAGAGTCCAGGCGCAGGAACAGTTCCATATAGTCGGCCATCCGCATGGCTTCCTCTATATTATCCCACGTGCTTTTCTTACTAGACACATATAAACCTTTCAGCCAGTATCCTTGTGAAATCAAGAGTCCGGCAAGCGAAAGGCAAATAAGCACAGCTATTATCTTAAATCGGAGGCGCGTTTTCATATCCTTTTATATTTACAACAAAAGTATATGTTCCGATTCAATTTATTGCGAATCCGGTAAGACTAAATAACACTTAGAGCCTGTTTAAATTTCTCTGAAATAAATTTTGCATAGCCCTCATCGGCCTGCTTTATTGCATTATAGGATTATTTTGAAAAACAACTGTCATACTATCACTAATTTCCTTTTATCAATTGAATATCAATAGACACAAGCAATGATAGTAGGTATGACGGATGCCTATTCCATCTATCATACTATCACTAACCGCCTGTCCAAGATTCTTCTTCACATGACTTATTTTCAATAACATAATAAGATAAACCCATTGACACCCGGGTCTCGATATCATTCACACTCGGGTGTCAAGACCGTTCACATCCGGGTGTAAAAAGCCTGTAAACGGGAATCTTCGGCACTTTTTCTGCCTGTTTGAAGCAAAATAAGTCACGTGTTTCAACAAAAAAGACGGCATCTCCTACAGAAAAACATCCTCAATACAACTCTCACAACCAACAAATGCAAAATTTAAACAGGCTCTTAGTATATTAGAATAATTAGACTCTCCGGAAGTTGAGGTTTATCGCATTTTCCTGTTTCCCTCAGTTTGGCTGACAAAACGGGGTCGGTAATCGGATAAGCTACCGGTCTTATTGCTCCTTATCTCGGCGATAATACTAAATAACACTCCGTAAGCGAGTGATAACATAGTTTCTCCTTTGAAGTCTTTTCCTTTGCAGTGTTGATAAAAAAACGAATGAAAATGAAACGAATACTTTATTACTCTCTGGTTTTACTTACTGCCGGTAATGGGATGTTACAAGCGCAGAACTGGATTCATGGAAAAGTGGTCGATAAAGAAGAACGACCGGTAGACGGGGTGGCTGTCGTGTTGCAAACATTGGATTCTACTTATATAGATGCAGTCGTTACGGATAGTCTCGGGGCATTCATGTTGAACAAGGAAGCCGGTCCGAACTATCGTTTGTTGTTCCAGCATCTGCTGTACGAGCCGGTTTGTAAAAAAATCTCGACTGCTGATGCCGGTACGATAAGCCTGACTGAAAAAGATTATGAACTGGAAGGCGTTGTGGTAAAAGCCGAACGTCCGCAGGTCAAAGTGGAAAACGGCGCTTTGAGATACGACGTGCCCCAATTGATGAAAGATAAGGCGGTCAGTAATGCGTTCGAGGTGGTGAAACAGATACCCGGTGTGATCAGTACGGACGATGCTGTCCAACTGTTGGGAGCCGGTAGTCCGAGCATTGTGATCAATGGGCAGTTGACCACGATGTCGGTCGATCAGTTAGTCGGTTTGCTGAAGACAATTCCTGCTTCGCGGGTATGTAACGTAGAGATCATGTATAATGCACCAGCCAAGTATAATATCAAAGGAGCTATGATCAATGTCGTATTAGATAAGGAAACTGTCGAAAGGAATACTTTGCAAGGAGAAACCGGTGTCGATTATTTGCAGCGCCATTATGCGGAGGGGAAAGTCCATGGCAACTTGCTTTACTCCACATCCCGTTTCAATATAGATTTCTTAGCCAATGGGGCTAAGGGACGGAACTATATGGGAGAGGAGATCCAGGCCCTCCATACCCTGAAAGATCAGGTAACGGAGGTCAACCAATCGGGACGTGGCACCCGGAGCGGCATAGATGGAACGATGCGTTTAGGTATGGACTATACTTTCAAAAATGACGACAGGCTCTCTGCCGCCTACTATCTTACGGCCGGCAAATCCGATCTTGAGCGGACGGCCGTTACAACCTTCCAGGCATTGAAATCCGGACAGCCGGTGGAAGAACGCCTGAGCCGTACATACATAGAGGGAAACAGTGCGTTGCACAATGTCCGTATTCAATATGACGGTAACTCCGGACTGATGGCGGGTGCGGATTTTACGCGTTATCATTCACCCGGCTTCCAGACATTTGTCGATCAAAGCCATGAAACGACAGTGACGGATATGCAGAATAATTCCAAGCAGGATATTTCACAAGGAGCACTATTTATTAACCATAGCCACACTTTTGAAACCGGGTGGGCACTGAATTACGGTGTCCACGGCGGTTTCACCTCTTCGAAGACTTATATCGATTATCTATATAATAAAGGTAACGGCTATGAATCGGCTCTTGATGAACTTGAAAATAACCGCCAGAAAGAGTATAGTGGAAATGCCTTCTTGGAGGTGTCCAAGGATTTCGGTTCGCATTTCTCTGCAACAGCTTCTCTGAAAGTTGAATACTTTAAATCGGATTATACCTCTAACGGGATGAAATCCACACTTTGGAATGATTGGACCTTATTCCCGAATGCGACACTCAGCTATACGGTCAATCCGATGCACATCATCCAATTGGACATAAGCAGCGACAAAACCTATCCGTCCTATTGGGATGTGACGCCGCAGGAAAGCCCGATCAACTCTTATTCCGTTATCTTGGGCAATCCTTCCCTGAAGCCTTACCGTTCTTATAGCGGGCAGTTGATTTATATCCTGAAGCAGAAATATACGATTCTGGCTTTTTGTGACTATGTGCCCGATTATTTCGCCCAGTTGCCTTATCAGAATACCTCGGAACTGAAAAACGTTTTCCGGTATGAGAACATGGACTACCAGTTGCAATTCGGTGTAGGGGTGATCGTTCCTTTCCGGGTCGGCGAGTTCTGGAACAGCCAAGTGACTTTGTCCGGTCAGCGTATGCAGGAGAAGTTGGACCATTTTCATGATCTGTCTTTCCATAATGAGAAATACACCGGGCAGTTCAAGATGGATAATACGTTTACCCTTTCCAAGTCTCGTCCGAATTTGAAGCTGGATTTGAATGGCTATTTCGTTACCGGAGCCGTGCAGGGAATCTATGATCTCGGTCATCTCTATGATGTGTCTTCTGCATTGAAATGGCAGTTTGCCGACGATCGTGCTACTCTGATTCTGAAATGTAACAACATCTTCCGTAGCAATATGCCTCATACGATGGAAATCAACCAGTCCGGCCAATACAGCCGCCTCTGGAAACTGGACGACCAACGTTGTGTAACGGTTTCTTTTGTCTGGAAGTTCGGCGGTTATAAGAAAAAGCAACATGAAGCGGTGGATGCTTCCCGATTCGGCAAATCGATGTGATCTGTTCTTTTGACATTTAGATAGGGAAAAGAGGGTTGAACATGCTTGTATATTATTGTCGTATTCTAATTTGAGTGTCTCTCAAATAGCCTACGAATCAGGCTATGGTAATGTTCCATACTTTATCAAGCAATTTGAAAGTATAACCCGGCAAACTCCAAAGGAGTATCGTATTTCTCTTTTGCAAGGTTCGGAGAACCGGATAAAAAGTAGTACATTTGATGCCCGATAACAATTAGAACAAATGGCAGAAAGAGGAAAAAATACAGGAGGAAAAGGGAGGCAGAAACAGGTTGTAGTACCCGATATGGGACGTTTGCAACCACAAGCCCGCGAGTTGGAAGAGGCGGTGTTAGGTGCTCTGATGCTTGAAAAGGATGCTTACTCCATCGTTAGTGAAATATTGAAACCGGAGAGTTTCTATGAGAAGGCACATGAGAAAATTTATGCAGCTATCGTAGATCTGGCGATCAGCCAACGTCCGGTGGATATGTTGACCGTCACTGAGCAACTGAAGAAGCGAGGCGAATTGGAAGAGGTAGGTGGCCCGTTCTATATTTCCCAGCTGACCAGCAAGGCGGCCAGTAGTGCCCATA
>OGFX01000870.1_pt1 | contig 10214 bp, 6 predicted proteins | sample 1571011 | NCBI WGS metagenome assembly OGFX01 (sample SAMEA2582035, study PRJEB24529) | metagenome | biome: Human gut stool | place: China | collected 2011
CAAGATACCTTCGCTCCTGCATCTGCTGACTTCCGTGTGGTTCTATATCGTCCTGTTCTGTTTTATCGGAGTGGGAATGCTTCTTTATTATTTACGGAAGACGTTGTTCTTTTATGAAAGAGTGAAAGGTTTTGTGCTCAATATTTGGGAAGGTGTGATGTCATTGAAAGGAGTGCGCAATATACCTCTCTTTAGTTTTTATACATTGGCTATTTGGGGATGTTATTTTTTTCACTTCTATTTTACGTTCTATTGCTTCGCTTTTACTGCTCATCTGAGCATCCTGGCGGCGCTGGTTATGTTTGTAGGCGGTACTTTTGCAGTGATTGTGCCTACGCCGAACGGAGCGGGTCCATGGCATTTTGCGGTCATTTCGATGATGATGCTTTATGGAGTAAATGAAACAGATGCCGGAATATTTGCTCTGATTGTGCACGGGATTCAAACCTTTTTAGTAGTTTTGTTGGGCGTATATGGTTTGGCGGCTTTGTCGTTGACCAATAGACAGCGAAAGTAATCACTATAAAAATAGATTTGTTATGAGTACTATTCTTTCTTTAGCTCCACAAAACGTATGGAAGCATTTTTATTCGTTGACACAGATTCCCCGTCCGTCGGGACACATGGAAAAAGTAACAGAATTTCTGATTAACTTCGGAAAAGGCTTGGGACTGGAATCTTTTGTAGACGAAGCAGGTAACGTAATTATCCGTAAACCGGCAACTCCGGGAATGGAAAACCGGAAAGGTGTGATTCTTCAGGCACACATGGACATGGTTCCGCAGAAGAATAACGATACGGTGCACGATTTTGAAAAAGATCCTATTGAAACTTATATAGATGGCGACTGGGTAAAGGCCAAAGGAACTACGCTGGGAGCAGATAACGGGCTTGGCGTGGCTGCTATCATGGCTGTGCTTGAAGCGAAAGATTTGAAACATGGTCCGCTGGAAGCACTGATTACCAAAGACGAAGAAACCGGTATGTATGGCGCGTTCGGTCTGAAGCCGGGGACAGTGAACGGAGAAATCCTTCTGAATCTCGATTCGGAAGATGAAGGCGAGTTGTATATCGGTTGTGCAGGCGGTATGGATGTCACTGCTACACTGGAATATAAGGAGGTAGCTCCCGAAGAAGGCGATATCGCTGTTAAGGTTACGTTGAAAGGCTTGCGTGGTGGGCATTCCGGATTGGAAATCAATGAAGGGCGTGCCAATGCCAACAAATTGCTGGTTCGCTTTATCCGCGAGGCAGTTGCCAGTTACGAAGCACGCCTGGCAAGTTGGGAAGGCGGCAATATGCGTAATGCCATTCCACGGGAGGCACACGCGGTTGTTACCATTCCAGCTGAGAATGAAGAAGAATTGTTGGGCTTGGTGAAATATTGCGAAGACCTGTTCAATGAAGAATATTCGACGATTGAGACTCCGATCAGTTTCACGGCAGAACGTGTGGAAGTTCCGGCTGGTCAAGTGCCCGAAGAAATTCAGGACAATCTGATTGATGCTATTTTTGCTTGTCAGAATGGTGTGACCCGTATGATTCCGACTGTTCCCGATACGGTAGAGACTTCTTCCAACCTTGCTATTATAACAATTGCCGGTGGAAAAGCGGAAATTAAAATTTTGGCTCGTAGCTCCAGCGATAGTATGAAGGAATATCTCACTACCAGTCTTGAGTCTTGTTTCTCTATGGCAGGTATGAAGGTAGAGATGACAGGAGGTTATTCCGGTTGGCAGCCCGATGTGAATTCTCCGATTTTGCACGCGATGAAAGCGTCATATAAGCAGCAGTTTGGCGTGGAACCTGCGGTGAAGGTGATTCATGCAGGTTTGGAATGCGGTATTATCGGTGCCATTATTCCGGGATTGGATATGATTTCCTTCGGTCCTACCTTGCGCTCACCACATTCACCGGACGAAAGAGCATTGATTCCTACTGTACAGAAGTTCTATGACTTCCTCGTTGCAACTTTGGAACAGACTCCAATGAAATAAATGCTATTCTTTCCTATTATATAATAGGTCTCTTATAGAAAAAGGCACGGATGAAATGTCATCCGTGCCTTTTTGTCATATTTGTTGCCTTAAATATTACGATTTTACTTCATAACAAATAAATTAATTGATGCAAATCAATAAATATGCTATAAAACATAAAATTCTTCCTTTTTGGAGTACAATGTATAAACAAAGGCTGTATTTTTGTGTTGTATAACATGTAAATAAGAGGATAACAAAATGAAAAGGTTAGAAAGATTGTTTAGAAAGATCGGCGAAGCCGACGTACATGTTTGGGGATATTCAACAATTAATATTCGCCCGAACGAGGAAGCTTAATTTTTTAGTTTTCAAGTATTAGTAATTTAAAAGTTTAAAGATTATGAAGAAAATAAGTTCTTTAGTTAGAAAAATCCTCAGTGAAGTAGGTCGTAACGAAATGCTTGCATGGGGGTACAGAATTGAAAAATGAGAGAGAGAACATTAGCTAAGTTTGCAGTGGGGATACGTTATTGAAAGCGTTATCCCCACTTTTTTTGCTTCTTATAAGTCCCGGATATTGTATTCACTGTTTTTTTCGATAGAAGAAGGTTGTGTACGACAAAACAGTTACCGTCCGAGTTAGTTTCCTTTGCTTGAAACTAAAGTTTCATCAGTTAGAAACTATGGTTTCATCGGTAAGAAACTAATGGTTTCAAGTAACTGAAACTGAAGTTTCCAGCGTATGGAACCAGGGTTTCGAGCCGCGAAACCAACAGTGTTAAGGCGTAGTGTCAGTTTTTCATGTTCAATCCAATTCCAGGTGACAGCATTATTGCCGTCACTTGCTGCTGTCACTTGTTGCTGTCACATCTTTAGTTGCTCATAATCATTTGGTTAGGTCGTGTTTCGTGACAGGTGACAGATATATATCATAAACAATTTGTTAGGAGAGGATTAACGGCGATAACTCTGTTTTATGATCACAATCATTGTGGTTGTTATATCTGTTATGATTGTGCAAATCTATTATATTTATTCAAAAAAAGATGATTGTTTAAACTTTATTTCTTTACTTTGTTATTTATACAGTGAGACTTATAGCGAACTTAAACTAGAAAGATTATGAAAATAAGGCAGATTTGTATGGTGGTGCTGTTATGGTTGGGAGTGATTCCGGCAGTGCAGGCACAGAGTTTCGACAAATTATGGAAAGAAGTAGAACAGGCAGGAAAAAAGAGTTTGCCTAAAACAGTAATAAAATTGACTGACGAGATTTACCGGAAAGGAGAAAAAGAAAAGAATTCCGCCCAGATGCTGAAGGCATATATGTGGAGGATGAAATATCAGGAAATAGTGACTCCCGACAGTTTTTATGTCGGTCTGACCGGGCTGGAACAATGGGCGAAACAAACAAAACAGCCTATGGACCGTGCTATATTGCACTCATTGATAGCGGGAATCTATGCTGATTATGCAGCCAATAACCAATGGGAGCTCCGGAGAAGGACGGAAATCGTGGAGGAAGCTCCTTCCGCAGATCTACGCGAATGGACAGCAAATATATTCGTAGAGAAAGTGCGGACAAATGTGAAAGAGGCTCTGGCGGACTCTGTGCTGCTGCTCAAAACGTCCTCACGCGATTATATTCCTTTTGTGGAATTAGGGGAGACTAGTGAATATTATCACCATGATATGTATCATTTGTTGGCTTCCCGTGGCATAGAATCCTTGAACCGGATAGAAAGACTTAGTAGCGGAACATTACCGGGCGATATTTCTTCGGATCCGGTAAAACAGGATATTATATCTATCTATGGAAATATGATTTCCGCCTATCAGGCAGCCGGTCTGAACGAAGGATACGTGTTGGCACTGCTCAACTATTTGCAGTGGCGACGCATGGCGGATCAGGCGTTCCGTTCCTTCCAGGCTAAAAACGGGTTGATAGGACTGACGCAAGATCCTTATTTGGCTGCATTGAATGAACTGAAAAGCAAATTCAAATCGGAACCGATATGTGCTGAAGTTTATTTGGCGCAAGCTCAGTTTGCAATTGAAAAAGACCAGCCGGTAAGTGCCTTGAAACTGTGTGACGAGGCAATCGGACTTTATCCGTCTTACCATAGGATTAATGCTTTGAAGAATCTGAGGCAGGAGATTCTATCTTCTTACTTGAATGTCAATGTGATCAGCCAGGCTTTTCCCGGCGAAGAAATTAAACTGAGAGCTTCGCATAAGAATCTGGACGGTTTTACGGTACGCCTTTTTAATAAAGCGAAGAAGTTGGTGAAGGAACAGCATTATTCGGTTCTTCGTCCGGAAGATTATCGGACGCAGGACACGGTGTTCACTTTCAAGTCCCCGGAAGTGGGAGCTTACGTCATGCGTATTGTTCCTGATATTCGTGCCAAGCGGGATAGTGAAAGTGAGTTTAACGTGACCCGCTTCAAAGTGTTGACGTGCCGTTTGCCGGGGCAACAGTATGAAGTGGCGGCCTTGGACGCTCAAACCGGGCATCCTGTACCCAACGCAAAGATAATATTGTATAGTAATGACGAAAAAGTGTTGCAGGAGTTTACGACGGGAGAAGAAGGAAAAGTGGTGTTCCCCTGGAAATCCGAATACAGATATTTGAAAGCTTCGAAAGGCGTGGATACAGCCATGCCGAAACGAAGTATTTACGGCGGAAGCTACGGTTATTACGATGATGAGGATGAAGCGACGGAAAGTATGACGTTATTGACCGACCGTTCCTTGTACCGTCCCGGTCAGACAGTGTATGTGAAAGGTATTGCTTATATGCAGAAATCGGATACAGCCAATGTGCTTCCCGGTAAAGATTATACTGTAACTTTGTTGGACACAAATAATCAGGAAGTGGGGCGTAAGTCGGTACGTACCAATGAATTCGGTTCGTTTACCACCGATTTCGCATTACCTTCGGCCTGTCTGAACGGAATGTTTTCTTTGACGGCGGGAGAAAGTAGAACGAATATCCGTGTGGAGGATTATAAACGTCCGACATTCGATATTACGTTTGAAAAGCAAACGGAAAGTTACCGACTCGGAGATGAAGTGCAGGTAAAAGGCAAGATACAGTCTTATAGCGGTGTGATGCTTCAGGACCTTCCGGTAAAGTATACGGTGAAGCGTTCTGTTCGCAGTTTCTGGAGGATTTCGGAGGCTGTACAGATTGCTTCGGGTGAAGTGACTGCCAACGGGAACGGAGAATTTACGATCCCGGTTCGCCTGGAAGAAAGTGCAGATTATAAGAATAATGATAAAATATATTATCGTTATTCTGTTGAAGCGACTGTTATCAATGCGGCAGGTGAAACACAGTCGTCTACGGAGATGATTTCGGCAGGACAGCGTTCATTGATTTTGCAGACGGAGTTGAAAGAAAAGATTTGCAAGGATAGGCCGTTCAACATTGTGTTTGAAGCACAGAATCTGAACGGACAGCCTGTGGAAGTGAAAGGTACATACTCTTTATATCCGGCGAAAGATAAGGACTACAAGCAACTGGGCGAGAAACCGGTTGCAACCGGAACGTTTACTTCTAATAAGGAAATGACCTTCAATTGGGGGAAATTTTCTTCCGGGCCGTATGTGCTGAAGGCAACGGTGAAAGATAACCAGGGAAAAGAAGTGACGGCGGAAGCAAATACGATTCTTTTCTCTTCTGACGACAAACGTCCGCCTGTTCAGTCCGCCGTGTGGTTCTATGCAGAGAATACGGAATTTGACACTGCTCATCCGGCGGTATTCTATTTCGGAACTTCGGAAAAGGATACCTATATAATGATGAATGTATTTTGCGGTGATAAACTGCTGGAAAGCAAGGCACTGAATCTGTCCGATACGATTGTTCGTTTTCAATATCCGTATCAGGAAAGTTACGGTAACGGTATCTTCGTGAACTTCTGTATGGTGAGGGACGGACAGGTTTATCAGGAACGGGTTCAGGCGAGAAAACGTTTGCCGGACAAGACATTGGTGATGAAGTGGGACGTATTCCGTGATAAATTGCGTCCCGGACAGAAAGAGGAATGGAAACTGACAATCAAGACACCGCAGGGACAGGCTGCTCATGCCGAAATGTTGGCGACGATGTATGATGCCTCACTTGATAAAATCTGGAACCGCCGGCAGGATTTCCGGGTTTACTACCAGCAACTGCTTCCTTATTCCGATTGGATGAACGGATATGTTGGAAATAACTCCTACAATTATTGGTGGGATCGTAAGTCTCTCAAAGTACCTGCAATGTTGTATGACAGATTCGCTATGCAGCCTGATATAAGAAATGTATATGCGATGTCAGAATCCATAGCTGATGGAGTAGTGGTCAGAGGATATGCAGTGCAAAAGAAAATGTCGGTGACAGGCAGCGTTGTAAGCCGGAGCAATGCGGTGAGATATGCATCGGCGCTAGTTTCCGAAGATGCTGCGGATACAATGTTTGAATCGGAGTTAGTGCCAATGGTAGCAGGAAAGGCCGATGCCGCTTCCGGAGAAGAAGCGCTTCCTGAAGCTCCTGCCGGCTTGCGTACAAATCTTGCCGAGACTGCTTTCTTCTATCCCCAACTCCGTACCAATGAGCAGGGAGAGGTTTCTTTCTCTTTCACTATGCCCGAAAGTCTGACACGTTGGAATTTCCGTGGATATGCTCACACCAAGGGAATGTTAATGGGAACGCTGGACGGAGAAGCTATTACCAGTAAAGAATTTATGCTGACCCCGAATCTGCCACGTTTCGTGCGTGTGGGCGATAAGACCTCTATTGCTGCCTCTGTCTCTAACATGACTGGCAAGCCGCAAGCAGGAACAGTAAGCATGATTCTTTTCGATCCGGTGACGGAGAAGGTTGTCGACACACAGAAACAGAAGTTCTCCGTTGAGGCAGGCAAGACAATTGGTGTGAACTTCATGTTTACCGTCAGTGATAAATACGAGGTACTGGGTTGTCGGATGATAGCCGATAGCGGCACATTTAGCGACGGAGAGCAACAATTGGTTCCGGTACTCAGCAACAAGGAACATTTGGTAGAGACACTGCCCATGCCTATACGTGGAGAAGAAACTCGCACCTTCTCGCTCGACAGTTTGTTCAACCGGCATAGTAAAACGGCAACAGACCGTAAACTGACGATTGAATTTACCGGAAATCCTGCTTGGTATGTTATTCAGGCATTGCCTTCTTTGAGCCTTCCGGTCAATAATAACGCTATTTCATGGGCTACCGCCTACTATGCGAATACATTGGCTTCGTATATAATGAACAGTCAGCCACGCATCAAGGCTGTGTTTGATAGCTGGAGACTTCAGGGCGGTACGAAGGAAACCTTCTTGAGCAACTTGCAAAAGAATCAGGAAGTGAAGAATATTCTGTTGTCCGAATCTCCGTGGGTACTCGAAGCACAGACTGAAGAACAGCAGAAAGAGCGTATCGCTACACTGTTCGACTTGAATAATATCCGTAACAATAATATCGCTGCACTGACCAGATTGCAGGAATTGCAAAATTCCAACGGTGCCTGGTCATGGTATAAAGGAATGAACGGCAGCGGTTATGTCACGGCCTATATTGCCGAATTGAATGCCCGCCTTGCTCTGCTGACCGGTGAGAAGTTGGACGGACCAGCACTTGCTTTACAGGAAAAGGCGTTGACTTATCTTCACCAATCAGCTTTGGAAGAATACAAAAATATTCTTAAAGCACAGAAAGAAGGAGTGAAGTTCACAGGAGTGTCGGGCTCTATCCTGCAATATCTGTATATTGTCGCTATTTCCGGCGGACAGGTTCCTGCTGCCAATAAAGCTGCGTATGCTTATTATCTTTCTAAAGTGAAAGAGTTGCTTCCGGCAGCTTCAATGAATACGAAGGCGATTGCTGCTATCGTGCTCGATAAAGCCGGACAAAAGAAAGAAGCGCAGGAATTTGTTGCTTCTCTGAAAGAACATCTGACAAAGACGGACGAACAGGGGATGTTCTTCGCTTTCAACGAGAATCCTTATGCGTGGGGAGGAATGAGGATGCAGGCTCATGTAGACGTTATGGAAGCTTTGGAATTGATCGGCGGAAACAGCGAAACGGTGGAAGAAATGAAACTCTGGCTGTTGAAACAGAAGCAGACGCAACAATGGGATTCCCCTGTAACTACGGCAGATGCGGTGTATGCACTGTTGATGAAAGGTACTAATTTGCTTGACAATCAGGGCGATGTACGGATTGTGATTGCCAATGAAGTACTGGAAACGGTGAGTCCGAGCAAGACTACGGTGCCGGGACTGGGATATATCAAACGTTCGTTTACACAGAAGAATGTCATGGATGCCCGCAAGATTGAAGTGGAAAAGAGAAATCCGGGGATTGCCTGGGGAGCTGTTTATGCAGAATATGAATCGCCGATCAAGGATGTGAAGCAACAGGGAGGTGAGTTAAATGTACAGAAACAATTATATGTGGAACGTACGGTGAATGATACCCCTCGGCTGCAACCGGTCACGGCAAAGACGGTGCTTCAGGTAGGTGATAAGGTTGTTTCCCGTTTGAGTATCCGTGTAGACCGTGCAATGGACTTTGTACAGTTGAAAGATCAGCGTGGCGCTTGTTTCGAGCCGATCGGCAGTGTCTCCGGTTATCGCTGGAATAACGGAATCGGCTATTATGTGGATATTAAAGATGCTTCTACCAATTTCTTCTTCGATCACTTGGGGAAGGGAGTTTATGTACTGGAATATAGTTACCGTGTCAGTCGTGCGGGAACTTACGAAACGGGGCTGGCAACCATGCAATGTGCCTATGCGCCGGAATATGCTTCTCATTCGGCTTCAATGACGGTAGAAGTGAAATAATTAACTTATTAACGGTGAACGGTAAACGTTCACCGTTAATAATCCTTTCAATACGTTTCATATCTCATCTAAAACTCCTACATTTGTACACCAAAATAAAATATATCACATGAAACGTAATTTACTATCTATATTTTTTCTGCTTATTGTCACTTTGGCAGCTGTCGCCCAACCTCGTATTTCTTCTAATAAGGAGACGCACAACTTCGGACAAATAGAATGGAAACGTCCGGTGACAGTGGAGTATACCATTACCAATACCGGAAATCAGCCTTTGGTGCTGACCAACGTCACCACTTCTTGTGCCTGTGCCGTGGCCGACTGGACAAAAGAACCGATTGCTCCCGGAGCGAAAGGTATTGTAAAGGCTTCATTTGATGCCAAAGCATTGGGACGTTTCGAGAAGTCGGTCGGTATTTATAGCAATGCTACTCCGAGTCTGGTTTATCTGAAGTTTACGGGTGAAGTGGTGCAGGAAATAAAGGATTATACGAAGACTCATCCTTTCGCTATCGGTAATATCCGTATCGACCGGGATGAATTTGCCTTCCCCGATGTATATCGCGGACAGCAACCAACTATGACGTTCAGCATTGCCAACCTTTCCGACCGTCCTTATGAACCGGTACTGATGCATCTTCCTCCTTACCTGAAAATGGAGGCGGAACCTAAAGTGCTGCTCAAAGGAAAGAAAGGAACTGTCAAACTGACGCTGGACGCTAGCCAACTGAATGATTACGGATTGACACAGACTTCCGTCTATCTCTCCCGTTTTGCCGGTGATAAGGTCAGTGAGGATAATGAAATTCCTGTTTCGGCTATTCTACTTCCCGATTTCTCGCGGATGACGGCGAAAGATTCGTTGGACGCACCGGCTATCCGTATCTCGGAAACAAATATAGACCTCAGTGTACCATTGATAAAGAAAAAGAAAGCCAGCTACAATATCTTGATTGCTAATGCCGGAAAGACTCCGTTAGTAATCAGTAAGTTGCAGGTGTTTAATTCTTCTGTGGGCGTTAGTCTGAAAAAGACCGTGCTGCCGCCGGACGGAATGACGAAGCTGAAAGTAACGATTCGTAAACGTGACGTCGGTAATAAGAAGCATCATTTACGCATTCTTATGATTACAAACGACCCGTTGAATCCCAAAGTTGAAATCAATATCAAACGCTAAATTCTATGGCTATGGAACATCCTGAAAATAGTGGAGAATACAAAGGGCTTGCTGTCAACAAAGGCATCGAGCAGCCTTCGTCTGTAAATCCTTACCTGAAACGTAAGCCGAAAAAACGTCAGCTTTCGGTGGCGGAGTTTGTTGAGGGGATTGTGAAAGGCGACATTACTATTTTGAGCCAGGCTTAAAATAGT
>OGFX01000875.1_pt1 | contig 10170 bp, 4 predicted proteins | sample 1571011 | NCBI WGS metagenome assembly OGFX01 (sample SAMEA2582035, study PRJEB24529) | metagenome | biome: Human gut stool | place: China | collected 2011
CGGAACCTTCCAGTCCACCCAGGTAGTTCTTATAGTTGTAAGGAACCATCATGCCCCAATACATGGCATCCGTCTCGGTCTTTGCATTCTGGCTGGGTACGGACCAGATCAGCTCAGGACAACGTTCGTTGTCAAATCCGAATATGTTCGTCCAATCCGTTTCCAATGCATACTGTCCGTACTTACCGTCGATAATGTCCTGGCAGATCTGGGCGGGTTCGGTAAACACCTCCTTCCCTATATAAGACTTGGCATTGAAATACAAACGAGCCTGCAAAGCTGCACCGGCTGCACGATGGATCGAACCGGTTTCCATCCCTCCCAGCTCTTCCTTGATCGGAAGATTCGGAACGGCTATTTTCAATAAGGAATCGATGAAGTTAAATGTCTCGACATCCGTCGAACGTCCTTTCACTTCGCTCTGTGTCGTCGTGTACAAAGGCACCCCTCCGAAGAAGTCCAAACCGTCCAAATAGAAAGAAGCAGCCAACGTACGTTGCTGGTTCAACATGGATTCGCGCGTACCCTCTTCAAAGCCCAATGCATCGAAATCGACATTTTCCAAATCTTCCAATGCATCCCAAGCCAAAGCGACTCCCATCGCAAAGTTGGTCCAGCCCGTCTCGACACGCGTCATGTCTTCCGTATACTCATGATGATGGAATTTCTGATAGACGGCCCCGTCATACCAGTCGCTACCACGCGTAGGCAGACAGAACTCATCCGTCCCCAGTTCCTGCAACAACCAACGCGGACTGTCGTGGGCAATGTACCAGCGCCAGTGAGTAAACGGACGGTTGAAACGTTGCCATACGGCATCTTGTGAGCTATAAAAAGTCTCCGGGACCACCTGCGAATAAAAATCAGGTTCGACACTACAGGAAGTAGTGCATAGCAGGCAGATCACTCCGGATAAAAACAATTGGAATATATTTTTCTTTTTCATCTTACAATCTTGTATTAGAAGTTAAACTGCATACCTAATGTCCAAGTACGGACGACCGGATAGAAATCGCTCCAGAACTTTTCCGTTCCTTTATCCCAGCCCGTGATATCCACCTCCGGGTTCATGCCGCTATAGCCGGTGATCGTGCAAACGTTACCCACCGTACCGTAAATACGAATCCGGTCGATCAGGTTGTTCGTGTACTTCTTCATCGGAAGCGTATAACCCAGCGTGATCGCATCGATTTTCAGGAATGTACCGTCTTCCAGGAAATAGTCGCAAATCTGCTTTTCGCCCTTGATGTGGTTGAACTTGCCGTAAGCGTCTTTCAAAACATTCAGGTTGCCCTGTCCCTGGATGCCGTAATACATATTGATCGTATTATACACGTCGAAATCGATCCAGCTACGCAGGTTGATGCCTAAATCGAAGTTCTTATAAGTCAAGGTATGGCTCCACCCGATAATCAGTTTCGGAGTATAGTTGCCTATATACTGTTTGTCGTTCTCCGTTTTCTGTGCAGCCGGGATCACCTCGCCGTCCTTGTTATACAGCAAGAAACTGCCCTCGTCATCGAACCCTGCGAACTTCCACATATAGAAAGAACCGATTGTCGAACCGGCTTCCATACGGGCTGCATCGCCCGGAGTTCCCGGAGCCACGAAACCATTACCGTTATGATAGGAGTTGTCACCCTCCAACGTCAAGATCTTTCCGGTATTATGGCTCAGGTTCATGCTGGAAGACCAAGTAAAGTCTTTTGTACGAATAATGTCGCCACCGACTTCGAACTCCCAACCTTTACTTTCCATACTACCGATATTCTGCATCTGGCTGCCCTGCGTATAAGGTGGCTGCGGGACCTTCACACTGAACAGAAGGTTATCCACCTCACGCCGATAGTAGTCGAACTTGCCATACAAGCGTCCTTCAAAGAAAGAGTAATCGACACCCAAGTTCCACTCCTTCTTTTCTTCCCATCCCAAATTAGGATTGACATTTTGCGATTTACCGTATGAGTACGCCCATGTTCCGTTCGGCATCATCCAGTTCGTGTCCGAGCCTAACATATTGGCCATATAAGTCGCACTAAAGTCATTATTACCGGTCACACCGTAACCGAAACGGATCTTCAAGTCGTCCAGCCAGTCAAAGTCTTTCATGAACTCTTCGTTCGAGATACGCCATCCTGCCGTTGCAGACCAGAAGTTCGCCCAACGGTTGTCGGCCGCAAACTTGGAAGAGCCCTCATGCCGGATAGATGCGGAAAGCATATATTTATCCTGGTAGGAATAATTGGCACGGGCAAAGAAAGAGAACAGACGTTCCGTAACCGATTTGCCGGAGCTCATGCCGGCCTTGCCATCCGTCAGGTAGCTGCCTTGCCCTATATCCCAGTACTTGATGCCATCGACCGAGAAATTATAGTTGTCCATACCGAAGTTTTCTCCGTTGACTTCAAAATAAGAATAACCGGCTGTTGCATTCAGATTATGTCCTCCTTTAAAGTCTTTTACATAAGAGAAATATCCTTCTGAAGTCAGGTTTTCCGTCTTGCTGAAAGCCAGGTGGGCATGCCCCTTACGCGAATTGTCAATCTCGCTTCGGTGTGTGCTGGGCCAATATTGGTGCAATTCCCATTGACGGTTTTCATACCCGACAACCTGCTGGTAATTCAAACCCGGAATAGGCTTGATATTCAACTTCAGGTTTACTTCCGGCTTGAACCATTTATCCAATCCGTAGTAATCTTCCAGCATGGCATCCGCAACGACGTTATAGTCCAACGATTCGTTGATCCATACGTTATAGCCTGTTTCGCTATCCGGATCGTACGGCGAGCGGGTCGGGTTGTTACGCATGGCTTGCTGGAAATTCGGATAGTGGTTGTTACGGGCAGCCTGGCGATAATCCACGGCCGGACGGACTTCCAGCCAATCTTCGAACAACTTGAAAGATGCGTTCACACGTCCGCCATAATCCTGACGGTCGTCCTGCAACGCAAGACCCTGTGTCTTTTCATAGAAGAAAGAAGTATAAACCTGTGCCTTTTCCGTACCCATTTCCAATGCAAGATGGTGTTTTTGGGAGAAGTTGCCCTTATTAATCAACTCATCCCACCAGTTTGTATCGGAACCGTAATCCGTACCGATATTATGTTCGGCATATTCACGGCCGGACAACATTTCGGGAGCATTGTAGTTTTGTTTTTTCGTAAACTCGTTGCTGTACGTGAGTCTCACTTTCCCGTTCGTATCCGAGCCGCTCTTGGTCGTAATCAGGATCACACCAGCGGCTGCACGTGTTCCGTAGATAGCACCGGCAGAAGCATCTTTCAACACATCGATAGACTTGATATCATCCTGCGTCAACGAACGGATATCGCCACCAGGAAAACCATCGATCACGATAAGAGGAGCTTTTCCTGAATTGATGGAAGTCATACCGCGAAGCTGGAATGTCGTACCGGAATTGGCACTTCCCAAGTTGTTCATCACCAAACCGCCGATCTTGCCTTGCAAGGACGCCGAGATATCCGCCCCGCTCACACCGACCATCAGGTCATCGGCCTTCAACGAGGTGATGGCGCTGGTCACCTGCTTCTTGTCCAAAGAACCATAGCCGATCACCACAACTTCTTCCAATGCTTTGGCATCTTCAACCAGCTTCACATGGATGGTTGCCTGGTTGCTGACCTTCACTTCCTGGGTTGTATAACCGATAAAGGAAATCACTAAAGTCGAGTTGTTGGGAACATTCTGCAAAACGACCTTTCCGTCCATATCCGAGATATTTCCGTTCGTAGTTCCTTTCACAACAACATTAGCTCCCGCTACCGGTCCCATTTCATCCTGAACCATAATTGTCACGGTCTTTCCTACTTGATCAGGCACTGCATTCTCTATCCGATCCGAGGTTAACAATTCAACATTCTCACCAGCCGCAAATACTCCTGTCGTCAGACAAAAGAGCAGTCCGCAAGTGACTTTCGATACTCGAGATATTGAACCTTTCCTTCTTAGAGGATGGCCACAATTCTGTTTTTGTTGCATTTTCTGTATTATTATAAAAAGGTTAATAATAAATCGATCTAAGCCTGAGGCTTATCACACTCTAAACAAGACTTAAAGTCTTTCTGTCAGTTTTCTCTATTCCTATCTCATAGGCCTATATATTTAAGTTGTCCATATAAACTATTTTTAATTAATACAGGCAGTTAAAATGACTATAGTCTTAATAGAACTACGGTATTTGTTTTCGGATTTTATGATATGGTTTGAATATTAACAGAAGTGGATATAGGTCTTACTTTTCATCCCCTCAAACGAAGTTTTTCAAATAAATAAGTATATCTGCAGTAGTACATTATAAGCAGTTTGAGAACTTTCCAATGTCTCTTCCTTTGAAACTTTTTGGAAATCAATCTTTTTATTTGGATATTTTTGTTTAATTTTACGCCCAACAGAATGGTATTGTTAAAACATATCCGAGGTAAGAGTTTGGTAATGTGTTTTTAATGAATTTTCAATCACAATACACGGTAGGTTTGTAAAAATACCGTAGTTCTATTAAGACTGTAGTTCTTTTCTTTCCAACAAGAAGTTTCTCCGATTGATTTTTTATAAAGGGATGAAAAGGCTTTTCTGTACTTCTGCCAGCACAAGTATTCTGATAAATCAAAATAACACCCCGTCTCTATCTTACCGGACATTTTATTACCGATCAAACAATTAGGCTGACACTTCAATATAGCAAGTCCGCCCTTACAGACTCTCCCGCAAGGTAAATCAAGCTACATTTGCATGTATTCCCTGCTCCATAGGCATATGTTCCAGGTTTCATAAGCATGTATTCGAGCATACATAGGCACATACAGACAGAAAGATAAGGACCTTTTACAACAAAAGTGCCGACCTTCATGCAAGAAAGTCGGCACTTTTATAAGATCCGGTCCCCTATTTTGAGAAAAAACATTGCCGGAAACGTTCTATTTTGTCTGGAAGCATTTGCCGGACGGATAGTTCCGGATAATCATTTTGCCTGCTATCCTCGACTATTTCTATCACGGCCGGCAGACATAAGCTGATCGGCATCCTTTCAGCAGACAAAAAGATTCATATGACTCCATTCCGGTGGCAGAACGGAAATCCTTATCTCCGCGAGAATACGATAAACACAGCCGTTCGATCCTTATCCCGGCTACAGCCAATAGAAACCGGAGCCTGTTTGACGTTTTGTCATTTTGACAAAGATCATTCCATCGGAACTTCCATCAAAAGTACGGTCGCATGTTTCAATACCTCTATGGCAATGCTGTCGGTGTCCCAGAAACCGGCGCCGTCACGTTTGGAAAGGACTGTGTTGGCAACCTCCACTTCGCCTTCGATCACGAACAGGTAAACGCCGTTCTTCTTGCCATGCAGTTTGTATTCCTTCACCAGTCCCGCATCCAACGTACCCATCGAGAACCAGGCATCCTGGTTGATGGAAGCCGGGGCGGAGCCGTCCGGCGCAATCATCACTCCCAACTCATTCTTCTTCAGAACGGGGCGGATATCATAGCTCTTATAATGAGGTGCTGTATTCTCCTCACGCGGGAACACCCAGATCTGGAGGAAATCCAGCTGCTCTTCACCGCTATCATTGAACTCGCTATGGAAACTCCCCGTACCTGCACTCATCACCTGGATATCGCCCGGAGTAATCACTTCGCTGTTCCGGATACTGTCGCCGTGACGCAAATATCCTTTCAACGGAATAGAGATGACTTCCATATTCTTATGTGGATGTGTATCGAAGCCCTCTCCCGGAGCGACAGAGTCGTCATTCAGGACCCGAAGCATGCCAAAATGTACTCGCTTCGGGTTGTAGTAATTGGCAAAACTAAAAGTGTGATGGGTCTTCAGCCATCCATGATTTGCATACCCGCGAGTATTGGCTTTATCCACTACTGTTTTCATAAATAATCCTCCTTTGTTAATTTCATCCATATAACACTCCGGATTATGGAAAAGTTGCTGATACGGGCTGGCACCGATGTCCGGATATTCTTGACTTCCCCATACACGAAAGAGAGAAAATAGGCAAAAACATAATTGTCTTTAGTCTCGACAATACATGATACAAGAGAATTGAGTACTTTTGTACCCTAATAAAATCATCCCGTAAATATAAACACTATGGCAGTTTACTTAAACGATGTATCAAGAACATTCGGCGAATACTTGCTTATTCCAGGTTTAACAACCAAACAATGTGTGCCAACCAACGTTTCGCTGAAAACTCCGCTTGTGAAACACAAAGTGGGCGAAAAGCCTGCGATCGAACTAAACATTCCTTTTGTTTCAGCGATCATGCAATCCGTGTCCGGTCCCAAGTTGGCCATCGAACTGGCCCGCAACGGAGGACTGTCTTTCATCTTCGGTTCACAACCTATCGACAGCCAAGCCGAAATGGGCCGGAAAGTAAAGAAGTTCAAAGCCGGTTTTGTAATCAGCGACTCCAATCTGACGCCCGAAAATACGTTGGCAGATGTAATCGCTCTGGTACAGCGCACCGAACACTCTACGATCGGTGTGACGGACGACGGTACTCCTAACGGTAAATTGCTGGGTATGGTGACCAGTCGCGACTATCGTGCCGAAAAGGATTCTCCCGACAAGAAGGTGAAAGAATTCATGACTCCGTTCTCCAAACTGATCGTCGGCGAACTGGGCATGACATTGAGTGAAGCCAACCAGATCATCTGGGATCACAAACTGAACACGTTGCCGATCATCGACAAGGAACAGAACTTGCAATATTTCGTCTTCCGCAAAGACTACGACAGCCACCGCGACAATCCGAAAGAGTTGTCCGGCAGCGATAAGAAACTGCTCGTAGGCGCGGGGATCAACACACGCGACTATATGGAACGTGTTCCTGCGCTGGTTGAAGCGGGTGTCGATGTATTGTGTATCGACTCGTCCGATGGCTATTCCGAATGGCAGCAGGCAACACTGCAATGGATCAAGAAAAACTATGGTGACAAGGTGCTGGTCGGTGCCGGTAATGTTGTCGAAAAGGAAGGTTTCGATTACCTGGTCGAAGCCGGAGCCGATTTCATCAAGGTGGGTATCGGTGGCGGTTCCATCTGTATCACCCGTGAACAGAAGGGTATCGGCCGCGGACAGGCTACCGCATTGATCGACGTGGCACAGGCACGCGACGAATATATGAAAAAGACTGGTATCTATGTGCCCATTTGCAGCGACGGCGGTCTGGTGCATGACTATCACATGGTTCTTGCTTTGGCGATGGGTGCGGACTTCCTGATGATGGGACGTTATTTCGCCCGCTTCGACGAATCTCCGACAAAGAAGATGAAGATCGGTAACAATTTCGTAAAGGAATACTGGGGCGAAGGTTCGAACCGCGCCAAGAACTGGCAGCGTTACGACATGGGCGGCAGCGAAGCACTTAAGTTCGAAGAAGGTGTCGACAGCTATGTTCCCTATGCCGGTAAGATGAAAGACAACCTCAACCTCACACTGGGCAAAATAATCGCCACGATGTGCAGCTGCGGAGCTATCACCATTCCCGATTTGCAGAAGAACGCCAAAATCACATTGGTTTCCTCAACCAGTATCGTGGAAGGCGGAGCGCCTGACGTGATCTTGAAGGAACAGAACTAAAAAACAGACTATTTATTCATAAAAAAGAGAGTATCCGGTTTTTCCAGATACTCTCTTTTTATTTAGGCTTACTTACGAATACTGTTTACTTGAATATAGAACTTAATACCTCCCCTGTCCAAGGTAAAGGTTTCTCCACATCAAACAAACGGAGGATCGTAGCTGCCGTATTCACGGTATTATTGGGTTCCGTGATCTTGAACCCTTTGCGTATTCCGGGACCGGTGATCCCCCAGGGAACAATCATCTCATTCGTACTGACTCCGCCATGTCCGTATTCAATACCTCCGTGATCCGTCAGGAACATAAAATGAGTGTCTTTATACAAGCCGTCCCGTTTCATCTTTTCAAGAAATTTCCCGATCTCGACATCCGCTTCTTCAATAGACTTGATATATTCCGGAGACATCCATTTATGTTTATGCCCGGCATGATCGGTATGCACGGAATAAAGGAATACCAAAGTGGGATTACCTTCATTAGCCTTCAGAAAAGAAAATGCCTTTTCATAATTCGGGACATAAGCATCCTGTTCCAAATAGCTGACTTCATCCAAATACTTCTTGTTATACGGATAGAACAGATTTATCCAGTTATAATAAAAAGCCGTCTTCATCTGCGGAACTGCATCCTTAAGGATTTTAAATACCGATGGATAATAACCATCACTGTCCGTATGGATGGCAGGCAGCTTGAATTTGGATATTTCCCAACTGTTGTCAACAACTCCATGCTGTTCCGGACCACTTCCCGTCAAATGGCTTGTCCAATTGGGCAAAGTCACCGAAGGCATAACCACCCGCGTATCAAGCGAAAGGGAACCATCAGCCAGCAAGGCTTCCAAATTCGGAGTTCTTGCTTTCAGAAATCCTTCCACACAGATACCATCGAGAGATATCAGGACTACACGCTTGGCTTTCGCTTTGCCAACCCCATCCGTCATAGCAGCAGCAGAAACGGGAAGAGATGCCGAACCTAAAGCCAACGCACCTGCAAGCCCTTGCTTGAAAAATGTTCTTCTTGAATTTTTCATGATAATTTTATCATACGATTTTCCCCTGAAGCAAGTCTGAAATTCTTCAACCGCTTCTCTTTATCTCCAATAACCAACTTGTCCAACTGTAAAGAACCTTTCAGGACTTCGATCGTAGCAGTATCATCTGTAACGGTACAAGTACCCCAGGCATAACCGTTGCTCCAGAAATAACATCCCGGCCGATCCGTGAAATGCATCCGTCGATCCACTCCTGAATATTGGAAATCGCTCAACGCGATTACTGCCGCCCAACTTGCCATCGAACGGGCATAGTGATGTCCGCACTCCGCCTCACTGAACGGATTCCGCTTCGCCCCGTCATGACGATCACGAATCGCACGGATGCAAGTCAAGGCCTCCTTTTCCATACCTTCGTATATCATGCCGACAGCGGCACAATATTCGAAACCGGTCATCACTTCGGCAAAGTAAGGGAAAGGGACTTCCAGACGTCCTTTCGGCCAGGAGGCCATCAGCAGGCCGGACTCATCTCCCATCACATACGAACGCATATTATTAAAGTGACGGCTGAAATCCTTCACATAATTATATTTCATGATACTTCCCAATGTCGTACGGATATGCTCCTTATCTCCCAGATATCCCAAACCGCATATATGGGCCATATACTGTCCGACCAGCTGATCGACCAGGCAACCTTTTCCCAATTGAAACGGCGGAACCTTCACGTCCGGATTCCGCATATCCAGATATTCAAATGTTTCGGGATCGGTTATCTTATGTTCATAATATTCCCCGTTAAACAGATTGGCATCCATCCAGGTGCTTCCCTGCCGGAATAAAGTATTGCATTTTTTGGCAAACGTCTTATCCTTCATGGCTAAAGCCATTTTCTCAGCCGCCTTAAAGGCTCCCATATACCAGAAGCCCATTTGAGGATTCGGGCCGAAATAGTTCACATCCATCGTGTTATGCTGCAAACCTTCCATGACGCCGTCCTGATTGCCATCCCAACCTTTGTCGGTCCAGGCATAAGCAAGCACTTTCTTGACTTGCCCCCAATTCTTTTGCAGGAACTCATCGTCTCCCGACAACTGCCAATCCCGGTAAATCTTCATGACACATCCCATCTGGCCGTCCGCCGCAGCCGAATTTCCTTTCGCTGCTTCCGATAAAGGCAAGGAAGCCCGGAAATTCATCAGCCCATTTTCTTTCGTCACATAGTTGAATTCCACATCACGCATCGTCTTTGCCAATTCACCGAAAAGAAACGGTGTCGCCACCTCGTAGTTCCAAACATGCGTGCAGCTGCCGGCACAAGAACCGAAACGATCCATCACGCCTTCCCATCCCATCAAATGTCCGCTAGGTAAACGAAAGACCGTTTGCGAACGCAATGTTGCCAGATTAAACAAAGCAGCCTCTTTGACAACATCAGGATAAGTCGATTTCAGGAAGGCATGCACAAAAGAGAGCGTCTGCCTTTCCATTTCCGGAATCTGAGGTACGATTGCCTCGGCCGCTTCCCAGGCATCCGGGAACCGAGTGCTGTT
>OGFX01000877.1_pt1 | contig 10142 bp, 10 predicted proteins | sample 1571011 | NCBI WGS metagenome assembly OGFX01 (sample SAMEA2582035, study PRJEB24529) | metagenome | biome: Human gut stool | place: China | collected 2011
ATAAAGGAAAACGGAGACGCAATACTCCCAAATGGAAACAGTAATTTTGTTGAAGATATTAACCATTTAAAAGAGGATGTAAATGGATTTATTTTGGAAGATGACCATAAAAGAAACGTGTTCAAGGGTCTTACTGCTATATCACTCATACCTGTAATCGCAGTCAAACCGTTGGAAAACTGGGCGAGAGCGAGAATGCCGGAATTAGGACAGTATTACACGGGAATTTATGGCGCAGTTGCAATGGTGGTAATATTTGCGGTTACATATATCACATATAAAATCATTGAACTGTTAAAAGACAAAGACATTATAGTGGAAAAAGAGGATGATGCTTGGTCGAAGATTTTAGACCGGGTTAAGCCACTGGATGACTTTATTGCCAATATCATCAATAGCAATTATCTGAAATATGAAAAAATCAATGATGATATGCAGGCAATGGGGGATTATTCTGGGGTGCGTGTCTATGTGTTCAAGAAAATCACATATTTCGTAGGAGCAGTAATACTTACGATAGGTGTATTTTTTACATCAGATATTAGCCAAAAAGCAGAATATCTGCATGACTTTTCTTCCGGTTTCACTGAGAGTGTAGTTCCTAGTGAAAGCTATAGAACATTAATGCAGGAAACAGCAAAAGCTTATGCGAATGACAAACAATTCTTCTCACATTATGAATCAAAAACAGATGTGGATAGCTTGACAACAGAAATTACTAAGAACACCAATATAAAAAATGAAGCATATGCTAGGGAAGTAGCGCAGTATGTCACAGACAGGATGAATAAATATTATTCAACTTACTTTAAATTTTGGTATATCTTCATTGCTATAGTGGTTGGCACTGTCACATGCCTTGTACCGGATTTGTTCATGCTGGTCAAAAAAAATCTCATTGAGAACAGGAAAGCAGATGAAGTAATGCAGTTCCAAAGCCTCATGTTGGTACTCATGCATATGAGCGGTATGACAGTGTCGGGAATACTGGAATGGATGGAACGTTTTTCATTCTGTTTCAGAGAAGATATTGCAGAATGCCGAATCAATCTTGGTCGTGGTGAACAGTATGCGTTGAAAAAGATGCAAGACCAGACAACCTACGAACCATTTGCCAATTTCATTGATAACCTGCTTGCTATTGATAAATGTGGCGTAGCAGAAGCGTTTTCTGAAATTGAGACGGACAAAGCATTTAACAAAGAGAAACGCAAAGAAGCAATGAATGAAAGAATCGAGAACAATTCAAATCTTGCAGGATTTATTTCATTTGCTCCATTTGCAACAATAATGATATTATATCTGATTGTTCCTATTTTATTATATGCAAAAAATATGTTGGCAGGGTTAACTCAATTGTCATAGGAAGGCAAACAAAATAAAGAAACATCTTAATAGGAGGAAAAAAAGATGAAAGAAAAAATGACAGATTTTTTAGAGAGCGGTATTGGTATTTTATTAACACTTTTATTTATTGGCATTGTATTTGCAGTGGTTATGATTGGTAAAAGATATGTTAATCAAAGCACAGAAGAATTTACCAAAACAGGAGATACAGCATTGGAAACTGTTTATACAAAGTATGAAGGTACTTTAAAGGGTTCACAGGTTCAGAGCGCAGTAAAAGAATTTGTGAATGATGAAAACGTATGGGTTTCTTATGTATCTGCAAGCGGTGCTACACAGTCTGTCAACTATGCAGACGGCACAAGTGTATTAGACGGTAACTTACTGGCAACAAATTCAGATGTAGTCAGAAAAATGAATAAGAAAACGGAAGTTGCTTATTACATAAATCCAAATGCCAATTATTACGGTGAAATCGTCAGAAATGACGACGGACAAGGAATCGTAGGAATCAGATTCACGCTTGACTAAGGACTGGAAAATGATTGAAGATAATCTGCGTTACTTTTCATAAAGTGCGCAGATTATTTGCACAGCAAAAGGAAAATGTTTTATGAATAATAAAATGACAGATTTTTTATATTTTGCATTTGATATAGTCTTGTTTGTGCTGTCAATAGTATTAGTGACAACATTGATGCTTAGTCAGTATGAGTATATTTCTGATGTTCAAGATGCAAGTTATGCAAATTCGGCAGTATCAAAGACAATGCCGGAGAACACGATGTATAACGGATATGTGCAGAATGGAGAAGTCGTTTATGACGGTGAAATCACAGGAAAGCAGGTTTATACAGACATCTTGAATGGTAGCATGACAGATATTGTTGTCAGAAATGGAAGACTGTATGACTTGAAGACAGAATTGTATGATAATAAAAACTTGCTGGCAACAGCAAGAGAAGATAATCCTACAGTATTAATGTCACAAAATGTAGTCAACGTTGATGCAACTTATCTGCGAAAATACATCCGCGACACCGATGGAAATGTGGTTCAGTTAATATATGAGAAACAGTGAGGATGAAATATGAAAGATATATCAGGAAAAATGTTCTCGTACTTTATGTACTTTATGGGACTGATAATTGCAATTGTCTTATTGCTAATGAAAACCGATGATATTTCAGCGTCTTATGTATCTGACATGGCAGCGAAATTCGTGGATGAATGCAGTGTTACAGGAAAAATATCGGCGGACAATTACCAGAAAGCATATGAACAGATATGTAAGGTGGGTTCATATAATATTTCTTTATCTAACGACACGCAGGTGGCATATCCTACGGACACAAATGATGTAAGGTATGACTGGCTGACAACACCGAACGATAAAATACTAGAATATATGTATGATTCTAATCCAACGGACTCTATAGATTATCCTATGAAAACAGGTGATACTGTCACAATTACAGTGACTAGAAAAAATGCAAGCGTCAGTTCTACTCTGATTACTTGGCTGACAGGTTCGCAGACAGATTCCAATTCTATTGTTGTCACTTACAGTAGGACAATAGGCTCTAATGGAGGGTGACGAAATATGAAAATAACAAATTTTTCATTATTGTTTCTCTCAATCTTTATAATGCTGTTTTTTGGATTCGGATATTATGCAGACCAAGTCACTAATGCAAATAAAGATAATGTGAAAGAGGAGCAGTCATTACTTGCAAGCACAAATAGTGCTTTAAATGAGGCAAAATCTGAAAACGAGCTTGTTTTTGATGATGAAGAGACTAGATGGTATGTAGTTGGTGCTTTGGAGAATATTTATGGAAAAAACCATAATCCTATCACAGAAGATACAAAAGTGACCAATAAATATCATCTTAGCACAACATTCATTGTAGATTGGAATGGCTATTATATGGAATATGAAAATTCCTATAAAGGCTCAGACGGAAATAGTTACAGTAAAGAAGAAATGACGGAATTAAACACATGGACTGAAACATATGGAAGCTATGTGATAAATTACCGTCTCGACGACAATGTAACGATATATTTCAATCAAGTAGAATATAACGGGTACTATTATGATTTGTATGAATCACTAGGAAAACCAACACAGCTACAATTTATGGAAACCGAAGAATCTTTCAAGGAAGAAAGAAATATCACGATTGCGACCATAATGAATGAACAGGTGAATTATTATGCAAATACTAAAAACACTTGGTTCAATACATATGAAGCAAACTATTTGATTACCTTAAACAGTGCTTATAACAGTACAAATCAAAGTGTTATGGATATGCCTTGTGTAATTGCATTATCGCAAGGAGAACAGACGCTAACATATCGAAACTATACGGATATATTTGCATTTACTGCATCAGACTTGAATGAAAAAACGACTTATTATATTCAAAAGGACGCAAATGGAGATGTTTATTACCATAAGAAGGGGTGTTCAGATATAACGGATTATTCAAGCAAGGGAAATTTGACAGATTGCGCAAGAGAAGGAGCATATCCGCATGACTGTGTATACTAAGGAAAAATGGTGGACGAAAGATGGACTGTAACAGGGTTAATTACTTAGTGGGAGAAATAACACCCATTATAGCAGGTTATTTGAATAAGTTGAATGAAACACACCCAAATACCTGTGTACACTGCATGGGAACTGCATACCACGCAATAGGTCTGGCAGAACAATTTATTAGTGTAGACGAAAAAAAGACGATTGTAACTCATGGAGCATTATTACATGATATAGGGAAAGCTGTCGACCATGAAATGGAAGGCTCACATATTCAGTTAGGTGTTGATCTTTGTAGAAGATATAAGGAATCACCACTTGTTATTAATGCAGTAAATTTTGAAGAGCGATAGAGAGATTAAGAGATAGATTGTTAACATTGCTTTATACCACCATGAAAGACTGGACGGAAGCGGATACCCATATGGACTGCATACAATTCCACTTGAAGTAAGCATCGTATCCGTTGCAGATGTATATGAAGCATTGACAAGTAAAAGAGAATATAAGAGAGCATATAGTAAAGCAGAAGCCATGGATATATTGCTGGCAGAAGCAGAAAAACATCTGCTGTAAAAAGAACTATGCGAATTAATGAGCAATGAAACACCATTGAACTATGATGAAAAGACATCCTTGTATCATAAGGTGATGAAAAGGTGCAATGATGAAATTTTGAAGGCACGGTGTGGATATGGAAAAACAAACATATAGCTATTATGGGTATACGGTCACATTGAACGGGGAAATCTTTAATCCGCATGGGCGCAAGCTGAGTATCAGTAAACGTGGTACTGTGATGGTAAAGATAAACGGAACAAAACACGTATTTAAGCCAAGCAGGGTAATTTATGAAGCTGTAAGTGGAATACGTTTGACAGACCCGATGAAATTGACACACGGGATAAAAGAATATGTCATAGCCTATAAGGATGGAGACAAAGCCAATATTGCATACGATAACCTTTTATTGCAGACAAGAGAAGAATATTTCTGCGGAAAAGAGTGGGGTACAGAAAAGTATTCCAAAGAAATCCGCGACGCAATTATAAATGACTATAATAAAAAGGGCGACGAGCATGTAAGCTATAAGCAATTGACTGAAAAGTATGGATGTTGCAGTTCAACAATCAGAACATATTTAAAGAAAAGAAAGGAAAAGGAAAAGAAGACATATGCAAAAGTATAGGTCATTCCTGTATATGTTATTGTCAATATGTTTACTTGCGACAATAAGCGGATGCGGGAAAAAGGAATTGTTTGTGAATGAAGACGAAAAATATATAGTAGAGTCAGTAGAACAGAATGATTTAAAAGATGAAACTTTTTATGTCAAAGAAGGTTCTTATTTCTATGTACCGTATGAAAAAAAAGCTGACAGTGATGTGATTTCTTTAAAAGAGGATTTTACTAAAGTACCGTCGGCATATTCTACAAGCATATTGGCAATAAAAAGTGTAAAGTCCTCTATAGAGCCTCAGACATTGAACAGATATAAATATCTTGGATATTCATTTGGAATTTACGGCGGAACATATAATAGTGAAGGATATATTACTTTCCCGCGGAAAAACATAATCAAAAACTCAACTGCCTATGATTTGTTTTATACATCTAAAGCAAATGAAATAAGATTGGTGTCTATTAATGGCGAAAAAGTATCACAATCAATATTGAGCGACAAAGGAGTAATAGCTGACCTTGAAGAAAATCAAGTGTACCAGATTGCATACTATCTTGGAAGTACATATAGAGAAGCCAATATAAGGGCAGATGTTATCATGTTGGAATATCTGGAATCTTACACGACTGGCACATCAACAGACACAAAAAATGGCTATATGTCACTTGCACTTCCACAAGGTATGCCCAGTGGCTATTACTCCATAGGCGACGGACTATTTAAGTATTTTGATTATAAAAAAGGCGAACAAGACGACGATACCTACGATATGAATACTGTTTCACAAATGTCGGAAGCGGAAAAGCTGAAAGCAAATTCACAGCAGTACCGTATAAGTGTAAAGGAAAAAACAACGAATATCTTATTTTCTGTATCATATGACATAAACGAATGCCCGGATGAAAAGATGCAGGCAGTATTGATTGCGCCGGATGACACGATTTATGAGATGCAGGCACAGGACGGAACTGCAAGTGTTGAAATGGCAGAAGTAATGGCAGGAAACTGGATAATTAATATCAAGCCACAAGATGTATCAGTGGAGATTGGATATGAAAGTACAGTGAAAGATGCTGATACAATACCAGAAGAAACAACATTTGTGTTTGATTCTGATGAACAGGAAATAGAATTTTACGCTACTTATGACGGTGACGGCAATATCTGGGGCATTGTCACATATGAGGACGGCACATCTACAAATATGGATGTTGACTCTAAAAACCATATTTTATCAGCTAATTATTCTTATCTGAAAAGCGGAACGTATACGGTAACAATATATCACTATATTGATACTGAAATAAAAACGGTAAATTATCAAACAAATGAAGATGCATTTACAGATGAAGTGGTAATAATTGAAGAATAACTTCTATTTCCAAGGCTTCCAAAGGAAGCTTTGGAAAAAATGCCTGCTGATGCAGGTCAGCTTATGAACTTGGAAAAAATAATTGTTATAGGATAGAAAAAAATGTCTGCTAGAGCAGATTATTTGAAGCTATTTTTGTCGGTAAATAAAATACTAAAAAAATACCTGCTATCACATGTCATATGTACTTGACTTCAATTGAAAAAAATAACTAGGAAAGTTGAAAAAAAGGACAGACGGTTTATATTTCTGGATATGACATTGAACAGTCATATATCAGTCTTGCAAAATTTTAGATTTTGTTAAAATACATTGACTTTCTGGTATAGTTATGGTATAATATACATATAAAAGTAAAGTACATGAGGAAAGCAATGTCATTAAGTTAAGACAGTATAAAAACAAAAATACCTATCGTGGATGACATTCTGCTATACAGGTTATAATATATGAAGGAAGTAATAGGTAGCGTTACAAAAAACGATTTAGAAAACAAATATGTTTTCTGGGATATTGATGGAACTTTAGCACCTTATCGTTTTAATGACCATGTTTCAGACCCAGATGGAACAAATAATGGTATGAGCTTAAAAGAAATTGATGAGCATATTTTCTTAACAAGAAAACCATCTCAGCACATGATGAAAGTTGTTTATTCTTGTGGGGCAAGAAGAAATTTCATCATGGGTCATTGTCAGGTTCAACAGGAAATGGACGATAAACAATTGTGGTTGGATAAGCATTTTCCAATTATTAGACGACAAGATAGAATATTTACTTTTGAGAATATCTCGAAAGCTGATAGCATTGTCGAATATTGTGCAGGACATCGAATTGACTTGAAAGATGTTGTTTATGTAGATGATGTGCTTGCATTTTTAAGAGAAGCAGAACGAAAGGGCATCAAATCATATCATATTAGCAGTTTCTTAGACTGGGGCTACTCGGACGAATATTTCAGTTTAAAAGATACAGACAAGCATGCATCCGAATCAACGGATCCATTTTTTGATATACATAATGGCTAATGAATAGGAGCAATAACTATGTCGAGAAAAGAATACAATAAGACTGGTAAGATTTAAGAAAAAAGACAGCCACTTTTCCGTTGATTGGAATGTGCCTATCTTTTAATTTTTACTGTCAAGTGCTTAACTTAATGATATTGATGAGGAAAGAAGGTATTTATTTTTGAAAAAATTATATCATAGCGCAATTACTTTTGCTGTAACAATAGCAATGCTGGCTTGCAGTTGTTGTTTTATGATTCTCTATGAAAACCATAAAGAAAATTATACGAAGGTAACTTCTGTAGAAGGGGTGACTTTTGATATGCCGGAGAACTTCTTGGCGCAGGCTACTGCAATTACTGCAATCTCCGATGAAGAAGATTACAGTACAAACACATACCTCTTCAAAGATGGAAAAAGCATTTATCTTATGTTCAATATAGGACAGGTAGTAGTTGCAGTTGAGAATCAGACGGGCTACAGTCTAAAAGATGCCACAAATATTGAAAATGCAATCGAAAGTGAATCACTGGACGGTATCTGGATTAAGCCACAGGGAAAATCATTGTCTTACGAGACAGAGGAAAAAGATGGTGTCTACAAATTAATGGCAACAGTCAAAGGGGATGTGTCCGTAACAACAGAAACATATGGTCTGTTTGCAGGAAAATTTACTTATGTATCAGTAGGCGACTATGAATGTTCAATGTTCGTAGGCGTAAGGGGAGAAAGCTATGAATCACTTGATTCCAATGCAGTTTCTATTATTGAACACATTTCAAAATCGCTGACAGTTACAGACAGTGCAGATAGTCTGCCTTCATCAGATAGTACACAGGCTGATCCAGAATACTATAATCAAAACACGAGCGAAACAGGAAGTGAACCTGTTATAGATGAAGCGACCGAAGCTATTGAAGAAATACCGGAAATGACTGAATCCACAGAAGCAGTAGGTGTACAAGATACAGAAGCTATTGTAGAACTGCCTACTGAGACTGTAAATGAGCCGGAAACTGAAATTGTCGAAAGCACGGAAATCGAAGTTTCAGAAGCAGATGTGGAAAACAGCACAGATAATGTCGGCAATGAAAACAGAGGATTTACGGTAAAAGACAACCAAGGAACAACCGGAACGAAGTACTCTGATATTTATCATTTACTGAAGATCGGAGAGACCGGACTATACCATGCATATGATAAAGATGCAGAAAACAGTTTGTCTGACGGCGAGATTACCATTGAACAGTTGTATACAGGGGATGAAGCGGTAAACATTATTAAGGAATACTGCAATTCTGGAAAATCCATGTACAAGTATGCAGATGCGCCTGTGGGTTATAGTTGGCATGTTGTTCGATACAGTCTGTCAAAATCGCAGAATGAATTGTATACCAACATTAAAATTGAGGGATTAGACGGAGAACGGTTGAAATATCGTGGCATTTCATGTACAACAAGAACTTATGACATTATTTATGACTGGGACGGCACAACAGACCTGTATTGCTATTATGCAGTACCAAATGGTTGCAAAGAATACATGTTGGAATGTGGAAACAGGTATGAGTCAACTTCCGAAACGGCATGTTTCAAAATTTCTGGTTATTAAAAAAAACAGCACAAATAAAGGCACAAATAAGGCATTTTAAGAAAACGTATGGAAGAATCCTTAACCAATAACTTAAGGTGGCTTATTTGCGAATATACGGCTTTCTAGGACAGGAAGGGTAAGCAATACCTGTTACCTGTCCTTTTTTTACACTTTTTAGTGGTATTTTAATGGTATTTTAGACATTTGGAGGTAGAGAAGTGAATAAAACATGTTTAAGAGATTCTTATGCAAAAAAAATTGTGGAAGGTAAAAAGGAATACAAACCGTTGCGGGCAAAACATAAACTGCAAGCACGAACAACGTTGAGGACAAAAACTCAATTTCGGGATGCATATGCAGAAAAATTGAAAAGTGGGGAAAAAGAAAAATATAAATACAAACCTAAAACAGTAAAATCAAAAGAAGAATATCATAGTATTCTGACAAATGACATGACAAAATGCTACATGAGCGGAGATAGTAATAATGTTCATGTACACCATATCTTCGGAGCAAGCAATAAGGCTAATTCCGAAACATATGGTTTTGTAGTACCGTTAAGGGCAGATTGGCATAATATGGCAGATTATGGTGTTCATTTTGACAGAAATCTTGATTTAAAATTAAAAAGGATGTGCCAAGATTACTGGTTGAAGAAATACGGAACACAAGAGCAGTTTATAATAATATTTGGTAAATGGTGGTGATTATTGACCTTTTAAAATATCTATGGTATAATATATACATAAAATGAAAGTGAGGAATATGGCATGTTTGAGTGGAACGTTGATGAATTTAGATTAATGAATGATGCAGATGCAATCGAAACAGAAGATGGAAAAATTTTTTCCATTGAATCTGTGCTGTCACGAGACGAAAAAAAAGATTATCTAAACAAAAAATACGACGGACTGATTGATTATGTCTATGAGTTGGAAGGTAAATATAAAAAAGATGAATCGTTACTTCCAAAAGATAAATATGGCTTCATAAAGACGGTATCTGCTCAAGCATGGAAAAAAAGAAATGATTCAAGAAAAGTTTTGTATGAAAAAGGTTTCTCCTCCATATGCAAAACTTATATGTCT
>OGFX01000884.1_pt1 | contig 10063 bp, 10 predicted proteins | sample 1571011 | NCBI WGS metagenome assembly OGFX01 (sample SAMEA2582035, study PRJEB24529) | metagenome | biome: Human gut stool | place: China | collected 2011
CGCAATAGCTTAATACCTATTATACGACTTATCCAAAAGGAGAGTTTACCGAGTTGGCCCGTTATTATTCGGGTTATGGATTGTATCTGGATTCACCGGACCCCCGCTTGGATCAGGCGCAAACGTATGAAGCCATTAACCAGTTGCAATTATATTTGGAGTATTATCCGCAAAGCGAACGTGCTAAAGAAGCTCAGAACATTATGTTCGAATTGCAGGAAAAGCTCGCCTATAAGGAACTGTTGGCAGTCCGGTTGTATTTCAACTTGGGTACCTATATGGGAAACAACTATCTTTCATGTGTGATTACCGCGCAAAATGCACTTAAGAACTATCCGTATTCAAAATATAGGGAAGAGTTTATGTTCTATACCATTCGTGCCAAATACGAATTGGCTGTGGTTAGTGTGGAAGAAAAGTTGCAGGGACGTTACCGTGAGGTTGTAGATGAATATTACAATTACATGAACGAGTATCCCGAAGGCAAGTATGTAAAACAGGTTCAGAAGTTCTACGACTATGCCAGCAAGCGAATAACAGATACGTATTAACGAAACAACTAATCAATAAAGTAAGTATGGATTACAGAAAGACTAACGCTCCGTCGAATACAGTTACCCGCGACATGATGAAGCTGTCATCAGACACGGGCAATGTGTATGAAACTGTTGCAATCATTGGTAAACGTGCTAATCAGATTGCTGTTGAGATGAAACAGGATCTGGAAAAGAAACTTCAGGAATTTGCTTCCTATAATGATAATCTGGAAGAAGTTTTTGAAAACAGAGAGCAGATTGAGATTTCACGTTACTATGAAAAACTCCCCAAACCGACTTTGATCGCAGCTAAGGAGTATGAAGATGGTAAGGTGTATTATAAGAACCCTGCAAAAGAAAAGAATAACCTTTAATTAATTGACAATTGATAATTGACAATTGACGGTTAGGTGATATCATCTAATAATTGTCAATTGTTAATTGTTAATTGTCAATTGTTTTATTATGTTACAGAGAATACAAACGGTTTATTTGCTTATTATAATGGCATTGACGATTGCCATTCTGTTTTTACCGCTTGCCGTGTTGCAGTCGGGTGATCAATTGTTTACATTTGATGCGACCGGTATCAGTACAATGGCCGCTCAGCCGGAACTTATTTATCCCACATGGGGATTGTTTGCTTTGACAATCGTGATCTCTTTGCTGGCTCTTTTGACTATCTTCCTGTTTAAGAAAAGAATCCTTCAGATACGGATTTGCGTATTTAATGCAATTTTGATGTTAGGTTTTTACGGTCTCTTTGCATTCTTTTACTGGGATCTGGGTAATCAAAAGGAGATATTCTCATTAAGTTTGAAGATCGCCTTTTCTTTTCCGTTAATCAGCCTGATTCTGGATTATTTGGCTATACGTAATATTGGGGCAGACGAAGCACTGGTGCGTTCTTTGGATCGCTTGAGATAATCATTTCGGAGTATATAAAAAAAGAGGATATCTCATCACTGGGATATCCTCTTTTTTTGGCCTAAATCTGATAGCCTAAAGACTATATTATCTCTATTAGCATTGATAAATTCTTAATACTTCTAATGCAAAACTAATCATGTAGTAGAGCTTTAGACTTTTAAAAAGGGAAAGGCGGCGTTTTTGTTTTGGGAGGATACTGCCCATTCTTGGCTTGTCTTTGTTACAAAATTATTGTAAGCCTTGATTTCTATATTGCCTAAGATTGTTCAATCATAAATCTTAAAATCCCGGAATCATATACGTGATCTTAGCCGAGATTACCTGCGAAGACGATTTGGAAAAATAATCTTCTTTACGGCTGTTGAAGATGTCGCCGAGGGCATAGTAGTAGCGGCCCTCCAGGAGGAAAGAGCCAATTCCTGTACGAAGTTCGATACCCGGACCACCGCATAATCCCCAGTCGAATTTCTTTTCGATTGGCATATCGTGCTGTTCGTTTTCGGTGTTCGGCTTGGCTCCGTTCAGATTCTCGTCTGTCTTTTCACCGAAAGCATATCCTATTTTGGGTCCTAGGTTGACGAATACCCTGAAACGTTTACTGCCAAAATAGATATGTGTCAGGATCGGAAGTTCAAAGTAGTTGATTGTCCGGCTGTATTTATACTGAGGTTGGTCCTCGAACTTTTCATCCCATCCATGTTGGATGAAATTCAGTTCAGCCTGCAATCCTAGATTTTTTTCCGTGATCCACCGGAGCGTGAGACCGCCCGTGTAGCCCATTTTTATTTTCTGCTGCACTTTCGTCTGGGCAAAACTGACTTTGGAAAAGGTCGTACCGAAGGAAGCACCCAAAGACAATTCCCGTTTGAACTTATCCTGCGCCTGAATGTAGTTCAGGGTGACAAGGCTTATAATAACTGTTGCAATAACTTTCCTGATCATCTTACTTCGTTCCGTGTTACATTGAAATCACTCTGATAATGAACAATAAAGATGTTCGTATTAATGAAACCTCCCCAGTTATTTACGCGATGGAAATCGAATCCGGTCTGTACGCCCTGGTAATGAATTTTATCCAGATTATTCTCGAAGTTGGAACCATATTTGTTGATTGCTCCAATGAAAAACATACCGGTGTCGAATCCTAAAATACCATATTTAGGGAATATATTGATCAGGTTTTTACTATACCAGTTTTTATATTTGGTATAGAAGTCTGCCTCCTCTTTCGACAGGTTGTCAGCATAGAAGTTACTGTATATATATGTGTTCAGTGCATAGAAATCTTCCAGACAGTCACGCGTATATGTCTGCCATTCAGGATAGCCGAACAAGGTCAGTCCGCATTCGGGTTTTGTTTCCGCCAGCATACGTAACGGAGACTTGATCTTGTTTAGAGCCTCCAATGTGCCCGAAGTCGGTACGATCACGTTCCGTTTGTCTGTTCTGAGGAGCGTGTCGACATCGGCAGTTAGGGTTTCGGCATTATAATTGATTTCGGTAAATGGGATCTGCCGTTGTTTCATCTCGGCTTTGAATGCCTTGATAAATTCGGTTTTATCCTTGCCGTCCCTGATGTTCAGTAGGATTATATTGTCTTCGGCAAATAGGTCGCATCCGCCTTGAGCCGCTTTGGCATACAGGTAGGAGTGGGGCGTATTTACCTGGTAAACATATGCGTTTGACAACACATCGTCGTTCTTCGATGTAAAAGGAATCACATATTTGATGTTGTTCTTCTGGGCAAATTCCGCAACCGGGCCGATCTGGTCGTTTTGTACGGCTCCGATGATGAGGTTGGCATTCTTCAAGGCATCCTCTTTCAGGATCTCTTTCAGTTTCTTCGTTCCGTTTCCTGTATCATAAACTGACAGATCGATAGAACAGCCTGTGTTTTTAAGACTGTCCACCGCCAGCAAGAGACCTTCGTAATATTCGATGAAGCGTTGTGTCTCCGTAGACGGGATAGTCTCATTTGTCATAAACGGCAATAACAAGGCTACTTTGACGCTGTTGACGCGCTCGATGCTTTTCGGTTCTGAGAGCAACGCATTGACATCTCTTTCCGAAAGCATGGTGGTTGCAGGTTCGGTTGTCATATTCTCTTCGGCTTGTACGGGTATCTTAATAGTCATACCGGCCTTAACTCCTTCTTTCAATTTCGGGTTAAGCTTGATCAACTCGTAGCTGGAAATATTGAATTTCCGGCAGATCCGGTACATGGTTTCCTTTTTCTGGACGGTATATTCAATTTCTTTGGTAACGGTCTTGAGCTCCGTCGTCGGTAAATCTTCCACTTGCGTCGCCGGAATGCGGATTGTCTTGCCAATTGTAAAAGTGGAAGTAGACAATCCGGGGTTCGCTTTTACGATGGCGGTAGCGGGAACGGTCTACCGGATGGATAATGAATACAGGGTTTCTTTGGGCTGTATGGTATGGAAAATATAATTTCCATCTTGCTTCTTAGCTGTACCTCCAACTATGTCGCGTTGCGGTATTTTAAGGGTGGCACCTGCTTTGATCCCCTCTTTGCTATCTGGATTCAGCCGGTAAATATCATCGGGCGTAACTCCGTACATGGTAGCGATTGCGTAAACAGTTTGCCCTTTTTCTATTGTATGAAAAAATACATTATTGTCTTGTCCGCTTGTAATAACCACTTGTGATCGGTTGTTTTGTGCATGGATAGGTACACCAGCCAGACTCAGAAAGAACGTCAGTACATATATGTTAATCTTATTCATTTGCTGATTTGGATTATTTAGGGGCAAAGATAACAACAAAAAACGAGAGTAATAAAAGATAAGTCGCTAAAGTGCATTATCAGGCATTTCCGATATCCGTAAAAATTCCCACCTTTCCCTCTTTCAAATAAAACCGTTTGTCATGCTCGGCTAGGAAGCGGATGGTGGTGACGATTTTTTCCTCCGGAAAAGGTAATAAGGGGAGCAAGGTGGTGACAGGAAGCAGTTGCCGGGTGGAAAGCAGTCTGAGTAACAGGTCGCGTATGGCGTTGAAATCCCGGTTGTTCAGGCCGGAATCATTCTTGGAAAGGCAGACGTCGCAACATCCGCAATCTTCCGTATTCTTTTCCCCGAAATAGGAGAGTAGCAGGCGACTCCGGCATATATGTATCCCGTTCATGTATTCCACCACTTTCGAAATGCGTTTTTTCATTCTTTCCCGACGTTCCTCATAAGCGGAAGATGGGATAATAAGGGCATTTGTTCGCACACGTGGATGCGTATATGTGATTTGGGAGGCGGTCTGGAAGGATGATTCGTCTATTGCTTCGCAATATTCAATGTAGCCGGACAGTTCTAGCAACTTCAATGCATGATGTATCTGTAGCGGAGGAAGCTGGCAAGTGGAATAGAAATCCGTCAGTTCAAAGTTATGAACGATATCTTTTCCTTGTCCTTCCTGAATTCGGAAATAATCGCCCAACGCTTCATATACTTTTCCGATCAGCTTCTTTTCGGGAAACTCATCGTCTATCCGCTTTTTCAGATGAAAACTATCCGTATCTGTACAGAGAGCTACTGCAAAGGCTTTCCGGCTGTCTCGTCCGACGCGGCCTGCCTCCTGGAAATATTCTTCCAATGATCCCGGCATATCCAGATGGACAACCAACCGCACGTCCGGCTTGTCGATTCCCATCCCGAAAGCATTCGTGGCGACCATTACGCGGCACTCGTTATTTTTCCAACGGTGCTGCCGGATCGCCTTTTCTTCCCGGTTCAGTCCGGCATGAAAGAAATCGGCAGATATTCCGGCTTGTTGCAGGAAGAGAGCTGCCTCTTTTGTCTGTTTCCGGCTCCGGGTATAGACGATAGCCGTGCCGGGCACTTTTCCGAGTATGTAGGCCAGTGTGCCCAGCTTGTCTTCCGTACGGCGCACGATGTAGGCAAGGTTCGGACGGACAAAGCTTGTCCGGAACACATTCTTCTCCTTGAAAAGCAATCGTCTCTGTATGTCGTCCACGACTTCGGGCGTGGCAGTCGCCGTCAGTGCCAGTACCGGCACGCCGGGCAGTTTCTCCCGAATGTCGGCGATATGGAGATAGGAAGGGCGGAAGTCATAGCCCCATTGCGAGATACAATGGCTTTCATCCACCACTAACAGGCAGACGTTCATGGCCTGTAGCTTTTCCCTGAATAATCCGGTGGCAAGCCGTTCGGGCGAAACGTACAGGAACTTGTATTGTCCGGAAACGCAATTCTCCAATTCCGCAACGATTTCCTGCCGGCCCATGCCCGAATATACAGCCGTAGCTTTGATCCCGACCCGGCGCAGATTGTCGACCTGGTCGCGCATCAAAGCGATAAGCGGGGTAATGACAAGGCAAATCCCTTCCATCGCCAATGCCGGAACCTGGAAGGTGACCGATTTGCCGCCTCCCGTCGGCATCAGGCCGAGCGTGTCTCTTCCGGCACAGACGGAATGGATAATATCCTCCTGTAGGGGACGGAAAGCAGGGTATCCCCAATACTTCCTTAAGATCTTATGGTAGACATCCACCGCATCCCTTCATATATCGTTCTCCTTGATGTCCTTCACCATCAGTTGCAACGACGTGTTGCCGTTGTAGGTGTTCTCCTCGATGGTGTAGCAGATATTGAAAGGCTTCATGTTCTTGATATGCGTATTGTGCTGGTGCATGCCGAATGCAATGCCGTGTATCGGTGTGTTCGACTTGTCGTCGATCAATTCCAGTTTGATATGTTCCAAGTCTTTCCCTACCAACTTGCTGGTTCCGTAATCTTTGACTCCGAGCGAGCAGAATACGGGCTTCTGGTTGTCCGGGCCGAACGGATTCATCTTTTTCAACTCACTCATGAACTTGGCGTTGATATCTTGCAGGTCCAGCACGGCATCTATATCGATCTGCGGCGTCATCTGTTCGGGGATGATCTCGTCGGCGGCCAGCTTGAGGAACCGCCGGGTGAAAGCGTCCAGGTTTTCCTCTTTCAGGGAGAGGCCGGCGGCATACGTGTGGCCACCGAAGTTTTCCAACAGGTCGCGGCAGCTTTCGATTGCTTTGTATATGTCGAATCCCGTGACCGAGCGAGCGGAACCAGTGATCAGTTCGGACGATTTCGTCAGGACGACTGCCGGGCGGTAGTATTTTTCCGTCAGGCGGGAAGCGACGATGCCGATCACCCCTTTGTGCCATCCCGGATTGTAGACGATGATCGCCTTACGGTCTTCCATGTTCTGGAATTCGTCGATGATGGCGTTCGCCTCGTCTGTAATCTTCTTGTCCAGTTCGCGGCGTTCTTCGTTATACTGGTTGATGCTCTCGCTCTTTTCGCGGGCCACGTCGACATCCTTCGCCAGGAGCAGTTCGACCGCTTCCTTTCCGTTCATCATACGGCCGGAAGCGTTGATGCGAGGTCCGATCTTGAAGACGATGTCGCTGATCGTGATCTCTTTGCCCGACAGGCCGCAGATATCGATGATCCCTTTCAGGCCGAGGCTCGGATTGCTGTTAAGCTGCTTCAGGCCGTAGTAAGCCAATATGCGGTTTTCGCCGGTGATGGGGACGATGTCCGAGGCGATGCTGACCGCCGTCAGCTCCAGCAGTTTCTCCAGGTCGGCAAACGGGAAGTTGTTGCTTTTGGCGAATGCCTGCATGAACTTGAACCCGACGCCGCATCCCGACAGATGTTCGTACGGATAGACCGAGTCCACCCGCTTGGCATCCAGTACGGCGACGGCATCGGGCAATGTGTCGTCCGGCATGTGATGGTCGCAGATAATAAAATCGATCCCCAACTGCTTGGCATATTCGATCTTTTCGATGGCCTTGATGCCGCAGTCGAGCGAGATCACTAGCGTGATCCCGTTTTCCCGGGCGTAATTGATCCCTTTGTACGAAATCCCGTATCCTTCGTCATACCGGTCCGGAATATAATAATCCAATGCCGATGAATAAGGACGCAAATACTTGTAGACCAATGAGACGGCAGTCGTACCGTCTACATCGTAGTCTCCGTAAATCAAAATCTTTTCTTTATTACCCAGTGCTTTATTCAAGCGTTTGACCGCCTTCTCCATATCTGGCATGAGGAATGGATCATGCAGGTCGTTCAAGCTGGGTTTAAAGAATTTCTTCACCTCTTCAACAGTGGTGAGTCCTCGCTGAACGAGCAAAAGACATACGACCGGACTGAGTCCCAGTTGGCTTGCCAGCCTGTCTCTCTTATGTAACTCTTCTTCTGATGGGGTTTGAAAGTTACATTTTGTAATCATTATATATTGTTTTTTTCTTTTTTATCGTCTCTGATATATCGGATATGCGGGTTTATGGTGATAAAACCTCCAATATATTTGAATCCGTAAAGTTAGATAATATAAATGGATATTTCTGTTCGGCGGCTTGCTTTTTTATTAATTAGAAGCTGTTTTAATTTTTTCAAGCTGCTCTCCGGCTGTTTTTTGCCTATTTGGAGGGGGTGAAATGGCTGATTATGGATGATCATTGGCAACATTGAATTATAAAACCACGTTTTGCTTATGAGAGATAAGGCAAGATAGTTTTTTTATTGTATATTTGCCAAGTACACAGCGTACATAGGATTTTTATTATGTATGGTCAAGCGTGGGGGTAAGGTTGTTTTTCGTACATCTCCCTTCATTATATTATTATTATGGACAAAATACAAACCCTCTTATCTCAAATATCTTTATTGTCAAAAAAGAATAATGAGATTTTGGAAATAATGGGTACTCGTTTTAATATATTTCATATTTTAGGAGTGAGCCATTATGAAAATACTCATTCTACTATTCTGGCAGAACTCTTGAATCCTGAAGGAACACACGGATTACATAACTCATTCTTAAAGCTGTTTTTGGATATAAATCAGATAGAAGGTTTTGACTCCCGGAATGCTTTGGTAAGGACAGAAGTCGCAGTTTCTGAATATGGAAGAATTGACATTCTTATAGAAAGTTCAAATTGGGCAGTTATTATCGAAAATAAGTTTTATGCCAAGGATCAGCCGGAACAGTTAAAACGTTATAATGAATATGCAATAGGGAAATATGGCGTAGGAAATTATATGATTCTATATTTAACACCGGACGGCAGATATGCCTCTGATGATAGTGGGAGAGGAGTTGATTATAGATGTATTTCTTATAAAAAAACTATTATAGAGTGGCTGGGACAATGTGTCGGGATTGCAGTTCACCGACCGTTGGTCCGTGAAACAATAAATCAATATATAAATTATTTAAAACAATTAACAGGACAAGATATGAGCACGATAGTTCAATCTGAAATTATTAATTTGCTTTCGAAAGCTGAAAATATAGAGTCTGTTTTGCAAATACCGACCTATATAGAAGCCGTGAAAGATGCCATTATGACAAAAATGATTCAATCTGTGGCCTTGGAATGTGGCGTGAAAGGTGGATTACGGACAGACCTAAAGGAGCGTGAGTTTTATTTTTATAAGGAATCATGGAAAGAAGGAACTTCTATTTATTTTGGATTGGATAAAGGTAAAGTTTATTATGCAATTAAAACAAAAGAGTCTCTGGATGGGAAGGCTAAGCCGGAAATATATCTGGAACATTTATTTGAAGAAGGAATAGATGCGTTTGATCCTTATGGCTATGGATATATTTGTGAATATGACTGGTTGACAAATAATCATATATGGGTGGAGATGGCTGATGGTTCATTTGCCAAGAAGTATATTATTCCTTCTGTAAAGAAGATACTTGAATTTGTCGAATGTGATGAAATGTTGAAATCAAAATTAGAAGAAAGAAATGAAAACGTTTAATTGTTGGTTGATTGCGAATGTGTTGCCTTACGTCGTAGCTATAAGTTGTTATTTTGCTATAGGAGGCTTAGGGCTAAGAATGAATTGTTTTTCTTTTTGGGATTATTTTGTAGTATTTGGTTGTGGGGGTATTTTTTCCATCATAGTTATGATTTATACATATTGTAATATCGAGGAAGTTCTTTCTTGCCGTTTTATATGGGGGAACAGCAATGTGAGTATATTCTCATTTTCTTTAATTTATACTCTTAGAAAAGGAATATTAGCGTTCCTTTTACCTGGGGCAATTTATTTTTCCATCCTTCTTTTTTTAATGGAGGATAATAAGAATAATGAAACAGAACAAGTTACTGAACAAGTAAAGGCAAATGCGAAACCATCTGCTTCAGAAAAGAAAGATGCCAAAGATAAAGAGGTTGTAGTGGTTTGCGAATATATTGAAAATAATTTGGTATTCCTTTCAGAGAATGGAATAACGATCGAAGCATTTTTCAATGAAAGTGAATCATTGGATATTCATTATCAGAATGGAATAAAATATAATGAAGAACATGGGTGGAACACGACTTACAAACATCGTTCAAAGACGGGTTATTTTTTATCCGGAAAGAATTCGGACGGGATTATTTATTATCAGAAAACTGTAAAAAAAGATTTCGGTAGTTATTATACAATCCGAATTGAGTATCCAGAATCAGAAAAAGATTTTGGGGATCAATATATTAAATATTATATAAAGCGTTTCCCTGAGCAAATATAAAAAAACGTTACCGGACGAGGGGAACGGCTGACTGTCGT
>OGFX01000885.1_pt1 | contig 10048 bp, 10 predicted proteins | sample 1571011 | NCBI WGS metagenome assembly OGFX01 (sample SAMEA2582035, study PRJEB24529) | metagenome | biome: Human gut stool | place: China | collected 2011
CAAATAGGATAGATTTGTGATATTTATTGGTAAAATTTTTTGGAAATAAAAAGGGGAATGCAAAAGCATTCCTCTTTAACTTCGTTAGAATAAATCTGATTGGCTGCCCGTGCGAGTTAAAGATAATACTAATATGTCATCTTTAATTGCATAAATTAAAAGCCAATCTGGTTCGATGTGTAATTCTATAAATCCTCAATCATTTCTTTTACATTAGCATATGATTTTGCTTTTACTTTTCCTGCTAATATATCTTTCGTTTCTTGAATAGCAGCTTCTGTTTCTGCATTATAACGAGGTTGTTTAGGTTGAAATGGAAATCCACCTTCCATTAGTGATGTGTGGAGAAAAATATTAATTGCATCAGTTCCAGATATGACAAAGCTAGCATATAGTGCTTCTAATTGTGCTTTTACAGCTGGCTCGATACGTAAACTGATAGAGGCTGTTTTAGCCATAGTATCACCTCCTGTTATTTATATTGTAATGCAATTGCTTTATAATCGCAATCAAATAACTGCGAATTGCAAGCAAAATGCTTTTCTTTTACTGGAGGAAAAATCCTTATAAATATAAGAATATTAGGATTTTAGGTGATATAATTTACTTAATAAATGTAGTTAATTTACAGGGGATTATATTATGAAAAAGGTTGTAGGTGCACTGGCTGTATTAGCTTTTATAGGTTCCATAAATGTTGTGTCCGCAGATGATTTGATGCGGTTTCGTCTTAATGGTAATTCTATTTATGATCAGCCCTATGGTGATCGAAATGAGTTTCCTTGTCCAGATAGACTTGGAAGTTGTACTATGACTGATGAGGATTATAAAAGCACTCGTAAAGGTCAATCGCTAGAGGTGTTTGATACTGTATATGAGGCTAAGCAACATTTGAACTTTAAACCGCAGTTGCCAAGTGGATTAGAGGGATTACGTTCTGTACATGTATCCATTGTGGATCATGATGTATTACAAGTCGTGTATGCCTATCATGAGCTTTTAAAAGGAACATATTTTGACCGTGTAGATGATATGCCAAAGTATATTAAGTATCGCGTATCTACAGTATCGGGTAATATCGCAGGTGATTATAAGGATTACTTACCTCAGAAAACCGATGTTATAAATGGGATGATGATAACCTATCGAATGGTAGATGACGCCGTTTACTTAGCATCATGGGAATATGAGGGACAAAACCATGTGTTTTTATTTAATGAGCCTATTTCTGTTGAGCGGGCTAGAGAAATGATTAACAGTGTAGGTACTAATTAAGTTTATTACTGTACTATCTTTTTAAGTCTGATTAGCTTATAATATACATATAAAGAGAGCCCATTAACGTGATTAGGGCGTTAGGCTCATCTAAAACTGAACAAAATTATGATGACGCCTAACGTGTTAGAGGACTGCACTCCTCTATACGTTAGGCGTTTATCGTTGTACTACTTAACTAGTGCAATGATAGTGACTACTGATAACAGAACTATGATAATTACATAGGTAACTTCATGATTTGTCATAGTATCACCTCCTCGCGGAGATGAACCTAACTCACGTCAACGGACTCTCTTCGTAATAAGTATAGCAAAATACTCTTTACACAAATAGCGATATACAGCCCTCTATGTTACGATTGATATTAAAAATAACGGAGTTTTTATGAGCCTAGAAAATTACAAGATTTCAAAGCTACCATATATAGAAAAAGGTAGTAATGAAATTATGGAAACGTACCAAATACGTGCACAATATGAAACAGAACCGCCTCATGGCGATGCTATATATTCTATTTCTATAAAGGGGAAAGCATTGCCGTTTTGGATTTATGGTAGGGATGTTACTTTCATAGGTAGTAGTATGGTTATGGTGGAGTCTGTAAGATGCAAAACCTGGGATCCCATTGAAACCATCATTATTGATTTAGAGAATGAAGTGTATGCTAGTTTAAAGGAATGGTATACAGATATTTCATTTTTTAATAATCGAATAGAGCTTACTAATCAAGTGGTAAAAATGGATAAGCGAATTCTAAACAATTTTGAGGATTTAGAGTGGATAAGCTTTTAAGATTGATTGTGCTAGTTACTAGCGAGAATGTATCATATTCATCTTATTTTAATTGACATGAGTCTATAGAATACAGTACAATACCCTTATATCTTAAATACGAGCTATGAATGGGTATAAAGGTTTACAGATCCTGCTTTCAGAGAGTTGCCGGTTGGTGCGAGGCAATAGAGGTTGTACGCTGACACTCTCCCGTGAGCTTTGATGGCGAATACAGCAGTAGTCATTGACGGTGGTTCCGTTATACCCGCAACGAGTCCCAATTAGGGTGGTACCGTGTTATGAATATAACGCCCCTTTGAGCAACGACAGTTGTTCTGAGGGGCTTTTTTTATTGTAAAAGTCTAGTAAAATTACTGATTTGATGTATTACGTTGGCATTAGCTGTAATAGTGTTGAAATTGGCGGTTTTACTAAACTTTCACAATGGATAGATATAATACAGCGTTATGTTTTATTAGTACAGAAAAGGTGAAGATTATGGATCAAAATCGCGTATATTTCTTCGATACAACCCTTCGTGATGGGGAACAAACACCAGGTGTATCTTTACAAACTCCTGAAAAAATTGAAATTGCGAAAGGCCTAGTACGTCTAGGCATCGATGTAATCGAGGCTGGATTCCCAGCGGCATCCCCTGGAGATTTTGAAGCGGTACAAACGATTGCACGCGAAGTCAAAGGTGCAACAATTTGTGCGTTGGCTCGTGCCAATGAAAAGGACGTACAAAAAGCGATTGATGCGTTGAAAGATGCGGAACGTAGCCGTTTACATGTATTCATTGCTATTTCCGAACTTCATATGGAATATAAATTAAAAATGACTCGCCAAGAGGTATTGGATAAGGTTAAATCCGTATTGGCATATGCAAAAGGTAAGGTTGATGAAATCGAGTTCTCTGGTGAAGACGCGGCACGCTCTGATTTAGATTTCGCATGCCAAGTATTTGGTGTTGCAATTGCTGGTGGCGCTACAATTATTAACGTACCAGATACAGTAGGTTATATGAACCCTAATGAGTTCGGTGATAAAATCCGCTACATTAAAGAACATACACCAGGCATTGAAAATGCAATTATCTCTGTTCACTGCCATGACGACTTAGGCCTTGCCAATGCGAATACGTTAGCTGCTATTAAAGCAGGTGCACGCCAAGTAGAAGGCACAATTAATGGCCTAGGCGAACGGGCTGGTAACGTAGCGATTGAAGAAGTAGTAATGGCTCTTAAAACACGCCATGATTACTTCGGCGACCTTCAAGTGAACATCGATACAAAACAATTTACGAAAGTATCTAAGCTTGTGAGCCGTTTAACAGGTGTTGTAGTTCCTCCAAATAAAGCAATCGTGGGTTCTAACGCCTTTGCTCATGAGTCTGGTATTCATCAACATGGCATGATGAGCAATCCTGAAACGTATGAAATCATGACTCCTGAGTCCGTAGGGGCTGAAAAAACAGACCTCGTATTGGGTAAACACTCTGGCCGTCATGCTTTTGCTGATCATTTGGCAAAGCTTGGTTTCCAATCTTTCACAGAAGAGAAAATCAACGACCTCTTCGCTAAATTCAAAGAATTGGCTGACCGCAAAAAACAAGTATACGACGATGATATCGTAGCCCTTGTTGTAGATAATCTTCACCACAAAAAAGCATTCGAGCTCGTGGCTCAATACTACAAATTAGGTGAAAAAGGTTATGCTTATGCTGACGTTCGTCTCATGACACCAGAAGGTGAAAAAGCCGATGCTGCCGTAGGTGACGGTCCAGTAGATGCATCCCTTAAAGCGGTTGAACGCGTTGTGGGCTTGCCAATCAGCTTAAAAGACTACCAAATCCGTGCTATCACAGCCGGTAAAGATGCCCTTGGGGAAGCAACCCTTAAGGTAGAATACAACGGTCGCTTGTACCATGGTCGTGGTATCAGCACCGATATCGTTAAATCAAGTGTAAACGCATATATTAATGCAGTTAACTCAGTATTCCTAGCTATGGAGCTAGAACAACAGGAGGAAGAATAATATGGGTATGACCATTACTGAAAAGAATATGGCTCGCCACGCGGGTCTTGATGTTGTAAAACCAGGCCAAATCATCGAATGTCATTTGGACGCAGTGTTGATGAACGACATCACATTCCCACCAGCGCGCAAAGAGTTCTTGAAAATCGGCAAACCTGTATTTGATCGTCATAAAATCTACTTGGTGCCTGATCATTTCACACCAAATAAAGATATTCAATCCGCTACACAAGCGAAAGTAATGCGCGACTTCGTACGCGAACATGGCATTACAAACTACTTTGAAGTCGGCCGTATGGGTATCGAGCACGTTATTTTACCAGAAAAAGGCCTTATCGGTCCTGGGGAAATGATGATCGGTGCTGACTCCCACACTTGTACATATGGTGCGGTGAATGCATTCTCCACAGGCGTAGGCTCCACTGATGCGGGCGTTGCTATGGCAGAAGGTAAAACTTGGTTCAAAGTGCCTGAAACAATCAAGGTTGAGCTTATCGGCAAACCTAACAAATGGGTAACTGGTAAAGACGTAATCCTTGATTTAATCGGTCAAATCGGAGTGGACGGCGCTCGTTACATGGCTCTTGAATTCGCTGGCGACGGCGTACAACACATGACTATGGCTGACCGTCTTACAATCTGTAACATGGCTATCGAAGCTGGCGGTAAATGTGGCGTATTCCCTTACGATGCAGTTACTGAAGAATACATCAAAGGCCGCGTAAATCGTCCTGTTGAACCAATCGCTCCAGATGCTGATGCAGTATATGCTCAAACAATTACAATTGACTTGTCCAAATTGCAACCAGTGGTAGCATTCCCTCATTTGCCATCCAATACACATTACATCAACGAAATCGACAAAGATATTAAAATCGACCAAGTTATCATCGGTTCTTGTACAAATGGCCGTTACGAAGACTTGGTGGCAGCTGCGGAAATCTTCAAAGGTCGCAAGGTGGCTCCATTCGTTCGTTGTATCGTAATTCCTGGTTCCCAAGATGTATACGATCAAGCTATGAAAGATGGTTTATTGGACATCTTCATTCAAGCTGACTGCGCTGTGTCCACGCCAACATGTGGTCCTTGCCTAGGTGGTTACATGGGTATCATGGCTGAAGGGGAACGCACTGTTTCCACTACAAACCGTAACTTCCGTGGTCGTATGGGTCACGTTGATTCTGAAGTATATTTGGCAAGCCCTTACGTGGCGGCAGCAAGTGCTGTATTAGGCCGCATTGCAGGCCCTGAGGAGGTTTAATATGGATTTTGAAAGCAAAAAAATCTGGCGCTACGGCGACGATGTAGATACAGACGTAATCATTCCGGCTCGTTACTTGGCGATTGCTGACTGGAACGAATTGGCTGAACATGCGATGGAAGATATTGATACTACTTTCGCTCCCAATGTGAAAGCTGGCGAAATCATGGTAGCTGGTAAAAACTTTGGTTGTGGTTCCTCTCGTGAACACGCACCAGGCGTTATCAAAGCGAAAGGCGTGCCTGTTATCGTAGCACACTCCTTTGCACGTATCTTCTTCCGTAATGCTATTAACATCGGTTTACCAGTAGTGGAAATCGGTGAACAAGTTGATCGTATCGATGCTGGCGATGCAATCGGCGTAGACTTGTCTAAAGGTATCGTGTACAACTTGACTAAAAACGAACAATACCAAGGGACTGAGTTGCCACAATTCATTCAAGATATTGCGGCAGCTGGCGGTCTTGTGAACTTTGCGAAAAAACGCAAGTAATAAGTACGTGGCCGAGATAAATTACATATATTGGAGAGGTAATATGAGCGAAAAGAATATCGTATTGATTCCTGGTGATGGTATCGGTACTGAGATTATTGCTGCAGCGAAGGCTGTGTGTGATGTGGCTTTTGAGAAAGCCGGTGTAAAGGTTAATTGGATTGATAAAAAAGCGGGCGGTGCATCCATTGATGCATACGGTGTGCCTTTGACTGAGGATACGATTGAGGCTTGTAAAGCGGCTGATGCTGTATTGCTTGGTGCTGTAGGCGGTCCTAAATGGGATAATGTAGATCCTGCTATCCGTCCCGAGAAAGCAATCCTAGGCCTTCGTAAGGAGCTTGGTTTATTCTGTAACTTGCGTCCTGTAAAAATCTATCCATCCTTGCAAGAGTATTCTCCTCTTAAAAAGGAACTCGTACAAGATGTAGATTTCGTTATCGTTCGTGAGTTGACTGGCGGTATTTATTTCGGTGAACGCGAAGAGGCACAAGGTGAAGGCGCTAACGAGTTTGCTTGGGATAAAGAAACATACAGCCGTTACGAAGTAGAGCGCATCATGGACATCGCTATGGAAACAGCTCGCAAACGTAACAAAAAGGTTGTATCCGTAGATAAAGCAAATGTATTGGCTTCTTCTCGTTTATGGCGTAAAATCGCTCAAGAGAAAGCGGCAGCTAATCCAGACATCGCAACAGATTACTTCTACGTAGATAACACAGCGATGCAACTCGTTGTAAATCCTGCACAATTCGACGTTATCGTTACAACAAACTTGTTCGGCGATATCTTGTCTGACGAAGGCGCTGTAATCTCTGGTTCCATCGGGCTTTTACCATCTGCATCCATGGGTACTGGCACAGCATTGTACGAACCAATCCACGGTTCTGCACCAGATATTATGGGCCAAAACTTGGCGAACCCATTGGGCACAATCTTGTCTGCAGCTATGATGTGCCGTCACTCCCTTGATTTACCTCAAGTGGCTGACGCAATTGAAAAAGCTGTGGAACAAGTGCTTGTTGACGGCTACCGCACAGGCGATATCTACCGTGAAGGGTTAAAACGAGTAGGTACAACAGAAATGGCGCAGGCGGTGATTGAGCGTCTATAAATCTTTATAGCAAACAACAAGGCTCCGAAGAGCTCCAGTGGCCACCCACCTCGTTTTACGAGGCCGCCAAGTCGCTCATCGAAGCCTTGTTGTTTTATTCTTAGAATTTATAGTCGTCAATCACCTAAAAAAGGATGCCACCCACTGCGTGCTCCAAGTCGGATCCAAAGGGCTTATTTTTGTTTTACTATATGTATATAGACGGTCAACTTATTATTTGTCTTTCCAGTACCACCATTTCAGTTTATCTGGATCGTGGTATTCATTTTCGGCGTAATAGACTGCAAGCCGAAAAACGTAGAGAACGCATCTGTCGGACGGTCGGCCGTTAAAGGCGGCATCCTTCAGATAGAGTTCTTCGGGGTCTTTACCAATCAGGTCTTCAATTGTTTTGATACCGATATTAAATAGGTGTTGCTCCATGTTTACACCAATTCCGGGAATTGTTTTTAAATCGCTTGCTTTTTTCATATCGCATTGCTCCTGGTTGCTAGAAATTCAAAGATTGCTTTTTCTATATTTTAGCATAATAATATTATTTGCAATGATTCTGTTGAGCGCAAAGGAGGACCTATGACATCATCTACATACAGAGATTTAACGATTACCGCATTGTTGATGGCCTTAGCCATTATGATTCCTATTATGATGCCTTTGAAAGTCGTCATACCGCCGGCATCGTATACACTGGCGAGTCACGTGCCTATATTCCTGGCGATGTTCTTGTCCCGTAAGATGGCGGCTTGTGTTGTAATAGGTTCTACACTAGGTTTCTTTATGGCAGGGTTCCCTCTTGTTATCGTTATGCGCGCTGCTTCTCATATCATCTTTGCTTTGATGGGGGCATACTACATTAAACACCATCCAACTGTGTTATCGGGGGCTCTATCCTTCGCTGCTTTCAACCTTGTCTGTGCTATCGTTCACGCCATTGGAGAAGTACTAGCATGCCTCTTGTTCTACACTACAACTACGATGCCTAATATCGATCTCATCTACGTTGTATTTGTTCTCGTTGGTGGCGGTACTATAATCCATAGCATTGTTGATGGTTATATTTCTTTATATATCTATAAAGCGATTCCTGGCTTGAAACCGAATACACATGTAGAATGATGCAGAATGTAAGGACGCAATACTTGAATAATACTAAAGTTGCATAATGCTAAATCCGTATCTGCAGATACAGACGGTTTCTTGTGATTTCGATATAATAAAAGTATAGTTAATGACCGATTGGTGTTACCTCATTTGATGTAACATTTGGGCCATAGATTTGGGTGTAATGGTGAAAGTTACTTATATTCTTTGTTTTATATAAAACGATAATAGGAATGAGGTAAGTTCCTCAACTTTCACAGAATTGGAGGTTATTATGAGAAAGCACATTAAGAATAACGTATCTTGGGTTGGTAAAATCGACTGGGAATTACAAGAGTTCCACGGTTCTGATTACAGTATTAACAATGGTTCAAGCCAGAATGCGTACTTGATTGAAGAGGAGAAGACTGTCCTCATCGATACTGTGTGGAAGCCTCATTCCTCCGAGTTTATCGATAATTTGGAGTCTGAAATTGATTTGAACAAGATTGATTTCATCGTATGTAACCACGGCGAAGTGGATCACAGCGGTTCCTTGCCAGCTTTGATGGAAAAAATCCCTAATACGCCGATTTACTGTACAGAAAATGCAGTTAAGTCCTTGGTTGGTCAATATCATCATCCAGAATGGAATTTCAAAACTGTTAAAACTGGTGACTCCGTAGATATCGGGAACGGTAAATCCTTGGTATTCGTAGAAATGCGCATGCTTCATTGGCCTGATTCCATGGCAACCTATATGACTGGCGACAATATCTTGTTCTCTAACGATGCGTTCGGACAACATTTTGCGGTAGAAGAATTATGGGCCGATAAGGCTGATCAATGTCGTTTATGGGCAGAGGCGATGAAATATTACGCCAATATTTTGAACCCATTCTCTCCATTGGTAAAAGCTAAAATTGAAGAAATTCAAAAGCTTAACTTGCCAATCGATATCATCGCTACTAGCCACGGTGCTATTTGGCGTGAAAATCCAATGCAAATTGTAGAAAAATACTACGAATGGTCTCAAGCGTACCAAGAAGATCAAGTTACAGTTGTATATGATACTATGTGGGATGGCACCAAGAAATTGGCCCATAAGATTGCTGAAGAAATTGCTAAGCAATCCCCTGATACACGTGTTAAGATTTTTAACATTAGCAAAACCAATAAAAATGATATTATGACGGAAGTCTTTAAGTCTAAAGCGATTGCTGTAGGCTCTCCAACAGTAGGTAATAGCGTATTATCTGCTGTAGCTGGTTGGCTCGACTTCTTGCGTGAGTTGAAATTCAAAAATAAAAAGGCTGCTGTATTTGGTACCTATGGCTGGTCTGGTGAATCTACAAAGGTACTCCGTGAAGAGTTGACTAAATACGGATTCTCTGTAGTAGAACCTGAAATCAAATGCAACTGGAATCCAGAAGAATCCGATTTTAATAAAGCAGAAGCACTTGTAAGTGCATTATTAGCATAATTACATATAATAAAGAATGATTCTTGTTATAAAGCCCCTATCTTCATGAAGAGGAGGGGGCTTTTTTTTGAGCATATACATAAAATATTGGCCAATATAAATCATATTTGTCATGTTTATTCTTATAATGCTTTTGTTAGCATCTATTTGGATGTCAATTGGTATTGGTAGATGCTATTGTTATAGAAATATAAAATTATAATAAAATGATAAGTGGATGATTAAATATACAAAACAGTTTAATTCACATATGATTCATGAATTAAGTATGAATGTGGAATAATGAGGGTTAAATGTATATTTTGCGTACTTATAAGGTGGTTATTTATTTATAAGTTATACAGTTTGTTACATGAGAAAAGTTTACAAAGTTGCGAAAAATTTAACTCATAAGAGAAAATAATGAGTAAAATTTATTTCCCTATAAAGCTAGGAATAAAGCGGATTCTGATAGGTATAAAAACTTGTTAATTAAATTTGTGTTAGAAAAAAGGGTTGTGTATATCGTAAAACTTTGATATGCTATGC
>OGFX01000888.1_pt1 | contig 10042 bp, 10 predicted proteins | sample 1571011 | NCBI WGS metagenome assembly OGFX01 (sample SAMEA2582035, study PRJEB24529) | metagenome | biome: Human gut stool | place: China | collected 2011
TAAAAATTAAAATTTAAGTACCATAATATTCCTAATGAATCAAGAATGGTTTATTCTCAGGTTCATTAGGAATATTTTTATAGTATGAATGGTTTATATAGGTAGAGATAAATTGCTTTTGTATGTACATTGTGGTATAATTCTATAGAATTTGAATGAGTCTTAGTTTGACAGGTGTTGTTGTTCGGTTTATAATAATTACATCGAAAATTATCTATATACTGTAGAGGTGATACTATGTTGAACTTTTTATTTAAAAGTAAACCTAATTATATTAATTTTGGCTTATTATTCTATCGTTTAGCAATAGGCGCATCTATGTTCTACCATGGTTATTTAAAATGGCTAGGTGGCTCTCAAGAACTATATAATGTTGGGACTATGTTAGCACCTCTTGGCGTAACTGGTGGTTATGAAATACTAGGAACTATAGCAGCTTTTGCTGAAATGGTGGGTGGTATTCTCGTAGCACTTGGCCTATTTACGCGTATAGGTTCTCTAATGCTGATTGGTACATTGGCAACGGCTACACTCTTACATTTGAGCGGAAATTTCTTCGGTTGGGACTATCCATCTCAAATGGGCTTCGGTGCGATTATGTTGTTCTTTGCTGGGGCTGGTCGTTTTAGCTTAGATAAAGCATTATTTAAATAATTAGGATATAGGCTCATCATTTTGATGGGTCTTTATTTATGTAGAGAGGGTATTATGAATACAAAAACTGTTCCGTTTACATCTGAACAATTAGAGGCAATTATAGCCCAATATCCAACACCATTTCATATCTATGATGAAGAAGGTATTGTAGACAATATGAAACGCTTTATTTCTGCTTTTTCTTGGAATAAAGGGTTTAAACAATACTTCGCTGTAAAAGCAACACCAAATCCATATATTATGCGTTTGTTACAAAATCTTGGAGTTGGTGCGGATTGCTCATCCTTGGCAGAGTTAATGCTCTGTGAAAAAGTAGGCATTACTGGCCACGATATTATGTTTACATCGAATGACACACCATATGTAGAATATAAAAAAGCACTAGAACTGGGTGCTATTATTAATCTTGATGATATTACACATATTGAATACTTAGAAAAGAATCACGGTTCTTTACCTGATACATTCTGTGTACGTTATAATCCAGGTTCCTTAAAAGAAGGTGGCAATACAATTATTGGTATTCCTGAAGAGGCTAAATATGGTATGACTCGCGACCAAGTATTTGAGGCCTATAAAATATTACAAGATAAAGGCGTAAAACACTTTGGAATTCATACGATGGTTGTATCTAATGAGCTTGATGTTGAAGGCTTGGTAGGGACCGCAGAAATTTGTTTTAACCTTGCTGTCGATATAAAAAAAGAACTCGGTATCACCGTAGATTTCATTGATCTTGGTGGTGGGGTAGGTGTGGCGTACAAACCAGAGCAAACACCTGTAGATTTTGAAGTATTAAGTAAACGTGTTCATGAAGTATATGATGCTATCCTCGTAGCTAATGGTCTTAATGACGTTGCTTTAGCTTATGAATGTGGCCGTATGGTAACAGGTCCGTTTGGTTATCTTGTTTCCACAGCTATTCATAAAAAGGATATTTATCGTCATTATATTGGTCTTGATTCTTGTATGGCTGATTTGATGCGCCCTGCATTGTATGGTTCTTATCATCACATCACTGTAATGGGGAAAGAAAATGCGCCTAAGGATCATGTATATGATGTTACTGGTTCTTTATGTGAAAACAACGATAAATTTGCTATCCAACGGGAATTACCTAAAATCGATATGGGGGATCGAATTATCATCCATGATACGGGCGCACATGGTCATTCCATGGGCTTCAACTATAATGGTAAATTACGATCAGCAGAGTTGCTATTACACAAAGATGGTTCTGTGACTCAAATTCGTCGTGCTGAAACATATGATGATTTGTTTAGTACCTTAGATTTTTCTAATCTGTAATTTAATATTGAGAATTAAAATAGATGAGAATGAATACCAATAAAAACGTATCAATATATGTAATACTTGATATTCTTTTAATTCCTGTATATTTTAGTAGGAATATCTTGCTATCATTTAGAGAAGAATGTATAATGAGTGTAGATTGTTATGCACATACTTGCTAAAGTGGCGAGATAATACGGCGGTGTCAGCTTTGTGCGTACCGCCGTTTTTCTATGTGAATATAAAGTTTTAATCTTAAATCAGTATTGCTGATACGAAGGAGTGAAATATTTTGGCTGAATTACTTCAGATAAAAGATTTAGAGGTGTCCGTAGAAGATAAAAAAATCCTTAAGGGCATTGATTTGACAATAAATAAAGGTGAAGTTCACGTTGTAATGGGTACAAATGGTGCTGGTAAGTCTACATTGGCAAATGCTATCATGGGTAACCCATTGTATACAGTTGATAAAGGTTCTATTGTATTTGACGGTAATGATATTACGGAAGATGCTGTAAATGATCGTGCAAAAGCGGGTATTTTCATGTCTTTCCAACATCCAATTTCTGTACCTGGTATTACAGTAGAAAACTTTATTCGTACGGCTAAATCCACTATTACAGGTGAAAATGTACGTGCCTTAGCTTTCAAAAAAGAATTGAAAGAAAAAATGGATGAATTATCCTTTGATACATCTTACGCACAACGTTATGTAAATGAAGGTTTCTCCGGTGGTGAACGCAAGAAAAATGAAATTCTTCAAATGGCCATTTTGAATCCTAAATTAGCTATTCTTGACGAAACTGACTCCGGTCTTGACGTAGATGCGGTTCGTATTGTGTCTGAAGGTGTACAACGTTTCCACAACGAAGAAAACGCTGTATTAATCATCACTCACCACAACCAAATCTTACAAAAATTGAACCCTGACTATGTTCATGTATTGATCAATGGTAAAATCGTTAAAACTGGTGATGCTTCTCTTGTACGTGAAATCGAAGAAAAAGGTTACGACGCATACAAAGCATTAGCATAGGAGGCACAATGGAAGAAAGAAAGAAAACCCAAGTCGCGGATATGGACCGTGGTGTCTACGACATTAAGAATGACTTTGAATATTCTTATATCGCTGATGCTGGTTTAACTGAAGACATTATCCGTGAGATTTGGTCTAATAAAAATGAACCAGAATGGATGCTAGAGTTTCGTTTGAAATCTTTAGAAATCTATAATCGTATGGGCATTCCTAACTGGATCCCTGATATTTCCGGCCTAGATATGGCTAATATCCATACGTATGTTAAGCCAAAAGTAGATATGAAAGAAAACTGGGACGAAGTTCCAGAAGAAATTAAAAGCACTTTTGACCGTTTAGGCATTCCAGAAGCGGAAAAAACATCTCTTGCTGGTGTTGGTGCTCAGTATGACTCTGAAGTTGTTTACCACAGTATTCAAGAAGATCTTGTTAAGCAAGGTGTTATCTATACTGATATCGAAACAGCATTACATGAGCATGAAGAAATCGTAAAAAAATACTGGATGACATTGATTCCTCCAACTGACCATAAATGGGCAGCACTTCATGGTGCTGTTTGGTCTGGTGGTTCCTTTGTATATGTTCCAGCAGGCGTACAAGTAGATATTCCATTGCAATCTTACTTCCGCTTGAACGCACCAGGTGCTGGTCAGTTCGAACATACGATGATTATCGTAGAAGAAGGTGCTAAATTGCACTTTATCGAAGGTTGCTCCGCTCCTAAATATGACGTATCTAACCTTCATGCAGGTGCCGTTGAATTGTTCGTAAAAGATAATGCTACATTGCGTTATTCTACAATTGAAAACTGGTCCAAAAATATGTACAACCTTAATACAAAACGTTGTGTTGTAGGTAAAGGTGGTACTATTGAGTGGGTATCTGGTTCCTTCGGTTCTAAAGTATCTTGCTTGTATCCAATGAGTATCCTTAACGGTGAAGGTGCACATGCTGAATTTACAGGTGTAACATTTGCTGGTGAGGGCCAATTCCTTGATACTGGTTGTAAGGTAGTTCATAATGCTCCTTACACAACAAGTAATGTAAACTCTAAATCTATTTCCAAATCCGGTGGTGCTGCTATCTACCGTGGCCTTTTGAAAATTGGTCCTAAAGCAGAACATGCAAAAGCGACTGTATCTTGTGAATCTTTGATGTTAGATGAGATTTCTCAATCCGATACAATTCCAGCTATCATTGTAGAAAATGATAATGTCGATTTAGGTCATGAAGCTAAAATTGGTCGCATTTCCGATGAAGCTATTTTCTACCTTATGACGCGTGGTATTAGTGAAGAAGAAGCTCGTGCTATGCTTGTTCGTGGCTTCGTAGAACCAATTTCTAAAGAATTGCCATTGGAATACGCAGTAGAAATGAATAATCTAATCAATCTTGAATTAGAAGGCTCTATCGGTTAAGGAGGTACTATGAGCGAATTATTATTTAATGAACTTCCTAGACCTACCTTTAGATGGTTGCGTGTAAACCATACTCCAGCAAGTCTTTTGGGAGAATCTGAAGAAACTAAATCTGTATTGGTAAAAGGTAATGATGCGATTATAAGTGAATTACCAACTGGTACAGCTTTGATAAATCCAAATTATAAAGGTGCAAATGATGTTGCATTAACACAATTAGTGAATAGTGCAGAAGGTTATGCTGTTCATGTACCTGCTAATGCTAATGAAATAGTAGGTATTCGTATTGATGCAGGCGCACGTATTGCAAGTCGTTTCCAATTTATCGTAGAAGAAGGGGCAAACCTTGAGGTTCAATTCTTCTTAGATGGCGGTTTAGCAAATGCAACAAATGTTCAATATTTCAATGAATATGATGTAAAAGCGAATGCTAAGGTTGTCGTTAAAAAAGTAAATCTTTTAGACGATACGATTCAACATATCGAACATCGTTATACTAAACTTGAAGATAATGCAGATGTTGAATATATCAATGTTGAAATTGGTGGTAAAGAAAACTTCTTGCATTATGAGCATGATTTACAAGGTCAATCTAGTAAAATCGTACATGATATTGCTTATTTAGGTAATAAAGAGCAAAAATTCGATATTGCTATGCTTATGAGTCATGGTGGTAAAAAATCTTTCAGTGATATTCATACTTTAGGTGCTTTGAGCGATACTGCAAAAAAATCCTTCCGTGGTACATTGGATTTCCTTCGTGGTGCTGTTGCATCAGAAGGTGCTGAAGAAGATACATGTTTATTGTTAGATCCTACTGTTAAATCTATTTCTTTACCTTTATTATTATGTAAAGAAGATAATGTAGTGGGGAATCATGCCGCTAGTGCAGGACAAATTGATCAAAATAAATTGTTCTATCTCATGAGCCGTGGCTTTAGTGAGGTAGAAGCTAAACATATCATCGTCGAATCTATGATTCGTCCAATTATTGATAGAATTGGTGATGAAGTGATTGAGAAAGCCGCATTGACTGCAGTGCGTAATAAAATTTAAAGAGGAATTAGTATGAGACCTATTACAGAAGCATATAAAGATTTTCCTATTTTACAGAAGGAGCATAATGGGCATCGCTTGGTGTATTTAGATAGTGGTGCTACTACACAAATTCCTCAAATGGTAATCAGTCGCCTTACAGATCATATGCTTCATCATAATGGTAATCCGCATCGTGGATCTCATATTCTCGCTATTGAAGCATCTGAAGCTTATGAAAATGCTCGTGATCGCGTTGTGGAATTCATCAATGCTCGTGAACGAGAAGAGGTTATATTTACCCGTAATACAACTGAATCTATGAATCTCATTGCTCATAGTTATGGTGCTAATTTTCTTTCAGAAGGCGATAAAATCGTTATAACTGTTGCAGAACATCATGCAAACCTTGTTACATGGCAATATGTGGCTGAGAAAACAGGTGCTACCCTTGAGTATATGTACTTAGATGATTCTGGCCATTTGAAAGATGGTGAGATTGATAAAATCGATGAAAGCACTAAAATTGTGGCCTTTGCTCATGTGAGTAATGTACTTGGTATGGAATTTCCTGTGAAAGACCTAATTGCTAAGGCTCACTCAGTAGGTGCTGTTGTTGTTCTTGATGGTGCTCAATCTACGCCTCATATGAAGGTAGATGTACAGTCATTAGATTGTGATTTCTTTGTATTCTCCGGTCATAAAATGTGTGCATCACAAGGTATTGGTGTACTATATGGTAAACGTGCATTATTGGAAAAAATGCCACCATTCTTACTTGGTGGCGATATGATTGAATATGTAAAAGAACAATCTACTACATTTAATGAATTGCCATATAAATTTGAAGCTGGTACACCAAATGCTCATGGTGCAGTGTCCTTACATGCAGCGATTGATTATTTAGAATCTTTTGGTATGGATGCTATCGAGGCTCATGAAGAAAGTTTAGTATCTTATGTATTACCTAAGATGCTTGAAATTCCACATGTACAAGTACTAGGTAGTTCTAATCCAAGAGAGAAACATGGTGTTATTGCTTTCACCATCGATGACGTACATCCTCATGATGTGGCAACTATCTTGGATTCTAAAGGCATTTGTGTGCGTTCTGGTCATCACTGTGCACAACCATTGGGGGCATTCTTTAAGGTAGCTGCTTCAACACGCCTTAGCATGTACTTGTACACCCGTAAAGAAGATTTAGATGCATTCTTAGAAGTATTAAAGACTGTCCGTTCAGTAATGGGCTTTAAAGATTAGGAGACATTCATATGGAAATGGATCAATTGTATACGGAACTTATTTTGGAACATAACCAAGATAAACGTAATAAACGTGAATTAAGTGAGTTTACCGCTTCCGAGCACGGACACAATCCTAGTTGTGGTGATGATTTAACACTACAAATTGATGTGAAAGACGGTATTATTAAAGATGCTGCCTATACTGGTTCTGGCTGTGCAATCAGTCAAGCATCTGCATCTATGATGATTGATATTATCAAAGGTAAACCTGTAGAAGAAGCGTTGCGTTTAGTAGAATTATTCTTAGGTATGATTAAAAAAGACGTAACTGATGAATCTGAACTTGAAGATTTAGAAGATGCTATGGCTTTACAAAATATCTCTAATATGCCGGCTCGGGTAAAATGTGCAGTATTGGCATGGCATACATTAAAAGAGGCATTGAAGAAATAATTATGAATAAGACTATAATTTTTGATCTTGATGGTACTCTAACTGATTCTAAAGAAGGCATTTTAAAAAGTCTTGAGTTCGCTTTAGAAGCTTTTGGTTATGATATACCACCATATGAAACACAATTACTATTTCTTGGACCACCTATTGTAGATTCCTTACAACAACATTGTGGGATGACTATAGAGCAAGCTGAAGAAGTATATAAGAAATTCGGTGAACGATACGGCACTATTGGCAAGTTTGAAAATCAATTATATCCAAATATTATTGATTTGTTAGCAAAGGTGAAAAATGAGCATTATACAGTTGCTTTGGCTACGGCTAAACCAGAAATATATGCTCGAGAAATTTTAGACCATTTCTCTATTACGCCATATTTTGATGTAATAGTTGGTGCTAATCATAAAGAAGGATTGATTCATAAGAAAGAGATTCTTCAAAAAGCGATTGACTTATGCGGCAATCCATTAACAGATGATACAGGACGTCGTCTTGTATATATGGTAGGAGATAGAAAATACGATGTGGTATCAGGTAATGAATTAGGTTGTATTTCTATTGGTGTCACATATGGTTATGGTACAGAAAAAGAATTAATCGAAGCCAATGCAGAGTATCTATGTGAAGATACCGATGATATCGTTATGACTTTAGATTTAGAGGAAATGCTTATTCGTAGATAGTCTTTATCTTACATAGTCATACTATATAAAGATTCATAAATAAAAAGCTAGAGAGTTTTCTCTAGCTTTTTTCATAGTAAAAGGTCTTGTTCATTTTGAACCAGGCCTTTTGTATATTATTTTTTTAATCCGCTTTTTTTAGCTAATGATTTAATTACCTTAGCACTTTGTTTTTTTAGTTTACCACCTGTTTGTTTTAATTGGATACGTGTGCGGAATACACGACCTAATGTAGTGATCTTTGTTTTACGACGAGGTTTCATATCACGTTCGCTGCCAAAGTCACCACGTTGTACGGTAGTAGCTTTTACCTTTTCAGAGCCAAAGGACTGGCGTAAGGATTTCATAAATTTTGTAAGTGGAAGAGCACGATTGAAGGAGAATAAATCAACTGCTACATAGCCTAATTCTGGATAAGCATGCAATGTAAAATGAAATTGCTTTGCAATGGCTAATACGATAATTTCGTCATCCATAACTTGATAGTCTATCTCGTTTAATTCTACATCAGCTAATTCAAATGCAGCCGCTACGCTTTCCTGTACAGTTGCAGCGGAAGAGAGGGATTCTTCATTGCAAGAATATAAATCTAGTAATAATTGATGACCTAATGCATCTGCCATTGTAGCACCTTCTTTCGTATACATCATAATATATCTTAACTATTATACATTGAATTTATATATTAGTCCATTCATAGACGGATTTATGTATTCTTATAGATAGAATTAAATAAGTACTAGAGATAGTTATTTAGCGATTAGTCAAATAAAAGACTCAATATATTTGACTTATTGTTTGACAATGGTCAAATAGTCAAATATAATAAACTTATATTGAAAGAACAAAAAGACAAAGAGATAAAGAGGTGTTATTATGAGTGTTATAGCTGATAAAATAGAAAAATTTATTCTTAATAAATTAAGAGAAGAAGAAGAAAATTTAATTTTAAAACGAAATGAGTTGGCCGATGAGTTAGATTGTGCACCTTCACAGATTAGCTATGTATTGAGTACACGTTTTTCCAATGAACGTGGATTTGACGTTGAGTCAAGACGTGGCTTAGGTGGCTACATTTTAATTCGTAAATTAGAGCCAGAGACATCTGATATGGTACCTGCTGTTACGACATATCGTATTTATGAAGGACCTAATCGAGTAGAGCGTTTGATTGATTTACGTGATGTTGATCAATCTTTATTCCAACTTTTACAAGACAATAAAATGACAAAGCGTGAGGCCCAAATGATGCATAATGCATTTGCTAGTATTATTGAACATGTAGATTATGAATCTAGAAATGATGCCATAAGAAACCTATACGCCTCTATGATAGAGACATTACGGAAGGAATGATGTAATATGAAATTAAACAATTACGGCATCAATTAGAAACGGCTATAGGCAATGAGAACTTAGAGGAAGCAGCTCAATTAAAAGATATAATCAAAGCACTAGAACGGTTCTACAATCAAAGCAGATATTGAAGGTGATCAAATTATTGTATCAACTTCTAAATAAAAGAGAATAAATATTGTTTTCTGATAGACTGTTATATAAAATATAATGTCAAAATGGTATACTATTAGTGATAATAGTTGACCGTAGTATAAATTATGCACATAAGGTCATGAGTGAATTATCATTCATGACCTTTTTTACTCATGGGGGTTGTATGGCAAAGGTTAAAACCGTTTTCTTTTGTAATAATTGTGGCGCAGAATCTGCTAAGTGGATGGGCAAATGTCCTCAATGCGGTGAATGGAACACACTTGTGGAAGAAGTGGTAAAGGAAACAAAACATAGTCGTACGCCGACCGCACGTGGTGTAGGAAAAAATACAACAAAACCTGTAGCTTTACCGGATATTGAGATGTCTGCTGTGTCAAGAATTCCAACAACGTACAAGGAAATTGATCGAGTTCTTGGTGGAGGTATTGTTCCTGGTTCTTTAATGCTATTAGGTGGAGATCCTGGTATTGGTAAATCTACATTACTCTTACAAGTATCACAAACTGTGGCCGATACAGTTGGTACTGTATTGTATGCGTCTGGTGAAGAATCACAACTACAGTTAAAGTTGCGAGCTGAGAGATTACATATCAATAGCAATCGTCTACATGTTATAGCTGATACCGACTTAGACCATATTCTTGAGGTCGCATTAGAACAAAGTCCATCTTTATTGGTCATAGATTCAATTCAGACAATGTATAC
>OGFX01000896.1_pt1 | contig 9901 bp, 6 predicted proteins | sample 1571011 | NCBI WGS metagenome assembly OGFX01 (sample SAMEA2582035, study PRJEB24529) | metagenome | biome: Human gut stool | place: China | collected 2011
TCTAGGTCGTTAATGAAGCCCCTGTTTTTGTCAGCCGGGAGCATGACCGTGCGTCCTTCTTCTTTCAAGTAGACCGCCTGGTGGGTCAGGCTCGGTTTGTAGTCATATTCCCAGCCGAGCCAGTTTGCGATGATTCGTCCCCCCTTTTGATAAAGGCCCATGAACAAACCTTTGGGGTTCTCGTAAAAAGTTTTCAACCACATTTTGCCTTTGGGAATTTTAGCATCTGCCATCTCTTTCAGGTTAAGCCCTTGCTCCCCGTAACGGATAGCGTAGAGCGGGGCGACGGTTTGCGGATTGCGTAATTGGTAGACGGTGTCGCAATAGGGCATCATGAAAGTCATCCGGTCTTGTCCGGTGTTCCAGTAAAACGTTTGGAAGAACGGAATGTTGTCGGTCATCGTGCGCGGGGCCAACTCCCCTTCTTTCAACCTGAATTTGCAGAGCGTATCGCCTTGGAGGTTGAACGTCGTGATTCCGTCCGGTTCTCCCGTTGCCTCACTTTGGTTACATAAGGTATAACCAGTGGAGGAGAAACCAAGTAGTTTGTCGTCGCGTCGACCGAGCGGATATTTCTCGATGGGGCTTTCGGGGAAGATGTAACTTTGGATCGTCAGCATCGTATCCAGTGGCGGCAAGACACTGATGCAGGGGATGCTGTCCGTCCCGGTTCTCCGCGTTTCCTGAGTCTTCCCGCTAAGGGCGACATACATGCGGGTGGTTTTCTTATCGTAAAACATGTTCTGCCCGTTCATCTCGTTGTTCCATTTATAAGCCAATGCCTTGAAGCCATACCGTTTGCTCGGAATACCTTGTTTCCGGTAGTAGATGCGCGGGTTGTTGAATGTGATAAAGGCATTGCTATCCGGTAGCTCGATTGCCTGGGTGACGGTGAACCGGGCATCTCCGACGGTATAGTATTCGATCTCGGAGGCGATCTGGCTCAACTTCAACGGAGCGGGTTTCCTGGAGGCTTGTTCCACATCTACGATTTTTACGGGTTCGGAACGGTCTATCTGGGCTTCCATCTGTGGGGCGGCCGGGATGTGCCGTGCTTTTTCTTCCGTCTGCTTGCATCCGGTCGTTATCAGTAAAACGGATAGGATACCTATGGTAAAAAGGTGCTTTTTCATCTTGAATCTGTATTTGTAGCGAATGTAATGATTTATTATGAGCCTGTTTAAATTTCCCTGAAATAAATTTTGCATAGCCTTCATCGGCCAGCTTTATCTCTTTATAGGATTATTTTGAAAAACAACTGTCATACTATCACTAATTTCCTTTTATCAATTGAATATCAATAGACACAAGCAATGATAGTAGGTATGACGGATGCCTATTCCATCTATCATACTATCACTAACCGCCTGTCCAAGATTCTTCTTCACATGACTTATTTTCAATAACATAATAAGATAAACCCATTGACACCCGGGTCTCGATATCATTCACACTCGGGTGTCAAGACCGTTCACATCCGGGTGTAAAAAGCCTGTAAACGGGAATCTTCGGCACTTTTTCTGCCTGTTTGAAGCAAAATAAGTCACGTGTTTCAACAAAAAAGACTGTATCTCCTACAGAAAAACATCCTCACTCCATTGAAGTCTTGTGTGTCCAGGCGACGGCCGGTATATTGGGAAAAGGTAATAGCCTTCTTTATAGGTCCGGATAAAGAGGGCTTTCGTGTTTTTCGGCGGAAGCGGTTGATGAGCTTCGACCTTGATGATCGTGCCTTCCGTTCCGGATGCCTGTTGTTGTTTACATCCTGTTGTCAGCAGGAGTGCCGGCAACAGGATGAGGAGTAGTTGTTTGTTCGTGGGAGGCTATTTTTTGAGCTTGGCGATCATGACATAATTATTGTCGTTATCCTCGATCGTGTTTTGAAGATCGGTCAGCTTTTTACGCATTTCGGAGGTGATATCCTTGTTTTTCAACGCGTTCTCGATGTCGGTCATGAGGTTACCGGGTTCGATATTCCGGATATAATAGCCATTTGAGAATGCATAACTGGGATAGTCGATTTCCAAATTGCCGAAATAGTCGTTATAGAGTTTAAAGAAAGAACCTTTTCCTGTTTTTTTGTCCACGATGTAATGAAAAGTCTTTCCGTTGGTCCATGATCCGGGAGCGACTTCAACCGGCGGTTCTGAGAAATCTCCAATGAAATGGTGTGGCCATTCTCCGTATCCGTGCCAGGGAATTTTATCTGTATTGGCAAAGTTGAGTGTGAATGTCGGGATCAAACGACTGTTGTCTCCGTCATATCGGTAGAGCGAATCGACGCGGGTCGGCATTATACATAAAATATTGACATCGAACGTGCCGGGGATATTGAATCCTGATATTACTTCATTACTGAAGTCCTGAGGTGCTTCCAAATGTCCCGGTTCCATGTAGCCGAGCCTGTTTCCTTTCAAATCCTGTGTCCAGGCAACGGCCGCAGAGCCTTTGAAAGGCAACAGAACTATCGAAACCTTGCCTCCGGTAAGATCGACATTGAATTTTGCTTTCGGACAACGCAAGCAAAGAGGAATCGGGTCTAAGACGTTTCCTTGCAAGTCATACACTAAAAGTTGCGATGCATTCCAAGGCAGGATATAGATGCGGTTGTTTGCCTCGTCCAATTTGACATCATACACCATTTGGTATTCGCCGGGGCCTTGTCCGATCGCACCGATGTTGGTCAGGAAATTCCCCTTGCGGTCGAATAGTTTGAATGGGTTTGGCCGGCGGCCATGTACCAAGATGTAATTATCTGAAATTGTCACTCCGGTTTGTCCGACCAATGCCTCGTCCCGACTATCCAGTTTTACTATTTCCAATTTTTCTGTGAAGAAACTGAGAGGTATGCGTACAGTATCGGCCAGTAGTTTTTGGTCGCACGACATTACTTTGTCTGTTCCTGCCTGTACATATTGACCGACTATCGGGCTGTTGGCCAAAGGATCGTCTGTTTGTGCGGATTGATTTTTGTCTCCCGTTCCGCAGGATGTTGCTATTGTGATAATAAGCAAACTTCCTAAAAGTCTCGTTGTCTTGTTCATAATCTCCGGATTAATTGTTTGTATTTTGTTTGCATTAGATAGTCGGATACAAATAAATCGATTTAATTTGTTAAAAACAAACATATTACTGTTTATTCGTAAAATAACGTGCAATTCGTATCCTTTCTGCCTTTTTGCTGGTTTACTGTAATTGATGTACCTTTGTTTTATGTACAGTCGTAGGTTATATGCTAAGATTGTAGGGGGTGCAGTATTGATCGTGCTTTTATCCTTGATTGGCTCCTGGTTGTTAATAACACGGTTGTCATTTTTCTTATCATTTGTGTGTCTGCTGTTTATCCTGTTGATAACTCTGTTTATAATCCGGTTGGCAACCCGCTTGAATTATAAATTGTCCGTCTTCTTCGAGGCGATGCGAAACGAGGATACGACGCAACATTTCCCTGCTAATCCGGATGATCCCTTTACGAATGCTTTATATGCCGATATGAATCATATCCTCCGGCAGTTGGGTGATAAACATATTGAGATTGAAGAGAAAAGCCTTTATTATGAGAGTATTCTCCGAGTGATGACACATGAAATTCGTAACTCTGTCACTCCGATCGCTTCTCTTTCGGCAGACCTGTTAAAACATCTGGACCGTACTTCCATATCCCGGCAACGCGAAGGACTTGAAGTTATCAACAGCCAGGTGAAGAATCTGACTGCTTTTCTCGATTCGTACCATCGTTTGACACATTTGCCGGAACCGGAATATAAAACAGTTTCCGTACCGGCGTTATTTACTAAGCTGGAACGGTTGCTACAAGCCGAACCGAGAAGTGAACGGGTCGTTTACTGCGACGGTAAAGCTGATAGGTCGACAGGCAAGGAACTTCAAGTATATGGCGATGCCAATCTGCTTACTCTTGCATTGATTAATCTGATCCGGAACGCATTGCAGGCAGTAGAAGGACAAGAGGATGGAATTGTCAGGGTCGATACATGTGCTGGGGCAACCGGGCATCTCCTTATAATAATAACAGACAACGGTCCGGGGATTCCTCCCGAACGGTTGTCTGCAATCTTTACTCCTTTCTTTTCCACCAAATCCGGCGGAAGCGGTATCGGCCTGCCGATTTCCCAACGTATCATGCAATTGCATGGCGGCCAACTTTCTGTCTCATCCATACCGAATGTCCGGACAGAGTTTCGGATGGAGTTTTAATATCCCAATTCGAAATCCTGATCTACCGCCGGAACACCTTCATTCATCCATTTAGGCATGGGGGCATTTTGCAGGTAGTGGTGGAAGAACTGGAACATGCGTTTCTGGAAATCGATCCGGTTTGCCAGGCGCATCGGCCAGTGCGGTTCGCCGGTATAGTTGAGCAACCACACAGGTTTTTGCAAGCGTTTAAGGGCAATGAAGTATTCGATTCCCTGATACCAGGGTACATGCCCGTCTGCATCGTTGTGCATGATCAGGATCGGAGTGGTCACCTTATCCATATTGAACAAGGGAGAGTTTTCAATGTATTGCAACGGCATTTCCCAGATATTGCCCCCTATGCGACTCTGCCCGTGTTCATATTGCATGGAACGGTTTAAGCCGGAGCCCCAACGGATTCCGCCATACGCACTCAGCATATTAACAACCGGAGCACCCGATTCGATTGCGGCAAAGAGCCGGGTGCGGGTAGCTAAGTAGGCAACCTGATAGCCTCCCCAGCTATGTCCCTGTGCACCGATCGCCTTTTCATTTACATAGCCTTTGGCGATCAGTGAGGTGATACCCGGCATCACGCAATTGTAACAACTTTCACCCGGATAGCCGTCTGTGAAGCGGACATCAGGATTGAAAATGATAAAGCCGTGGCTGAGGTAGAACGGATAGTCGATCGTATCCGGAGATACAAAAGACTTCTTCCCTCTGTTTACCAGATAAAGCATTCCCTGATAAATAACAGCCACACGTACGACAGGATGATAATACTTTTTTGGTAACGAACGACTTACGGATCGAGCTATGCAACCTATCACCTTTCCACCGTCGTTCAGAACAGGTAACCACATTTCTTTCCGAAGGCTACCTTGCATCATCGAAATCCTTATCTGTTCATATAGAATCAAAAATACTCCGATAACGATCCCAAGCTCCCTGTATAAAAAACGCTCCATACGCACGCTCTGCATCGTTTCGGGCAGAATACTGTATACCAAAATAATAAACAGATGCAATGTATAAAGGTTCTGGATCAGCTGGGCGACAAAAAAGAATTCATTTAACGTAGTACGCATCAATGTCCGCTTGTAGGTCGGATGCTGAGACGTCCGGATTCGCCGCAATATTGTTCGCTTGGCAAACCCTAAAAACGCCAATACCACTACCAACAAGACTTCTGTTATCAACGGAGAATAAATAAACAACACCGGCTCAAGCCGAAGGCAAAGAAAAATCGAATAAAGAACTAATGTTGTCGCAGCCGGTAATAACAAAAATTGATAAACTTTATCCTTACTCAGTATCTGAAACAAAAAAATACAAACGAAACAAAAGGTAACGCCGATTATGAAGGATAACAAATATGAAAAATAATTATCCAAAAACATAAACAGCAACAATGGCACTAGGCCTATAGCCTGATTATCCAGGTTCCTCTTCACTTTGTTCATACCCTTTCCCCCTTTTTTCCCTTTATAACATAACAAATTGTACAGAGAAATGTTTTCGCCATCATACGTGTTTTTCAGCGTGATAAGAGGAACGGACCAGCGGAGCGCTTTCCACCTTTTTGAACCCTTTTTGTAAAGCAATTGATTTATAAGACTCAAACTGTTCGGGCGTAACGTATTCTTTTACCGGAATATTTTTCCGGCTTGGCTGCAAGTATTGCCCGATTGTCAAGACGGAGACACCGGCAGCCCGCACGTCATCCATCAATTCGCAAACTTCCTCGACTGTTTCACCTAAGCCTACCATTATACCGGTCTTGGCAACAACGCCTTGTGCAGCTATACGCGCAAGCACGGAAAGGCTCACTTCGTACTTCGCGGCACTACGCACTTCGGGACTGATACGGCGAACGGTTTCCATATTATGGGATATTATTTCGGGAGCGGCTGCCACCACTTTATCCACCAGTTCCAACCGTCCCTGAAAGTCGGGGATTAAGACCTCTACTGTCGTTTCAGGATTAACCGCTTTTATCGTACGGATCGTATCCACCCAATGCTGCGCACCCAAATCAGGCAAATCATCCCGGTCAACAGAAGTAATGACCGCATGTTTCAAATTCATCAGCCGGATACTTTCCGCCACATTCGCAGGCTCCTTCGGGTCCAACGGGAGCGGCTTGCCAGTCAACGTATTGCAGAAACGGCAAGAACGCGTACAGATATCTCCCGCAATCATAAAGGTAGCCGTCCCTCTGCTCCAGCACTCTCCCATATTCGGACATTTTCCGCTGGTGCAGATAGTATGCAGACAGTGGGATTCAACGATGCTTTTTGTCCGTGTGAACTGTTCGTTCCCACCCAGCCGGATTTTTAGCCAATCCGGCTTTCTCAAATGTTCTGACATTATAAGTTACAAATTATCAAATAAAAAGTTAGACATTCTGGTATACAGATGATAGCGGGTGTTTCCACCGTAAATACTATGATTACGATCTTTGTAAACCTGCATTTCAAACTGTTTACCGGCTTGTACCAAGCTCTCAGCATAATCCATTGTCTGCTGGAAATGCACATTATCATCGGCTGTGCCATGAATCAACAACAACTTCCCCTGCAAATCCTTCGCCAGACGGATCGGTGAAGTAGCGGCATACCCTTCAAAATTTTCTTTTGGCGTACGCATGAAACGTTCCGTATAGACAGAATCGTAATATTTCCAATCGGTAGGAGGTGCAACAGCAATACCGGCTTTGAAAGTTCCATTGCCAACACTCATGGCCATCAGCGTATTGTAACCGCCGAAGCTCCATCCCCAGATAGCCATGCGGTTCTTGTCGACAAACGGCAATTTGCCTAAAGCCTGTGCCGCTTCCACCTGGTCCTTGGATTCCAGTTCCCCCATCCGCAGATAGGTACATTTACGGAAGGCTTCTCCGCGGGCTCCTGTACCACGTCCGTCCACACAAACCGTAATGATCCCGTTACCCGCCAGATATTGTTCCCAGTCAAAGCTATATTTATCCAATACCTGCTGGGAGTTCGGGCCACTGTACTGGAACATCAGAACCGGATATTTTTTCGACTCGTCGAAATCGACCGGCTTCACGATCCATGCATTCAATTCATAATCGGAAGCTGTACGCACTTTGATAAACTCTTTCTCGGCATATGAATAGCCAGCCAGCTTATCGACTAAACGGGCATTATCCTGCAGGACACGCAGGACTTTATTCGACTTCGTCTCGTTTACGGTGATTTTAACCGGCGTATTTGCATTTGAATATTGATTTACATAATAAGCGAAGTTATCGCTGAATGTGGCATTATTCGTTCCTTCCTGTGTGGAAAGTTTCGTCTTTACTCCTTTCGCATCGATTTTATATATAGCACGCCGGATCGGACTTTCTTCGGCCGATTCATAATAGACCGTCTTTGTCGCTTCATCATAACCCAGAAACGCAGTCACATCCCAATTGCCCTTCGTCACCTGGCGCTGCATGACACCCGTAGGAGAATACAGATAAATATGCGCATAACCATCCTGTTCGTTTACATATGAGAAACTGTTCGCATAGAAATGGATGGAGTTCAACCATTCCGAATCGACATAAGCCTTATTTTCATCACGCAGGATCAAACGAAAAACACCGCTTTTCGGATTCGCATAATACATATTGAAAACATTCTGATGACGGTTCAAGGTCATCACAGCCAACTGATCGTCATTATTCGTAAAAACAATCCGCGGAATATAGCTGTCCGCTTCTACCGGAACTTTCAATTCTTTTGTATCCTTCGTCGTCACGTCATAAGAATGCAACGTAACTTTCGAATTCTTCTCACCAGCCTTCGGATATTTATAATTATAATAGCCGGGATATAATCCCTCTCCGAACATCTGCATCGAATATTCGGGAACTTCCGATTCGTCGAAACGCACAAAAGCCAGCTGCTCGCTGTTCGGAGACCAAGCCATCAGGTTCGTTACGGCAAACTCTTCTTCATAGACCCAATCGGTAATGCCATTCAGGATTTTATTCATTTCACCGTCTTTCGTCACCTGGACCTCTGTATCATAATCGAATTTACGAATCCATATATTATTGTCACTTACATAAGCGACCATCCTCCCGTCCGGCGAGAATGTCGGAATCATCTGCTTGCCTTTCGAATCTGAAATCGGTTTCACATAATTACGGCGCACATCGTAGTCATACACATTCGCCTTGAATGAACGGCGATAGATCGGTTCCGTATCGCGCCATACAAGAATATGGTGTCCGGTACTGCTAATCGTGTATCCGTCGAACTTGTCAAACGTACACTCACGCGCTTTCTCTGTATTGAATAAAGTATCGACCGGATTTCCAGTACGATAAGAATACTTTATAATCATGTTGCGAGCATCATTCATCGCCGTATAATGCTCGCCATCAGGCATAGAACGCATTTCTCCAATATTAGTAACCTGGCGGAACTGACCGTCTGTAATTTCTTTTAAATCGACACGTTTGCTCCCATTCTGGGCTGCCAGGCTCCCAACCAGCAAGAACGAAAGTAAAGCACCAAAACCTAATCGTTTCATGTATGATTCTATTTTTATCTTAATATTTCAGTTAGAACGGATTGCAAAGTTACTACATTCTTGCGGATTTATTATCTTTGCCCTTATGGAAAACAGCAAACCATATCGTGAATTCGGAGATTTCCTGCGGGAAGTATTTCCTTATAAAGTGCAAAAGATATCAATCAATGCCGGCTTTACCTGTCCGAACCGCGACGGGACGAAAGGTTTCGGCGGTTGTACCTACTGCAACAATCAGACGTTCAGCCCGGAATATTGCCATACAGAAAAAAGTGTAACGGAACAACTGGAAGCAGGCGTTCGCTTTTTCTCCCGCAAATATCCGGAGATGAAATATCTAGCCTATTTCCAAGCCTATACAAACACGTATGACGAACTGGATTCGTTGACTTCTAAATATGAAGAAGCACTCGCCTGTCCGGGTGTCGTCGGACTGATCGTCGGAACACGGCCGGATTGCATGCCGGACGCACTATTGGATTATTTCTCCGCTTTATCCCAAAAGAAGTTCGTGATGATCGAATATGGCCTGGAGAGCACGCTGGACCGTACTTTAACCCGTATCAACCGGGGACATACACATGCCGAATCGGAAGAGGCCATCCGCCGCACAGCGGCCCGGAACATATACACGGGAGCCCACTTGATCTTAGGCCTTCCGGGAGAAAGCAGGGAAGATATATTACACCATGCCGACATTCTGTCCGCCCTTCCGCTCACAACACTGAAGCTTCACCAGTTGCAACTTATCCGAGGCACGCGCATGGCTAGGGAACAGGCGGAACACCCCGAACAGTTTCATCTCTATACCGCCGATGAATACATCGACTTGGTCATTGACTTCATAGAACGATTAAACCCCTCTATTGTCGTAGAGAGGTTCGTATCACAATCCCCTAAAGAGTTGCTGATTGCACCAGATTGGGGGCTTAAGAATTTTGAATTTACAGCCAAGGTAAATAAACGTATTTCAGAACGAAATGCGCGGCAGGGGCGTCTGCTCAATCCTCCTTCTTCGGAGCCAGTTCTCCCTGGTATGTGATATTCTGCCTATTAGTCGGCGTTACGCTTATGATCGCGGAACCATTTGAAAATACTTGCACATCGAAACGGAAAGTATCTTCTTTGGTACGGGCTACGAATTTAATTC
>OGFX01000899.1_pt1 | contig 9883 bp, 8 predicted proteins | sample 1571011 | NCBI WGS metagenome assembly OGFX01 (sample SAMEA2582035, study PRJEB24529) | metagenome | biome: Human gut stool | place: China | collected 2011
GGGTATGGTATAATAAAATCACCGAGACACACCCCACGATTGGAGGTAGAGACGATGAAAACTGCAAAACGACTCCTTGCCCTTGCCCTTGCGGGCGTGATGGCGCTGGCCCTGCTCACCGGCTGCTCGGACAGCAGCTCCAAAGCCAAGCAGGTAGAAGAGTGCTTCCGCTCTCTAATGAAAACGAGACAAAATGTTGACTATCAGAAGGACGAGACGCTGGACAAAAAGCTCGAGGCCATCGCACAGCAGTTCCAACCGAGCTGGCTGAATAATGAAGCGGGTGGACTGACCGAGGATGCACGGAACATCATTAAAAATGAATTGAAGGACTATCTGGGGACAGGCAGCGTTTGGCTTTGGTATGGAGAAGTGAAGCCGGGCCAGAGTGCGCTGGCGCAGGCGGAGAGTATGAAGTACAGCCAGGGGATACAGATTGATCTGCTAGCTTCCGGCATACCGACTCTGCAAGCCATAGCCTTTACAATGACGGGCAAGAAGAGTGACGGCCACCGCTATTACCTTGCACTGCGAACAAACGCCACCATCAAGACCCCGCAGAACTGACACAGGAGGAAACGATGATGAAATTGAAAAAGCTGTTTGCCCTTGCCCTTGCTGGCGTGATGACGCTGGCCCTGCTCACCGGCTGCGGCGATAAGGCGGGCGATAAGCCGGAGGACACCCTCCGGGCCGAGGCTCTGGCAGACATCATAAATGTGCGGTATGGTAAGAACATCACCTGCGAGGCCGACCCGCAGCTGAGTGAGGCGGCGGAGAGGTACACACAGGTGAGCTCTGAGGATGGAAGCACTTTTCTCATTAACAAATTGAAGTTGGGCAATTACCACTCTATCGGTTCTGAGCCTCGCAAAGCTCTCTTGGATACCATCGGCGTCGCCCCCGGCACCGCCAACAAACAGGTCATCTTCTACTGTGGAGAGGACAGAGGCTCGGACGACCCCGTCAAGCAGGCCATCGACCTCTGTAACAACTACAGACAGGTACTGCCGGAACCGAATGAGAAGAATTGGGGCACTATCAGCTTCCTCGCATCCAGCTACCGGGTCGGCTTCGGAAGGTGGAAGGATGAGAATGGCAAACCCAGGCTCTTCGTCATCATGGTAGGCGACATCCCAGAGAGAAGCTGACGCTCCTGCGGCGGGAAGATAAGAAAAACGGACAGCCCCCTCGGAGAGACTCCCCGAGGGGGATTTTTGCGCCTTGCGGAGCACCCTGTCCTTCATACAACCTCTCCGTCATTGCTTCGCAATGCCACCTCTCCTTGTAGGAGAGGCCTTGGCATACCGTAAAGCCTTGCCTCTTCGCCAGAGGCTCCCCTACTAGGGGAGCTGGCGCGAAGCGCCTGAGAGGTTGTACGAAGGACAGCCTGCCCGTGAGCCGCAGCCGTGCCGGAAAGGCACGGCTTTGTTCAATTTTCCTATGTCCCTCCCTTGAATACAGGCGGAAACCGTCAAAACGCAAAAAAATCGCTTTCCCTCTTGCCAAACGGGGCAAAACGCGCTATTCTATAGTCACAGTTTAACAATTTAGCATGGTAAAGCGGTAAAACGAAGGGCCGCTTCTGCTGAATCTGAGGGAGGAATTTGTATATGAAACGTCTGGTATCTGCTTTTCTGGCCGGTGCGATGGCGCTGAGCCTTGCCGCCTGCGGCGGTTCTGCATCCACTTCCACGGCTGCTTCTTCTGCCGCCGCCTCTGCCGCCCCGGCAAGCTCCGCGGCCGCTGACAGCGACCTGGCTTATATCCAGTCCAACGGCAAGATGGTCATCGGCTACACCGTGTATGAGCCGATGAACTACACCGACGCCGACGGCAGCTTCACCGGTTTCGATACCGAGCTGGCCACCGCTGTCTGTGAGAAGCTGGGCGTCGAGCCGGAGTTCGTGGAGATCAACTGGGACACCAAGGAGACCGAGCTGGCCGCAAAGAGCATCGACTGCATCTGGAACGGCCTGACCCTCACCGATGACCGCGAGGAGAACATGGCCTGCACCAAGCCCTACGTCAAGAACGCCCAGGTCGTGGTGGTGAAGGACGGCACCGACTACACCTCCACCGCCGACCTCATCGGCAAGACCGTGGTGGCCGAGGCCGGCTCTGCCGGTGAGACCACCATCACTGAGAACGCCGACCTGTCTCAGGCGGATTTCATCTCCAAGGCTGTTCAGACCGACTGCCTGATGGAAGTCGCCGCCGGCACTGCTGACGCCGCCGTCCTCGACCTGACTCTGGCTTCTGCCATGATCGGCGAGGGTACCGACTACGCAAACCTCAAGATGGTGGATGAGCTGAACGTCGAGGAGTACGGCGTGGCCTTCCGCAAGGGCAGCGACGTGGCCGAGGCTGTGGACAATGCATTCGACGAGCTGAAGGCTGACGGTACCATGCAGACTCTGGCCGACAAGTACGGCCTGACTCTGGCTGAGTAACTTACATTATAAACGGATAGGTGTAGTGATTCTGTGACTGTGATTTTGGAGCGTCTGACCGGCGCATTCGCGCTCAACTGTGAGCTGTTCTTTCTGACCCTGCTGTTTTCGCTGCCGCTGGGCCTTGTGGTGGCCTTTGGCTCCATGAGCCGGTGCGCACCGCTGCGGGGCGTCGTCAAGACCTTCGTGTGGGTCATCCGCGGCACACCGCTGATGCTCCAGATCATCGTCATCTACCTCGGCCCCGGCCTGCTGGGCATGACCAACCCCTGGCCCTCCGGCTCTTCGGGCCGTCTGGTGGCGGCGGTGGTGGCTTTCGCCATCAACTACGCCTGCTACTTCTCTGAGATCTACCGCGGCGGCATCGAGGATGTGCCGAAAGGCCAGACCGAGGCCGGTCAGGTGCTGGGCATGACCAGGAGCCAGATCTTTTTCAAGGTCACGCTCCTGCAGGTCGTCAAGCGCATCCTGCCCCCGATGGGCAACGAGGTCATCACGCTGGTGAAGGATACCTCGCTGGCGAATGTCATCGCCAACAAGGAGATCATCATGATGGCAAAGGAATACAGCGCCAAGGGCCTCATCTGGCCGCTGTTTTCCACCGCGATCTTCTTCCTCGTCTTTGTCGGCGCACTCACCCTGCTGCTGGACTGGGCCGAGAAAAAGATGGACTATTTCCGCTGCTAAGGAGGATACTGAATTATGGCATTACTCGAAGCCTCTGGCATCGGGAAGAATTTCGGCGAGACGAAAGTTCTCAAGGACATCTCGCTCACACTGGAACAGGGCGAGGCGCTGGCGATCATCGGCTCGTCCGGCTCAGGAAAGACGACGCTGCTGCGCTGCCTGAACTTTTTGGAGCGTCCCGACACCGGCGTCATCAAAGTGAACGGCGAGACCATGTGGGACGCCGCCGACCCCGCCACCCAGCGGGAGAGCGAGGTGCGGAAAAAGCGCCTCCACTTCGGCCTCGTGTTCCAGAACTTCAACCTCTTCCCCCAGTACACCGCGCTGGAAAACGTGATGTTGGCGGGGGAGCTTCTGGCGAAGGAGCAGCCCGGCTACAAGGCCGACAAAAAGGCCATCCACGCCCAGCTGGAAGCACAGGCCCGGGAGCTTCTGGCCCAGATGGGCCTGTCGGAGCGGGCGGGCCACTACCCCCACCAGCTCTCCGGCGGTCAGCAGCAGCGGGTGGCCATCGCCCGCGCACTGGCGCTCCACCCGGACATCCTCTGCTTCGATGAGCCCACCAGCGCCCTCGACCCGGAGCTGACCGGCGAAGTCCTCCGTGTCCTGCGGGACCTCGCCGACCGAAAGACCACCATGATCATCGTCACCCATGAGATGCACTTCGCCCGGGACGTGGCCGACCGCATCCTGTTCATGGACGGCGGCGTTGTGGTGGAGGAAGGCCCGGCCCGCCAGCTCATCGACCACCCCCAGGAGGAGCGCACCAAGCAGTTTTTGGCGCACTACTCGGAATAAGACAGGCTATGGCCCTCCCCGCTCGGGAGGGCTTTTTTGCGCCACTCACGCCGAAAACACCACGATTCGCGCAGATTTTATTTACATTCTCTGAATTTTTTGGTAAGCTTGTGTCAGAAAAGGCTGGCTCTTCAAAAGACGAACAGACCAAAGGAGGACAGACTATGAGACTGAAAAGCGCACTCCGGCGGGGCGTGGCCGCCGCCGTCATCGCGGGCATCGTGGTGAGTTCCGGCATCCCGGCCTATGCGGCCCCGTGGAACATCGCCGACGGCGACATCACCGTGAAAGCGGGCGACACCGAAGGGACGAACTGGGTCACACAGGGGAAGAAGGAGGATGTGAAGGACACCGACACCGTCATCACCGGCGAGTCGAAGGAGCATACCGTCACCATCGACACCTCCGGCGGCAAAGTGGACGTCACCTTCGACGACCTGAAGATCGACGTCAGCGACAAGACCGAGGTGGATGGCAACGATGACGGCCCTGCCCGGGAGAGCAAAGCCGCCGTCACCGTGCAGGGCGGCGGCGATGCCACCATCGAGCTGGACGGCAAAAACGAGCTGAAGAGCGGCGGCTATCATGCGGGTCTTGAGAAGAACGATGAAATGTCTGAAGATGGCGAAACCATCTCTGGCAAGCTGACCATCAAGGATGACAAGGGCAAGGACGGCTCCCTCACTGCCGAAGGCGGCGAAGGCGGCGCAGGCATCGGCGGCGGAAAGGAGAGCACCGGCAGCAGCATCACCATCCGGGGCGGCGCGGTCAAGGCTGTGGGCGGGAGCGACGCGGCAGGCATCGGCGACGGTGCAGGCCGCGCGTCGGGCGCCACCGACGACCCGAACCCGGGAGACCTCTACATCTGCGGCGACGCCGAGGTGACGGCCAAGGCGGGGAGCCAGACGACGGACGCCAAGGCCCCGGCCATCGGCGGCAGCTACGGCGAAGTACCCACGGAGAACCTTTCTGACGATGAACATAAGGTGACGGGCGGTCGGCTGACCCGTCTGAACGCGGACGGCACCGTGATGGAGGGGATGGGCTACGACTACACCTCCACCCCCACGCCCCAGCCGGACGACGACGATGATGATGACGAGAATGACGCCCCGCCACCGGCACAGGAGAATGCCCCCGAACCCCTGCCCGGCGGCATGGTGGTGGGCGGCTTCTTTTCCAGCCGGGTCACCATCCGGCGGCTGGACCCTGCGGGGGTCGCGGAGAGCGGCATCGTCCCCGTGTTCGGCAGCGTAAAGGCCGCCGACGCCAGAGCGGATCTCACCCCGGGGGATGTGGTGCTTATTGAGAGCGCCGCCCCCCGCTCCACCGTTACCACCGACATCTCCAGCCTCCGGGAGGACGGCGTGGAGGACATCTTCTTCCGCTATGAGGACACCATGACCCACTACAGCGTGGAAAAGATGGCCGACGCGGCGGGCGAGGACGCTGACGTGGAGCTGAAGCAGAACAGGGAGGACATCAGCCTCCGGCTGGACGGCGAGACGCGGGACGACCTGTCGGAGCGCTATCTGGAGTGGGTGCCGGTGCAGACGCCAGAGCCGCAGGAGCGGCTGATATTGACCCACGAAGGGGTAGAGCAAAAAACGAGTGAAGAGCTCAGACGTGAACGCGACGAATTACGGAAACAAGAGCTGGATATGATGGACTTCCAACTCGCGAAAAAAAGGGACGACCTCCCGAGTTTGGATTGGTGGCTCGAGCCTGCGAGAGCGGAAACGGTAAAGCAAAAAACGAGTGAAGAGCTCAGACGTGAACTTGACGAGTCCCTGAAACAGCTGGCTGCCCGATTTGAGGCCATCGCTCCCGAGGAGGATAAGAAGCCACTGCTCTTTCTGGTCGAACCCCCCCACACGGAGCGCAAAAAGTATATCAATCCGTTGGAGAGTGACCTGCGGCGCTATACCGACCTTAGTGACGACTGGGATGACCTGCCGGATACCCAGGGTGAGATAAAGCTCTGGATACCGGAGGACTTGGGGCAGCCCAAAGAAATAAGCATCTTAAAGGAGAGCCTGAGCCGTAGCGACAGCATTGCATGATACACAGAACGAAAGGAGACGTACTATGAGACTGAAAAGCGCACTCCGGCGGGGCGTGGCCGCCGCCGTCATCGCGGGCATCGTGGTGAGCTCCGGCATCCCGGCCTATGCGGAGCGGTGGGACATCGCCAGGGGAGACATCACCGTGGAAGCGGGCGGCGCCGGAGGGACGAACAAGGTCACACAGGGCGAGACCACCAAGGAGGACACCGACACCGTCATCACCGGCAAGTCGGAGGAGCATACCGTCACCATCGACACCTCCGAGGGCGACGTGGACGTCACCTTCGACGACCTGAAAATTGACGTCAGCGGCAAGGCCGAGGTGGATGGCAGCGACAAGGCCGAGGTGGATGGCGGCGGTGACAGCCCTGTCCGGGAGAGCAATGCCGCCGTCACCGTGAAGGGCGACCACGATGCCACCATCGAGCTGGACGGCAAAAACGAGCTGAAGAGCGGCAGCAAAAATGCGGGTCTTGAGAAGAACGATGAAAGGTCTGAAGATGGCAAAACCATCTCCGGCAAGCTGACTATCAAGGACGACAAGGGCAAAGACGGCTCCCTCACCGCTGCGGGCGGCGCCGGCGGCGGCGCAGGCATCGGCGGAAAGCACGAAAGCGGTGCCGGAAACATCGAGATCACCGGCGGCACGATAAAGGCCGAGGGCGGCGAGGGTGCTGCCGGTATCGGCGGCGGGGTGTACGGCATAGGCCACGACATCGAAATTTCCGGCGGCAAGGTGTCGGCCACGGGCGGCAATGCGAATAAAAATCTGGAATCCTTCCGCACCGGTGCGGCCGGCATCGGCGACGGCGCGGGTACGGAGAAAGACGAGATAGACCCGAACGCACCCAGCAACCCCAATCACATCTATATCTCCGGCGACGCCGAGGTGGAGGCCAAGGCGGGCGCAAGCACCGGCGGCAAAACTGCGGCCATCGGCGGCGGAGATGTCGGCGAGATACCCAACAGCGCCCTCTCCGACGACCACCACAAGGTGACGGGCGGCAGTCTGACCCGCTACGACCCCGCCGGGAAGAAGATGGAGGACTACAGCTACGACCGGCGGACGCCCTCCCAGTGGGAGCAGCCCGATGATAGCGAGAACGACGACGAGGACGACACCCCGAACTCACAGTCTGGCGAGGTGCCGGACCGTGTGAAGCAGATGTACGAGGCCATCGGCGTGATCACCCATCCGGATGGCACACAGGAGCTTGGTGACGTGACCACGGCGGAGTATGACCCGGTCAACAGGGTCCTGAGCTTCGACGCCCATGGTTCGGTCTTTCGGATGACAGGCGACTCGCTGCGGGAGCTTGCAAAGGAGGTCCATGAGCTTCGCATCCGGTTCCTTGATGGGAACGGGCAGGAAATGGAGGCCGTCATTCCGCTGGCCCGGATCAAAGATCTGGTCGGCGTGAATGGTGCGTTCGAACTCGAGCTGTCCCAGGAAGGGCTCTATCGCTTCTATGTTGTCGGGCAGACGGGATATGATAGAAAAACATTCTCGGATGAGACCGCCCTGCGCCGAAACGGCAAGGAACTGGTCCTCGTGTACCGCGTTGGCGATGAGGAGCAGAAAGCGCAGGAGACTGCCCGGGTGGAAGAGGCGATCGCCCGCCGCAAGCAGGAGAAAGAGCAATGGGGAACGGTCCTCTCCGGTCGAGAAAGCAGCTCCCTGAGCGGACTGCCCGAGCTGACTCAGCCGGGAACGGGTACCGTCGGCGGCGTGACCGACTTCAGCGCAGCCCCGAAGGATCCCACCATCATCGACATGGGCCCCATCACGGTCCGTCCGTCCGAGAAGCCCGACTCCGACCAGACGGTGTGGAAGACATTTACCGGTAACATCGTGAAGCTCGCGGGTGGGAAGCAGGACAGCAAGAAGGACGACCCGGCCCCCTCCGTCGGTGACCTCAGCGGGCTCACGACTCTCTCGCCGGACGACTCCACCACGGCCCAGCAGCCGGAAGCAAGCGTCCAGCAGCCGGAAACAGGCGGATGGGTAACGGACAGTCAGGGTGACTGGGTGTGGAAGCCGGGCAAGGATGACAGTCGACCGCCGGATTGGGAAGGAAATTGGGAGACAAGAAAATGGATAGGGAGCAGCGACGATAATTTGTGGGGTGGGATCCCTTTTATGACTCCGCATATTATGACTCTGCATGGGATTTCGATTATGAAGGTTGAGAGCGTGGGCTGAGAGGGAGTGCAGCAGGAGGGCCTTGCTTACAGGCAGACCTGCCGCTCCCTGCGCACAATCACCAAAAACCACCGATAGAAAATAGCAATGTTGTACGAAGAAATCTGAGAAAAACCCCTTGCAAAATCACGATGAGCTGAGTATAATACCACTCATGAAACGCAAAACGTCCTGCCCCTCGTCCGGCAGGGCGTTTTTGTCGGTAAAAATCCGGCAAAGAAATGTTAAGTGACCGCCCGGGGAGGGGCTTTGTATGACAAAAGACATGACACAGGGCAGCCCGCTCAAGCTCATCCTTGCCTTTGCGGTGCCGCTGATGCTGGGCAGTCTGTTCCAGCAGTTCTACAATCTGGCCGATACCATCATCGTGGGCCGCTTCGTGGGCGTGGATGCTCTGGCGGCGGTGGGCAGCGTGGGCGGCCTGAACTATCTGGTGCTGGGCTTCGTCAACGGCATCGCCTGCGGCTTCTCCATCCCCATCTCGTGGACCTTCGGCGCGAAGGACTACAGGGAGATGCGGCGCTACACCGCCAATACCGTCTGGCTCAGCCTCTTTTTCGCCGTCGTGCTCACGGTGGTGACGGTGGCCCTGACCCGGGCGGTGCTGGTCTGGACCAACACCCCCGACAACATCATCGACATCGCAGACATCTACATCCGCACCATCTTCTGGGGCATCCCCTTTACCCTGCTGTACAACGTCACCAGCGCCCTCATGCGCGCGCTGGGCGACAGCAAGCGGCCGCTCTATTTCCTGCTGGTGGCCAGTGTGCTGAACATCGGCCTCGACCTGCTCTGCATCCTCACCTTCCGGATGGGGGCGTTCGGTGCGGCCTTCGCCACCGTGTTCAGTCAGGCGGTGGCGGGCATCGGTAGTCTCATCTACATCGGCCGCCACTACCCGGAGCTGAAATGGAGCAGGGAAGAGGGCCGTCTGAGCGCCAGCCACTGCCTCAAGCTCTGCAATATGGGCATCCCCATGGGCCTGCAGTGCAGCATCACTGCCATCGGCAGCGTCGTGCTGCAGGGCGCGGTGAACGGTCTGGGCAGCAGCATCGTGGCCGCGCAGACCGCAGGCAGCAAGGCCGCTCAGTTCCTCAGCGTGCCGCTGGAGAGCATCGGCACCGCCATGACCACCTACGCCAGCCAGAACATGGGCGCTCACGACCTCAAGCGTGTGGACCGGGGCGTCAATACCGCGCTGGGAATTGGCTGCGTCTACAGTGTGGCATCCTTCCTCATCCTGCGTGTGCTGGATGTGCCGCTCATCAGCCTCTTCCTCGAGAGCAGCGAGGTGGAGATCATGGCGAATGCCCGCAGCTTCATCTTCTGGAACAGCGTGTTCTACATCCCGCTGGCTGTCCTCATCATCTACCGCTACACCATCCAGGGCCTGGGCTATTCCGGCCTTGCCATGTTCGCGGGCGTGGCCGAGATGGTCGCCCGTGCCATGGTGGGCTTCTGGTTCGTGCCGCTCTGGGGCTACTTTGCGGCCTGCATCGCCAACCCTGTGGCATGGTTCTTCGCCTGCTTCTTCCTCATCCCGGCGTACTTTGCAGTGCGCAAGCGGCTGACGAAAGAGCTTGCCGCAGCGCGGATGGAGGACTGAGGGGAACTTCGCTCAAGCCTCTCCCTTTGGGAGAGGTGGCATTGCGAAGCAATGACGGAGAGGGCAA
>OGFX01000920.1_pt1 | contig 9634 bp, 10 predicted proteins | sample 1571011 | NCBI WGS metagenome assembly OGFX01 (sample SAMEA2582035, study PRJEB24529) | metagenome | biome: Human gut stool | place: China | collected 2011
AAGTTTGATGAATGTTTCGTGCAGCTTCTCATGCCGCCCGAAAAACAAGTTTTCCATTTTTACGTCCATGTCTTTAATTATTAAGTTGTTATACGTTTATGCAACCATCCGTTTTTGAATATCCCTCACATTTTCCTTGACGAGCCTGATGATTTGTTCATGGTATTCCGTGATGGAATTATATATTCCATAGGATTGGACAACCTGCATGGTTTCCAATGAGAGTTCTACCGTTTCAATACGCTTTTCACCGATACGGGCGGAGAAAACAAGCACATTTTCTTTTTTATAATATCCATTGGTAAATACACAATGGTTCATTGCCTTGCCTTCTTCGTAAAACTCCTGCACATTCTGCAATACATGAAGATTAATCATTCCGTCAGAAAAAGCAAGGTCAAGAAACCTGCCTTTCATTTCAGCATACAGCAGCTCGTCTTTCCGCAATCTCTCCTCTTCCCTTATTTTCGCTTCCTTTTCTGCTATTTCACGTTCCCTTTCATTCTTTTCACGTATCCGTTCCAGTTCCCTCTCCCGTCTTGCCGACAATCTGTCGTGTTCGGCTTTCAAATCGGTGGGGCATACATACTTGGCGTTTCTCGTATCCTTGTGATATATTTCCAAAAGTTCAATATAATCATTCCACATGACGGCATCCTTAATCATGTAATTGTTTCGGATACAGATTTTCAAGGAGTTCCATTTACGTTTCATGTCGTAAGTATGGATGAAGCGTGACAATACCGCATATTGTTTTGCTTTGAGCAATGTTTCCACCTTGCTGTCCGTCAGAAGCGAGTGCAAAAAACGGAACGGAGTGGCATTGTGAAAACTGCCCTTGAAGCCATTGCGTCTGAATATGGGAAGTACACGTACTTTCGGATAATGCTCACAATGGGAAATGATGTCATAGATTGCGTGATGCGGTCTGACTTCCATTTCACTCTCAAAAATCCAAAGGTCTTTGTATGTGAAGCCCAAACCTCTCAGCCGTGCGACCGTGATGACTTTTCCATCGGGCATAATCCACCTTTGTGCCACTTCTTTAGAAAAGAAAGTCATGGCATTTCCTTTTCTGCTGTCTGCCTTGACCATGACGATACGGATTACCTGACAGCCTTTGCAAACGGTCACGACACAGAAATAACAGCATTGTCTGAACGTGCGTTTTCGGGGGTCTTTCACTTCCAACGTCTTTCCGCAATTAGGGCATGTACAACCGCAAAGGGTATCTCCAAGTGTGCTTTCACTTTTCCAAGTATGACCGCAATCCCCACAAGTGAGCATGTTCTTTGCCGTGCGGTAAGCGATATGTGCCAAGCAATGGGCATAAGCCCATTGTACTTGTTTGTCAGTGATGGGGTTAAGCCGTCTGCTCAATTCCATTACCTTTCTCTGCTGTGCGTTTCTCGGTTTCATGGTTAAAAGTCAAATAATGAGGGTTGTACTTGGTTTTCTTTTTTCGCTGTCGGTTTGTTGCGGTTTCGTATTTTTTGAAGTTCGGCTTGCTGGTATTGGGCTACCGCATTTTTCCTTGCTTCCTGCTTTTCCGCTTCGGTAAGTTCCACTACATGGTTTACCGCAACTTGGCATTGTATGGGCTTGCCTACCTTTATCTCACTTTCGGTATAGTAATGGATGGCTTGCCCATAAATCTCTCCGTCCGTGAAGCCGTTGCTACCGCTTTTCTGCACATTGGCTGGGTTTCGGTAACTTTTTGCAAAGAGTTCATCTTCCGCTGCTCTCTGCTCCAAAAACATCTGTATGGTCCGTTTGAAATGGTCTGTTGTCTTCATATCGTCAATCGTTTTAATCAGTTATACATTTTCCCGTTTTCAAGAAACTCGTACCTGTTGGCTTCGCAACTTTCCTCAAAACATTCCTCGCTGCATTGATATTTCATATCGTCACGGCACGACTTGAAAAAGCTGTCAAGGCACTTGTCCATAAGGTCATACAAGGTTGTATCAGTGTCTGGGGAGTTTAGAAAGTGATATATGGGTTTCAGAATGTCCTCATCTGCACAATAGCCTGTCAGTACGCAACTGCTGTCCGTCAGTACCCGACTTTTGCGCTGTTTCGTAAAGTGGCCTTTGAGGTAATAGGTTCTCGGCTTGAATAGGGTATGCCAATAGTTATTGACCAAGTATTTCAGAAGCCGAATACCACTCAGTTCTTCTTCCTCTGCGCTGTATTGTGAGGTGAAGCGGTAGGAGTACTCGCAAGCGTCGTAACTCCAATTGGTCACTTTGATATTGAAGATGCGCTCAAAGGCATCCAGCGTGTTACGGTTGTCACTGCTCCATGAATACTCAAATGTGGACAACCATTCCGAATAGGCGGTTTCCCTCGCTGCTGTTGAAAGTTCAGCTAATAGAAAGATGTTGTATGTTTTTGTTATCGTTCTCATATCGTTGTCTTTTAGATTGTTTGTTTCAGTATCTCTCGCCAATAGATTGGCTCTACCTCGCTCAGCAAGAAGTCCACAAAGTCCCTCCGTGCGTCCTTGCACAACTCTCCGTATAGTTCTCGGAATGTGCTGAAATTGCCGTTGATGTAGGTTTCCACCATATACTCGAAGATGTTGTCCACTTCGTAATACCTGCATTGCTGAAATGCGCTCTTGCTGTGTCTTTTTCTTTTCATATCCTTTGATTTTTTAGATTGTCAGTAACCAAACCATTAAGGCGATTAAGCCTGCAAGTGATGCGGTGGTGATGAGTATTCCAAACATGAAGCTCAACATACCCAGCAGGATTTCCGCTGCAATGCCTACCGCCAAACCTCCGACACAAAGGGCAATGCCCGATGCTGCCGTTACCATTGCGGACAATGCTTTCCACAATGCCTTTCCGATGTCGTTCAATGTCATTACCATATCTTCCATTTTTTAGATTGTTATTCGTTTCACTCGGATTGGGAGGGTCGGGTCGAGTCCTTTTTCTTTTCGCCTCTCCGTATGTCCGAAGTTTTCTTGTGCCGTCTTCCGACCGCATCGGTCGTTTTCGTTTCGGGGGCTTCTCAAAGGTTAGGGAGTAGGATTAGCAAATTTTTTTCGATAAAATACTACCCCTGAAAGGGCGTGGAGATTTTTCGACAAAAAATTTGTGTTCCTAATCCCGTCTTTACCTTTGCCCCAGCAACGAAAATGACACACTGATGCTGTCCTGAAGGCGGCATGGAAACGGAGGCATATATGTAGAGGCGAAAAGGAAAAGGGAGCGGATATGATGGCGCAACGCGCCACGGGAAAAGACAAGGGGCTGCGCAACGATAAAGGGGGAAAGCACCGCTTTCCTGCCACCGTGACGGAAGTCCTGTAACCGTCATTGTCATGTGTGCATGGCTTGCGGTTACAGGTGTTCCTCCGGCTGCGCATTGCCGGAAAACGGACTTGTTTGCCATTGCCCGGCATGGCAATGGCAAACAAGTTGGTTTGAAGGCAGGAAAAAATAAGGAAAGCCAAAAATAGTCGCAAACATAGGGACACGCTTGCCGTGTCCTGCATCCGGCGGTATTTTCGGCTATATGATGATGGTAAAATAAAAACTGACAATAACGGTTTTGACCGTCCGGCACAAGTATATAAAAAGAGATGCCCACGATGATGGCAGTGTCATTTATGACATTGTGGTCATCGTGGGCTTTTCTTCTGCTTGTGCCATTTCTGAAATCGGCTTCCGTGCATCAGACGGTAACGGTTTTCAGAAGGGGATAAAAAGTAATAGGAAAAAACAACATAATTGAAAAATGTATTTGGAAATTCGTAGAAATGGATAAAGTTTTGTACCTTTGCTGAGAGTAAGAAAGTTCTTTCACTTGACGCAAAATAAGGTAGAATATAGAAGTTCGCTGGTTTCTAAACCGTTAACAAACCTGTTTTGTTCCTGCGTTAATTACCTCATATTTAGGCAGATATAGTTTTTATTATGTCTTGCGGTGTGCGTGGTCAGGTTCTTTTTAATACCGCACAGGTCGGCAATCTCTTTCAGGTAGCTGTTCATCTTCTGATTGCAGGGAACGGGCAACAAAGTTCCTTTATCCATGCAGTAGGGGTTATCCTTATACTTTTCAAGTATCTGTTTGGGAATGCTCAAAAGCGGGATGTTACAGAGGTTGTTTGTTTTTTCACGGGGTTTCACTATCCACAGGTTGCCGTTGCTGTCCTCTGAAACGTGTTCGGGGCGCAAGTTATACACGTCTATGAATGCCAGCCCGGTATATACGCAGAAGATAAAGACATCCCGTACCAGTTCCAGCCGTTCAATCCTGAACTCTTTCTGCCATATCCGGTTTATCTCGGCTTGGCTTAGGAACTGTTTGTTTACCTCCACCTCGTGAAACTTGATTCCGGCAAACGGGTTCTTTGTCAGCCACTCGTTGGCAATGGCAAGGTTTATCACTTTCTTAAAACATTTCATGTACCGGATAACGGTATTCTGTGCGCAATGCTTCTCCGTCTTTAGGTATAAATCGAATTTGCGTACCAGTTCCCCGTTTACCTCACGCAGTAACATATCATCTACCTTGTAATCCCGTTTAACCAGTTCCATGAGGTATTTAAGGCAATTGTCGTAACGTCTTACGGTGATGTCGGCATAGTCCGTCCCGATTAGCTTCCGGCAGTTGTCGTTGTGTTCCTTGAATACATTATACAATGTCTTGAAAGTCTCGTCCTTTCCCTGATAGCGGTTCACTATGGCACGTGCGGAGATAATCTTTCCCTCCAGTTCCAAGTCTTGGTAAATCTGATAGAATTTCACACGCAGGGCGTCAATGTAATGGTTAAGTTCTACGGAGTTTCGGTCTTTGCCTGTCGATTTCTCTTTTTCCTGCGACCAAAGTGGGACTTTTACGCTCCGCTTTAGTTGAAGTTCCACGTATAGGCGGTCATAAGTGACACGCACACGCACGGGTGCTTCCCCGTTTTTTAACAGTTTGCTACGCTTGATGAAGAACAACACGCTGAATCTTTTTCTTTCCATACGGCTCAATTTTTAATGATACAAAGTTAGGAAATCGAACCGAGAACCCTGTTATGTAAAATAGTGCAACGTGCTGTAAAAGAATGAAGTAAATACCTCGCAGTGGAACATTTCGGGCTTTTGAAAACAGTCCCTTGAATAAGGACGTATAGTTTGCTTCAATCCCACTAATTTTGCTTACTCTTGGAAAAGAAAAATCCCCGAACTTCTTTGAAATTCAGGGATTTACATCGTTTTGCCTTCTTAAAAAGTGGTGCCACCAGGAATCGAACCGGGGACACAAGGATTTTCAGTCCTTTGCTCTACCAACTGAGCTATGGCACCCTTGTTTTGTTTAACGGGTGCAAAGATATGAATCTTTTTTGAGTCTTGCAATAGGCAGAGCTACTTTTTACTGATTTTTATTCTTCCAAAGAATTCCAGCCTTGTGCTTTTAGTTCGACTTCGCCTCCATCACGACCTACCAAGTAGTTACCGAGATCGGGTTTTGTAATATGACCGATTACTTTAACACCTTTCATTTCAGATACTTTATCATGATCAGTGAGAGGAACAGTGAAAAGTAATTCATAGTCTTCACCACCATTTAAAGCTGCAGTTACCAAATTCATATTAAATTGTTCAGCCATTGCAGCCGTTTGATAATCGATAGGAATTCTATCTTCATATACGCGACATCCGACATTACTTTCTTTTGAAATATGCAAAAGTTCGGAAGACAGACCGTCTGATATGTCCATCATTGCTGTAGGGATAATCCCCGCATGACGAAGCATCTCTATAATATCTTTACGAGCTTCCGGCTTCAATTGACGTTCCAACAGATATTCTTTGCCTGTAAAATCCGGTGTGAAATCTTTTTCACCTTTAAATATCCTTTTTTCGCGTTCTAATAATTGCAATCCCATATAAGCAGCTCCTAAATCCCCGGAAACACATATCAAATCCGTTTCTTGGGCTCCACTGCGAAGAACAACTTTGTCTCTTTCTCCTTCCCCAATACAAGTGATACTGATGCAAAGCCCTGTTAAAGAAGCAGAAGTGTCTCCTCCGACAATATCGACTCCATATACATCACAGGCCAACTTTAGCCCAGCATAAAAATCTTCTACATCCTCAACAGAAAAACGTTTGGAAATACCAAGTGATACAGTGATCTGCTTAGGCTGGCCGTTCATGGCATAAATATCGGAGAAATTTACAACAGCCGATTTATATCCGAGATGTTTTAAAGGTACATAAGTCAAGTCGAAATGAATACCTTCCAATAATAGATCGGTGGTGACAAGCACTTGTCTATCCTCATAGGAGAGGATTGCCGCATCATCGCCTACGCCCTTTATCGTACTATTATTCTTTATTTCAATCCTGTCAGTTAGGTGGCGAATCAAACCGAATTCGCCTAATGTTGATATTTCTGTCCTGTTACTCATATTTGTTTTGTAATATATTATTTTTGGGAAATGTGATAATATGTTTTTTTATTGTCTCATTAAAACTCTGCTCATTGTAAAACCTGATTACAATCGGTAGATAATATAAATATTTCTTCCAACTTTCCGGAACAAGAGGACTGTTTTTTAAACGTGCTGCATCTTTTTCTGTTACTAAAATCAATTTTCCAGGTGAAGTCATCTTTTCGAATATCACATCCAATTTCTTGAAATCTGACTTGCTAAACGTATGATGATCAGGAAAAACGACCGGCAACACTTTATTTGAATACTTTTCTGCCTCACGAATAAATGGAGTGGGAACTGCAATACCTGATATCAACAATATATCATCTTCTTTTCCAATATTTTTATGGTTTAAGAAACGAGCTTCCGAGGGGAATACAGGTTTGACTTCTCCATAAACGATGCTGGTAAAAAAAAGTAACTGGTGAGCCCGCAACTTCATATTTTCTTCAATAATACGAAAATCGATCGGCTTCATATCTTCGTCGCATATATTAACACCCACGATATCTGTTCGGTTTATATTACTTATCGGTTCTCTCAGGTGTCCGGTAGGCATTAGTTTATCATTATAAAATAAACGATGGTAGTCACTCAACACGATCGAAAGGGAAGGGTGCACATATCTATGTTGATATGCATCATCTAACAGAATTACTTCAGGTCTGTCTTTTTCAGGGAGGGATAAAAGATTTTGAATCCCCCGGCGGCGATTAGCGTCGACAGCGACAAGTATATCCGGAAATTTATTTTTCATTTGAAAAGGTTCATCTCCGATCTCCAAACTGGAACTTTCAGAATCAGCAAGAATAAACCCCGATGTTTTTCTTTTGTACCCTCGGCTTAATACTGCAATGCGATATTTATCTTTCAGTAAACGTATGATATATTCTGTATGGGGAGTTTTACCCGTTCCTCCTACAGATAAGTTTCCTATGCAGATCACAGGAATAGAATATTGTTCGGAATGTAAAATACCCCAATCAAAAAGTCGATTTCGCAACCATATCCCAATTCCATATAAAAAGGAAAGGGGAGCCAGGTAGGAATTAAGTTTTATTTTGTCATTTTTTTGCATGTAACTTCTTATCTGCTGACAAATATAGTTAACTTATCGGTGGCTGTCTGTTTTTTATTTGTTTATTTCAAAAAGAAGATACAATTTGAATCTCTTTGAAAGATAAGTTTGCGTTTATTCTGAAATATTTTCAGGGAGTTTGTGACTATACACATTTATTGTAGAATTAAGTCAATATCCGGATAAGATATCCGTCGTATCTTTGTTGTCTTCTTGATAATCTCTTGTAAATTATATACTTTTGCATTGTCCCAATTAACATGCTATGCCATGAATGTCAAAATAGAAGAAAGCTGGCGAAAACGCCTTCAGGAAGAATTTGATAAACCATACTTTGAGCAGTTGGTCACATTTGTCAAGAACGAATACAGAAGCGCCCATGTGCTTCCTCCCGGACACCAGATCTTCCATATTTTTAATGCCTGTCCATTCGAGAAAGTGAAGGTTGTTATACTTGGACAAGACCCTTATCCCAATCCGGGGCAATACTACGGAGTCTGCTTCTCCGTCCCGCAAGGAGTTCCCATTCCTGGATCACTGGCCAACATATTCAAAGAAATACACCAAGACTTAGGCAAACCGATCCCCACATCCGGCAATCTGGACCGTTGGGTAGAGCAAGGCGTGTTTCCTATGAACTCGGTCCTGACTGTACGGGCTCACGAAACCGGCTCACATCGGAATATGGGATGGGAAACTTTTACAGATGCAGTGATAAAGAAATTGAGCGATGGACGTGAGAATCTGGTATTCATGCTGTGGGGAAGTTATGCAAAAGAGAAGATCGCCCTTATCGACACCCATAAACACTTGGTGCTGACAACCGTGCATCCGTCTCCACGCTCTGCTGACCATGGTTTCTTCGGCTGTAAACACTTCAGCAAGGCGAATACTTTCCTCCAAAGCAAAGGTATTCAAAAGATTGACTGGTAAGAAGTACGAGTTCCGGACATCCGGGTGTAGCCATTCCGGACATCCGGGTGTGGAGAGCGGTAACATCCGGGTGTAGAAAGGCGGAAGATGGGCATGTTACCAAACTTTTCTGCTTGCTTTTCGTTCTTTTCCTACTTGTTTTAGTAAAAAAGGACCTTTATGTTGAGGGAACTATCTCCACACAGATGTATATCGGCACGGTTCCCTGCGTTTTTGTAAACAATACCGGCTACCCGTTTCAACGGCAGGTAGTGATACAAGTGTGATACAGGAATCCGGTATGTATCACTCCTTGCACACCATGTTTGTCAATGCTTGCAAAACAAAGTGTGATAGAGTGATAGAGAAACTGGATTATTGTGCAAGAGAGAACCGCAAACTGATACCGTAGTTTGAGTTTGAAGTCGGATAAGATGCACTCGATATCAACGGTTCATTGATCTGAATATCATAGAATGCACGGACCGTCAACGCACGGCTCAAACCGTAATCAGCCGAGAAGGAGATTGTCTTTGCGATGTTACCGCTAGTAGCCTGCGTCAGTTGAGTGTCGATTTTACGAATCAACGACTGCATCTTGTTGAACGAGAAATCGAGGCGAACGGTGAGGTCATTGCTGAAATCACGCGTTTTCTTCATCTTCAAAACCTTGTTGAACTCGGCATATTTGTAACCCAAACCGATCGTCACTTTCTTGGAAAGTGCTTCGACCAATTGGTAGGATGTCGTGTTCAGGCTTAAATTGCGGGTAGTCGAATAGTCCGCCCGAACCGTCACGTTATTCAACAGCGTCGCATCTGGACCCAACAAAGGACTAAACGCTTCGGTAAGGCTGACAGACGAAATCGAATAAGGAGACGATGGTGTCGGGTTATCGTTCAGAATCGACTGGATATATCCCAGTCCGTCCTGCCCGGCATCCACCCAATTCAAGAAGGATGTGAAAGCACCTACCGAATAAGAACAACGGTACTGGTGACTCAACGTCAAGCTCTTGAAATATTTCTTGACAGCCGGAATCTTGATCAAGCCGTCGTAAGTAACGCGCCAGTTAGGCAACATGCTCTTCAACGAAGGGAAAGCCGTCAAGCCTACCTTCTTCGGGTCCTTACCGGTATAAGCGGCCAGAAATGCAGGAATCAGGACCTCCGCCGAATTCCGGTTGACCCCGTTCACAT
>OGFX01000927.1_pt1 | contig 9560 bp, 10 predicted proteins | sample 1571011 | NCBI WGS metagenome assembly OGFX01 (sample SAMEA2582035, study PRJEB24529) | metagenome | biome: Human gut stool | place: China | collected 2011
CGTTGATACCAGCCATGAGGCCTTGAGCAGCCGCTTCTTCATAGCCAGATGTACCATTAGCTTGACCAGCAGAGTAGAGGCCTTCAATATGTTTCACTTGAAGTGCTGGCGTCAATTGCGTTGGGTTCAAGCAATCGTATTCGATAGCGTACGCAGGGCGCATGATTTCCACGTTTTCAAGACCAGGAATGGTACGCAAGAACGCATATTGTACGTCCATAGGAAGGGACGTACTCATACCTTGTACATACATTTCGTTTGTGCCCGTACCTTCTGGTTCCACGAATAATTGATGACGTTCTTTGTCGGCAAAGCGCACTACTTTATCTTCGATGGAAGGACAGTAACGAGGGCCTACGCCTTCGATTTTTCCACTATACATAGGAGCTCGGTGAATATTGCTATGAATGATTTCGTGCGTTTCTTTATTAGTATAGGTCAACCAACATACATCTTCATTACGATTAATCCATTCATCCATGAAGGAAAATGCGTGATGATGTGCATCGCCTTCTTGAACTACCATATTTTCGAGGTTTAAAGTACGTTTATCTACACGTGCTGGTGTACCCGTCTTAAAGCGCATCAATTCAATACCATTATCGAGTAAGGATTGAGAGAAATGTTCCGCTACGCGTTGACCATTTGGACCGCCCACATAATCGATATCACCGATGAGGATTTTACCTTTCAAATAGGTACCTGTACAAAGAATAACAGCCTTAGCGCCATAGAATTCGCCAAGCTCTGTAACGATACCTGTTACTTTGCCGTCCTCAACCTTAAGCTCAGTTACCATGATTTGCTTAACATTGAGGTTCTCTGTATTCTCTACGGTTTGTTTCATCAAATGTTGGTATTTAATTTTATCCGATTGGCAGCGCAAGGAATGCACGGCAGGGCCTTTACCCATGTTGAGCATGCGCATTTGAATGGCCGTAGCATCCGCATTGATACCCATTTGACCGCCTAAGGCGTCAACCTCTAAAACAAGATGGCTTTTACCAGGGCCACCCACGGCAGGGTTGCACGGCATAAGCGCAATATTATCTAAACTGATGGTCGCCATCAACGTGCGATGACCCATGCGGGCGCAGGCGAGGGCCGCCTCACAACCAGCATGACCGCCACCGATGACGATGACATCATAATTATCTACAGTATACATATCTATTTAATTCCTTATATTTATTACTTATTTTGAAAGTTTATTTTACTAAAATTACGAGGCCAAAGGCCGAGTTTCTCCTTCTCTCTATAGGTAAATGAGGACTTTCAAAAAACGACTTTACCTTCACTGTGGATTTCGTTTCACGAAATCTTACGTTCAGGACTAAGTGATGTGTGGCTCCCATGCGTCGCTATGCTCCTCTGTTGCCTCACACCCTACTTATGTCCCTGCGAAGGCCGCAGGCCGTAGACAGACCCGGCCGGTGGAAGCTTTAGGCCACCCGTGTTCCCATTCTTCTTAAGCAAGAATGCTTATTACATATATTTTTACATGGCTCTAAACGATGAAAAATCAATTTTATTACGCCTCAATATGCTATAATGAAACATATGATTAAGCGAGGTGTACTTATGAAAAAATTAATGATTATAGATGGCAGCAGTTTATTATTCCGTGCATTCTTTGCGTTACCACCGTTAAAGTCCGCGTTGGGAACTCCAACAAATGCGGTGTATGGTTTTTTAACAATGCTCATCAAATTGTATGAAGAAATTAAGCCTGATTATATTGCAGTAGCTTTTGATAAAGGTCGTCAGACGTTCCGTACAGAAATGTATAGTGAATATAAAGGTAATCGTCCAGATGCACCAGAGGATTTACGTCCTCAATTTAGTCTTATTCAAGATGTATTAAAAGCCTTAGGTATTTGTGTTATTGAAGAAGAAGGTTTTGAAGGGGACGATATCCTAGGATCTTTAAGTAAGAAATTTGGTACACCAGAGATGGCTGTTCAAATCATTACTGGTGACCGCGATAATCTGCAGCTCGTTACAGAGCATAGCCACGTGTTTTTAACTAAAAAAGGTATTTCTGACATGTTAGAGGTTACTCTTGATAACATGGAAGAACTCTATGGCTATGGTCCTGATAAGGTTATTGAAATGAAAGCCCTTATGGGTGACTCCTCTGATAATATTCCAGGTGTACCAGGTGTAGGTGAAAAAACGGCGCTGAAATTGATTACAGAATACGGTAATCTTGAGTCCGTATATGACCATATCGAAGATATTTCTGGTAAAAAATTAAAAGAGCGTTTACTAGAGAATAAAGAATTAGCTTTCTTATCTCGTGAGTTGGCTACTATTAAAACAGACATGGATTTATCTTATAAAGTAGAAGACTTTGTACAAAATTTCCATGCCTCTGAGGTACAGCCTTTATTTGAAACTTTAGGTTTTACTAAATTAACGCCTCGTATCGTTCAAGTGATGGGTGGAGAGGAAGCCGCTTTTGGTGATCCTGCTTCTTTATCTGCACCTCAAGAGGAAATTTCTATGATTTAGTAGATGCTAAGGCTTTAACCTCTGAATTCTATACAGATAAAACGGTGGCAGTACATATTGTGTTAGATGGTAAAACTCCATTTAGAACTGTAACAAATGCGTATTTATCTAATGGTGATACGATTGTAAAAACAGACGATACTAAAGCTGTATTAGCCGTTTTACAAGGGGCAAATGCTATCGTTACTACTCAAGCTAAAGAGATTATTGAAGCCTTTGGTGAAGATGCACCAGCTGAGATTTCTCTATTTAACGATGATACAACAGCTCGTGTCCATGATATATCTCTACTTGCGTACTTGTTAGATCCTACGCGTACTAACTATGGTTATCTATATTTAACGGAACGTTTCTCCGTGCCTAGCATGGCTAGTGGCAGCGTAGATGTAGAATGCGTATCTATGGTGAAAGCTTTACTTGCCATGAATGAAGTAGCTTGTGAATCTGCGCGCCGTGAAGAGCTTTGGTCTCTATATGAAACAATTGAGTTGCCATTGATTCATACTTTAGTGGTAATGGAGAAAAATGGTATTTACATTGATACAGAAAAATTAGCTGAAACTACAGCTCGTTTTAAAGAGGAACTCGCTCAAGTACAGCAAGAGATTTACGATATCGCAGGGGAAACTTTCAACATTAACTCGCCTAAACAATTGGGTGTTATCTTGTTTGAAAAGATGAACTTGCCAATTATTAAGAAAACTAAGACTGGCTATTCTACTGATGCAGAAGTACTTGATATGCTTCGTCATGAAAGTCCAATTGTAGAGAAAATCTTGGCGTACCGTTCTGTAGCTAAGCTAGTATCTACTTATTGTGAAGGCTTGGCCGTTCTTATTAATGATAAGACTAAACGCATTCACACTACCTTCAATCAAATGGTTACGGCTACAGGTCGTCTGAGCTCCTCTGATCCTAACTTGCAAAATATTCCTGTTCGTACTGAAAAGGGTAGAGAAATTCGGGCTTTATTCTATCCAGGTGCAGGTTACGATACCTTGGTGAGCGCCGATTATTCTCAAATTGAATTGCGTATCTTGGCTCACTTGTCTGGCGATGAAGCATTGATTAAAGCCTTCGTAGAAGGTAAGGATATTCATCGCTTTACAGCGGCAGAGGTACTTGGTAAAGCTCAAAATGATGTAACTAGTGAAGAACGTTCCCATGCGAAGGCTATTAACTTCGGTATTATTTACGGTATTTCTGACTTTGGGTTATCTCGTGACCTTGGTATTACACGTGGTGAAGCTAAAAACTATATTGATCTTTACTTTAGCCGTTATCCTAAGGTTAAAGAATATATGGATCGCATGGTGCAAGAGGCTCATGAAACTGGCAAGGTTCGCACAATGTTCGGTCGTCAACGTGAATTGCCTGATATTAACAGCCGTAATTTTAACCGTCGCTCCTTTGCAGAACGTACAGCAATGAATACACCAATTCAAGGTACTGCGGCAGATATAATCAAGTTGGCTATGAACCAAGTAGAGCAAAAGCTAGAAGAAGGAAACTTTACATCTCGTCTTTTATTACAGGTACATGACGAACTTGTATTAGAGGTAGTAAATTCTGAATTAGAAGCAGTAGAAGAATTATTACGTACTACCATGCAATCTGTGGTGGAGTTACAAGTACCTCTAATTGTAGATGTGCATCATGCGGAAAACTGGGCGTTAGTTAAATAATCGTTCCTAATATTAGTTTATAAAAACAGAAGGTATATATGTTTAAAATAGGATTAACTGGTGGTATTGCATCGGGCAAGAGTACAGTCCTTACCTATTTTAAGGACAAAGGAATACCTTATATCGATGCAGATATCGTTGCTCGTGAAGTAGTAGAGCCTGGTACTGAAGGTTTAAAAGCTATTGTGAAGGCCTTTGGTTCAAATGTATTGCATGATGATGGAACATTAAATCGCGAATCATTGGGGGCTATTGTCTTTCACAATGAAGAAAAGCGTCGACAGCTAAATAACTGTTTGAAAGAACATATTCGAAATCGGATTATGGAACTTACAGCTCATTATGAGTCGAATTGTACAGCTGTTTTAATCTATGATATTCCCTTACTCATAGAAGGTGAATGGTATACTATGATGGATGAGGTGTGGCTTGTTTATGTAAACGAGCAAACTCAAATAGAACGTTTGATGAGTCGTAATGGATTTTCTAAAGAGGATGCCTTAGCTCGTATTCAGAGTCAAATGCGGCTCGACGATAAACGATCTTTTGCAGATGTAATCATTGATAATAATGGTACGCCTAAGGAGTTGATCGCACAATTAGATACTATTTGGAGTGAGCGTTTAGAGCATCTTTTACAAAAACCTCTTTAATTCCAGTAGATGTGTCAAAATTGGTATATAAAAAATAGTATTAAATGGTATAATAAGCCCATGAAATTTAGTATTATAGTATCCTAGCATTTGGTTGTAGCTAGATTATGGTAAATAATATAGTAATTATATGTAGAAAGGGGGATATATGAAACGTGCAACGGCAACGGCACTATCCTGTGTCGTACTTGGGTGGTTTTATTTTACACATATAGATGATCCTTTGGCGCGTCAAACCGCGTATCCCTTTAACTATAGAGATGTAGTCATGGCTGCCGCTGAGAAAGAGCAAGTACCTCCATCCTTGGTGGCTAGTGTTATCTTGGCTGAAAGTAAATACAAGAACACTGCTGAGTCTGAAACGGGTGCTCTTGGGTTGATGCAACTCATGCCTGATACGGCTCGTTGGGTAGCGCAACAAGTTGGCCATGGCAATTATACAGATCGCCAATTAAAAGAACCTACCACTAATATTGAGTTAGGCACTTGGTACTTAGGTCATTTATTGAAGGAGTTCAATGGTGACGAAGTACAAGCATTAGCTGCTTATAATGCAGGTCGTGGCCATGTGGAGTCTTGGCTTCATGAGAATAAATGGAATGGTATGGCTGTTTTACAGTATCAAGAAAGATATGAGGCATTATATGGAAACGATCATTGAAGCTTGTAAAGGCTTAGACTATTCATGGTTGCCTCAAAGTATTGAAGGTTTTACTTTAGTTACATCTAGTGATAGTGACTATACAGAGCTCTCTAATCGTATTGAAGGTGGAGAAGAGGTTTTAAGAGTACCTATTTTTCATTATCAAAACGACTTAGGTTGGCGTTGGTCTGCATTATATGATAAAGAGGTAGAGGATTATACGGTACATATTGAGATGCCTTTGTTCTCCTTTGTGGACATTTCCTTTGTAAGAGCTGATTTAGAATCTTTTTGGAACGGTCTTAAGGAGCGATGTGTTAAGGGCTTAACCAATATGTTAATCGAACCATCTAATAATTTTACCTTTACCTATCGTCGCAGAGGGATTCCTACGTGGGACTTCTCTGAGGTTATGCCTGAAGAGTTAGAATGCTTTGTTCGAGATATTGACCCTGCTCACGGGATTCGCATGATTAATGGTTCTTTTATCATTGGCGAATACCGTAAAATGGATGAATGTACAGGTTTATTATTGTATTATAATGAGTTGCGCGATGAATATTTTGCAGAACTCCGTTATAAAAGCTATCCAGAAATTGATCATCATTTAGACGCTAAAAATCTAGATGACTTAGCTGACGTGTTGCGTGAACATTTAGGCCATATATTAAAAGGCTTAAATGACCGTATTGATTAATTAGGATAGCTTTGACTATGCTATTATTGTAGTCATTTTAGGGTTTTATAAAATGACTTATGTGGTATTGATTTTTTAAATGCCCATTAGAAAGCGTAGAATTTGTATATACACAGCAAATGTGATATACTATATATGACTTTTATATAAATCTTTTAAAAGAGTGGGCTTATGTCCACTCTTTCATTTATGATTAGCTTAATTTTAAGGTTAATGAATCAAGAGATATATACAAGATGTAGTAATGAAGGAGGCGATGGCTATGAAGAGAGAAGCAGTAGAGGAATTTGTATCCTCTGTAGTTGAAGGTATAATAGCCGGCACCGATATGGAACTCGTTGATGTAGACTATGTGCGCGAACGCGATTGGTATTTGCGTGTCTATCTCGATAAACCAGGTGGTGTAGATTTGGATGACTGTCAGTTGGTGAGCGAAAAATTAAGTGCTGTCCTCGACGAAAAGGATCCAATTACGGAAAACTATTTATTGGAAGTATCTTCTCCAGGCCTTGATCGAGTTCTTAAGAAAGATAAGGATTTGATTCGCTATAATGGCCGTGACGTAGATATTCAGTTATTTAAACCTGTTAATGGCAGTAAACAATTTACTGGTGCCTTACAAGGTTTTACGGATACAACTATCGACTTTACTATTAATGGTGAAAGCATGACGTTTGAACGTTCTGCTATTGCACAAATTCGATTACATCTTGATTTTTAATATATGGAGGCATACGAGTGAGTCAAGAATTAATTCAAGCGGTAATGGTGCTTACAAAGCAAAAAGGTTTTGCTCCTGAGGTTATTTTTGAATCCTTAGAGGCTGCATTGTTGCAAGCATATCGCAAAGAACCAACATCTAACCCAGATGCGTACGTTGTGATTGACCGCGAAACAGGCGTTTATAAAGTAATGGCTAAAAAACAAGTTGTGGAAACTGTTGAATTACCTGAAACAGAAATCAGCTTGTTGGACGCTCGCAAAAAAGATAAACGTTTTGAGATTGGTGACGTAGTAGAAGTAGATGTAACTCCTGCCAACTTTGGTCGTAGCGCTGCCCATACTGCAAAACAAATGCTCATTCAACGTTTGAAAGAGGCTGAGCGCAGCGTAGTATACGAAGAATACTATAGCCGTGAAGGTGATATTATCACTGGCGTCATTACTCGCGTAGAAGGCAAAAACGTATTTATCGATCTTGGTAAAACAGAAGCAATTTTGCCGCCAACAGAGCAAATTGCGACTGAAACATATCGTGAAGGGGACCGCATTAAATGCTATATCGTAGAGGTTAAGAAAACTACGAAAGGCCCTCAAATTATGATTTCTCGTACACATCCAGGTTTATTGAAACGTCTATTTGAGCTAGAGGTTCCAGAAATCTTTGAAGGCGTAGTAGAGCTTAAGTCTGTAGCTCGTGAGCCGGGGATGCGTTCTAAAATCGCTGTATATAGTCGTGATGAAAATATTGATCCTGTAGGTGCTTGCGTAGGTCCTAAAGGACAACGTGTACAACATATCGTTGATGAATTACACGATGAAAAAATTGACATTGTTAAATGGGATGAAGATCCAGCAATTTACATTGCTAACTCCTTAAGCCCTGCAAAGGTTATATCTGTAGATGTAAGCGAAGAAGAAAAATCTTCTTACGTAGTAGTACCTGATTACCAATTATCGTTAGCAATTGGTAAAGCTGGTCAAAATGCTCGTTTGGCGGCTAAGTTGACTAACTGGAAAATCGATATTAAAAGTGAAACTCAAGCTGCTGAAGAACCTTTCACAGGTTTCGGCAATGCTGAGGATGGTGAATAGTCATGAAACCAAAATCCCAACCTATGCGTACTTGTGTAGGATGTGGTGAACCTAAGGCAAAACGAGAATTGATTCGCGTAGCCTTGAGTCCAGACGGCAATATCACTATTGATCGCAGCGGTAAAGCACCAGGACGTGGAGCTTATTTATGTGAGTCCATGTCATGTTTTGAGCAGGCCTATAAGGCAAAACGATTAGAACGGTCATTAAAGCATGGTGTATCGAGAGAGATATACGAAGCGTTACAACGTGATTTACAAGAGAATGAGTAATCACTGATATACATGAATGAAGATAAAATTTTAAATCTCTTAGGCTTAGCGCAACGAGCAGGAAAAGTTATTTCTGGTGATTTTATCGTAGAAAAAGCTATAAAGAGAAAGGAACCGAAATTGGTACTTCTCGCTGGTGACTGTGCAGCCAATAATGAAAAGAAATATACTCAATTAGCAGAAACCCATCACATTCCACTTCACAGTATTGCCGATAAAGAGGCTTTAGGAACGGCCATTGGTAAGGAAGTTAGGGTAGTAGTTGCCGTACTAGATGATGGATTTGCAAAGGCATTATTAAAAGAGATTGATCGATAATAAGGGGGTATGTAGATGTCCAAAAAGCGCGTCCATGAAATCGCCAAAGAGTTTGGCGTAGAAAGTAAGCAGGTTATTTCTATTTTGCAACAATATAATGTAAATGTTACGAAAGCAGTTAATTCTGTAGATGATTCCGGTTATGAAATTGTAAAAAAACAATTAGGTAAAAAATCTGAAGCTCCTAAAGTAGCACAAAAAACAGAAAAAAAGGTAGAATCGAAATCTGCTCCAACTGCAGCCCATAAACAAGAAGCTGCGCCACATAAACAACAACATCTAAATCGTTCTAACGAACATAAAAAGGATAATCACAAACAAGGTGGTCAAAAACAAGACGATCAATCTAAACAAAATGACCACAAAAAAGGCAATGTACGTCACGTACAAATTTCTGAGCCTACACGTAAATCCGATGGTAACCAACATGGTGGTGACCGCGCTAATAACCGCCCTAATAACAATAATAACCGCAATAATGACAACCGTAATAATGGTCGTCCTAATGATGTGCGTAATAACGACAATCGCAATAACGACAATCGCAATAACGATAACCGCAATAGCGACAACCGCAACAACGATAATCGCAATTCTAATAACAATGATCGCCGTAACAAGAAAAATAAAAAAGGTGGCAATAATCGCCCTCAATCCTTGTTATCTACATCTATGCAAAAGAAAAAGAATCGCGTTAAACATCGTAATGAACAGTACTTACAACAAAAAGCAGAAGCTGAACGTAAGGCTGAAGCAGCGATTGCCACAGAAATTGAATTGTCTGGCTCTTTAACTGTTAAAGAACTAGCTGAAAAAATGGGCCGAGAAGTATCTGAAATTATCAAAAAATTGATGCTTTTAGGTGTAATGGCAAGCATTAACCAAGAGGTTGATGTTGATACAGCTACAATTGTAGACGAAGAATTTGGTGTAACTGTAACTGAAGTAGAACCTGAAGAAGAC
>OGFX01000928.1_pt1 | contig 9547 bp, 9 predicted proteins | sample 1571011 | NCBI WGS metagenome assembly OGFX01 (sample SAMEA2582035, study PRJEB24529) | metagenome | biome: Human gut stool | place: China | collected 2011
CATATCATTAAATGTAATATAGCTCCCTTCTATCATGTAGGTAATATCAAATTCATCATAATCTTCCCAAACCACTTTTCCTTTTTGGGTATCTACGAATTGTATACCGATACCTCTATCTTTCAAACTCCATGCGGCACAATGTCCGGTGCCACGCCATGAAGTTTGATAGAGAGCTTCGGGAGTGAGTTGCCCCACCTGTTCCTGCTCTTCATTGTCCTGATCATCACAAGCTATAAAGCAAAAAGCTACTAAAAACAAAGCGAAGAGCATCAATAAAGAGGACTGTTTTATATTATATTTCATATCTAATTAAGTTTTCAATTTACAAAAATAGTTTATATATTAACATGATTCTTACATACATAAGCATCTGTTTTCAACTCTAACAGGACAAATGAATTATTGTCTTTATATGAGTTGATGTCTACTTGATTTCGTGTTTTAGCGATTATCCTCAATGTCTATAATCCAATGATTTTATATGAATTTGCTAATGTTGTTATTGATATTTTCTTTTCAGGTAGTGATTCTATCCAGTTTCTAATGCCATAGATATCTAAGATTCTATCGTCCCCTTTATTTATGTAATATGATAAGCAAAGATGAGTAGCAGGATCGTAAATATATTCAATATTAGTCTTTTCATAATAAAATCTATAAAAGTTTCTTTCATTAAATCCTGTTAGTTCTATGCATAATGGTGATTTTAAAGTAGGATTCAGTTTAGTCTCTTTATTATATGATATTTCTATGTCAGAACTAAAAAACTTAGATTTTTCAGTTGCTATTTTTTCTACTTTCTGCATGAAAACTTCATTGTTCTCATTTTTTCTTAATTCTTCATCTGTAGCGGATGACGCCATAGCGTCACTCAATATTATTCTATCTGTTTGCCTTGTAACTAAAACGGCTGCTACATCATAAAGAGCTTCATTGGAAGGTGTTGTACGGGCGAGAACTCTCACGATTTCAATGCGTGGAGGTACTAGCTCTTTGTTCGCAGGTAGTATCTCGTTGAAGGTGTCATCAAGGCGTTGTTTGAAATTTTGCTCGAGTACAAAGGCTGATAGAGGATACAGGCTATTGTCTGCTATATCTATCATTGTATTGTTAGCCATGTCTTTTAAAGAATATCTCCACGGTGTTAAGTCTATATTGATATTAGAAACTTTTGTATTTATTGCTACGCTTTGACTTACTTCCCCTCCAAATGTTTTCATATCTAAATAAGTATCTGTACTTTTAAAGGTTTTTGTTGCGTCAAAGTTGGAACCGTTGAAACCTAAATTAATACTAGTAGCGTTATTGAGGTTAATTACTGAAGTGTTTATAGAAGTATACATGTCATCTTCTTTTTGTTGAGCGGTTGTCCCTTCTTTGGCTTTGCTTGCGAATAAGGCATAAACCTTTCCTCCTGTAAAATAATCTGTTAATATGAATTCACCAAATTCGTTAAGTATGGATGCCATTGGGGCATTATATAGGATATTTGTGAAAATATGATTCTGAAATTGGCTTATATACCATAGTCTTGAACTTGGTAAATGATTTAATGTGGATTGCCCTTTTAGAAAAGAAACTTCGAGTTTACCATAAGTAGCTTTTTCTATATTACCGAATAACTTTGTGATTGCTTCCTTTTTTTCTGTTGCGAAAACTTTAGGATTGAAAGTAAACTCAGATGATACCTTTTTGCCAAATCTTGAATCATACAAGTATTTGTCGAGATTATTATAAGTGAAAATATTAGTCTCTGTTACAGTTATAAGTTTCTCTTGTAGATAAGAAGGTCTATATTTTCTTATAGAGTCAATGTCTATTATTGGAAAGCCTAAACTATTTATGCTTCCTTGTATATAATCCCCATTTTTTATTTTATAACTGTATCCAAGGAAGGTTCTGTCTTCGCCTGAAACGCTATTTCTGGTTTGTGGCTTGTTTAATATGAACTTCTTTATTAAGGGTAAGGGACGATTTGGATTTCTTTCTTGTAGTATAATGTTGCCTTCTGTATTTTGTCCATTATTTGTCGGAATAATGTCGAGATTCTCAATATCATTTGTGCAGGATGCAAATGATATTATTGACATTATTATTGTTGCGGAGATATTAGATTGTTTCATGTTTCTTATGGTTGATACTTTGGTGAATTTTATTAATAAGAAGATTTTGATAGTAATAAAAAGGAATAATGCATCTGCTATTAGACAGATGTAAGACTCCTATTTTCAGGCTATTTCCTTGGAATGGTAATTGTTAGTAGAAAAAGGTTTTACTAGTTGACTCTCGTTAATTTTATCATGCGAGAATTGGTAAAAGCCGCTTTGCTATCAGCAATTTCTAGAGAATTTCCGTTGTATTTTTGTTGTATCCAATTTCCATGAATAGGAAGAGGACCATCAATGTACATAAATTTGTCACTGATTTCATATTCAAAACTTATTGTCTCAGGATCAATATGATAATCAAATTTATACTCACAAACACCTTTTTTTTCTGTATAAAAAACGATTTTTATCGATCCTTTTGAGTCAATTTCTCCATTTGTTAGGTAAAGGAATTCTCATTCCCATTCAGTTTGTTTTAATTCACTTGCGCTAAAGATAAACTCTTTTTCAGTTTTCTTATCTTCTTCATCACTACAGTTAAATAATAGGATGCTAAATGATAATAATAGAAGCGTTTTGATTGTATTCATAATAGTTATTTGTTAAGTCTGAATAAAGATAATGTTTTATTATTAATGTTCCTAATAAATCTATGTTTATTAGGAACATTAATTCTGTTTATTGTTACTACAAACCATATATTTTGTATCTCTGATACAGAGTTGTCATAGTAACTGCCTTAATGGGGATGCCGTTTACCCAATCTAATATTCCATATGCATCAGGAATATAGTCATCATCATAGTATGCAAAGCAATACATAGATGTTGGATTATATATGTACCAAATATTAGTGTTGGCATTTTTGAACTTGTACATACCTTTCTCATCCACATTGTTTATCTGGAATGAAAGAGTAGTCTGTATAATTGGATTTATAGTCTTATTGGGATCTGCTTTAATTTTTAATTGGTAGTATTTACTTTTCTCATCTTTTATTGCATTACTTTTGGTAAGAAATGTTGCGGGAATGCTGTTAGCTTTTAATTCTTCATCGGATTGACTAGCAGCATCTGGGTTCGAGAATATAAGCTTATCTCCTTGTCTTGTATTGAGCACAGGAACAATATCATATAATTTTTCTCCCGAATTGCTTTTGCGAATATACATCTTTATAATCTCTATATATGGTTCTTCAAGACTCTCTTGATATTGAAAGTCCATGTGAGTATCATTATATCTTTGTTTAAAATTCTCTTCCAAAATAAAATCGGATATGGGATATAGTCCACCATCTTGCAGATCAATCATAGTATGTGTTTTGGGATCGTTTAACGATTGCAGCCAAGGGGTTAAATCAATAGAATAGTTCGTAATATCATAGGGGGGAGTTGAAATGCTGTAACCATACGCTCCACCAAGAGTTTTGATGGAATATGATAATGCGGAGAATTTGTTGGTTATTGTTTCTGAGTTTTCTCTCTTTGTTCCAATGGATAAGTTTCCTGAAGCAGAATGAATTGTGTCGCTTGGAGCTGTTGGCTTTTTATTTTTCCATTCATAGGATGCATTTATCGCTACATCCATATCTTTCTCTTTGCTGTCGAATTGTATACTATTTGTGTCAACTCCGTAAAAAAGTGCTGAAGCCCGTCCTCCTGTATAGTAGCCAGTTAGGACAAATTCTCCATAACTTTGCATTAATTCCACCATAGATGAATTATATAATGCATCTACGAATAATTCATCTAAATAATCAGCTGCAATTTTTCTCAATGCACTAGGTGCTGTTTGCAAGTTTAACATTCCATTGACTACCTCTATACTGAGTTCTCCATGGACTACCTTCTCACTATCATCTGTATTATGGACAAAGGTCTCTTTGATAGTTTTTTGTCTTCCAAATTTGAATGGTCCAAGATTTAGAGAAAAACCGGACTTTACTGTTTTAGTGAAAGTTTTATTCTTCTCTAAACGATCGAAATCAGAATAAGATAAAGCCTTTGTCTCTGTTGTTCTTAGTTCTTTGGGATTGATGTATGAAGGGTACCTTTCGAGTAACTTCTTCATGTTGACAACCGGGTATTTGGCGTTAGCGAAATCACCGATAATAGAAGTTCCATTTTCTACTGCATAAGAGCATCCAAGGAAGTCTGTAGCATCGGTGAAGGATGCTCTTGTCGTGACTCTTTGGGCTGTTTTTTTCGACCACACTCTAGGTAAACTAGAGTTACGTTCTTGCAAGATGATTTCTGATGTGGAATTGCTTTGATTATCTACCGGAGTATAATTATTAGTTTCCTCCTCATTAGTGCATGATATTGTGAACAATATTATACATAGGGATATAAATAACTTCTTCATTTTGCGTATAATTTAAAAAGTGAGTGGTGATGATTGAGTAACGTTTTTGATGTTAGCTTTTCCTTTTGCACTTCGTTGAGTATCTAAGTTTACTTCTTCATAATCCGGTTCGGCTATTTCATCAACATATATTCTTCCGCTCCAACGTCCGGGTAGTTTAGCTTCTCTAATCTCTTTATCTTTTTCATTAAAATATTCGATAGTAGCGACATAATCTACTGATACATCATAAGCTTTAAAATAATATGTCAGTGTGAGCTTTGTACGCGGTTTGACTGCTACAGGAATTTCCTTATATAGTGTTCTCAGTACTGTTCTGCGGATGCCGGGCTCATATTTCGTATCAACGGGAACTTTATTATTAGGTACAAGGTCTATTTCTCCTAATGTTACGGTGGGGAGTGCAAATTCTAGGTCCGATGCCGGGACTTGAAATGCAATACCTTTCTCTTCTTCAAAATAAGAATTGTCTTTCATTTCTTTAATGAACTTCAGATTATCCCGCTTTTCTTGAAATGAAACATTTGTGGTTGCTTGTTGGATAGAAATATTTTCTCTTTGAATTACGGTAGCAGAATATGGATTAATAAATTCGAGTTTCTTTAGAGTGAATGGAGCATTGGGAGTGATGGTGAACTCTTGTTCTGCCTTTTGTGAGTATTGACTATAACCCAGATTGCTTCCTTGTACTTCAACCACATAGTTAAAAACATCCCACCAACCGCCACTTCCTTGTCCGATATACGATTCACTTTGAATAACGTACCCTCCCGGATTATTGCTTGCGGGTATAATATCCCAAGAAGCAGAAAACTCATTCGGGGAGTTAGTAGTCATGGCTAATACGACTTTCTGGTTTGGATTACTTGTATAGTGACCTACAGCCAGAGGTGTTTCAGATTGGCATGAATAAATTAAATAGGGAACTCCTACAATTGACGGGGGGATTGTAACATAAAATTGTTTGTAAATATCTGCTCTACGGCCATCTACATCTACTTTCCCTCCTCTGCCACTAGCTGTAAGATAACCTCCGCTTGTTGCTCTCAATGTAAAAGGCATTTCCCGAATAGCCCACATGTTCTCAGAAAAATATTGGCCGTAATTACTGGAAGCCGCTCTAGTCTTTGTTTTCTTTAGTTCATCCATTCTTTCTTTTAATGCTTTTAACTCGTCTGTCATTTTAAGTGGTTCAAGACTATCAACTGACAGTGCCTTTGTCTCTGCGGATGTAACTAATTCTTCTGACGAGGATTGAATCTCACTTTCAATTTCATTCTCACATGAGAATAAAAATAGTGCGCTGCAACACAATGCTACTAAAAATCTAGAAATGTTTTTCATAAATATTATTTTTATAGGATTAATATTGGCGTTATGACAGGACAAATGAATCGTCTTTATATGTGTTGATGTCTACTCGATTTCAAACTCTCCAATGAGAGTCACATCTTTTTCTATATAGAGAAGTTCATATTGCCCCGTCTTGAAGCCACTCACATCTATTTGATAGATTTCCAGGTTATCAGGAGTTGTCATATCTTGAAACACAATGTTTCCATTCTTGTCTTTAACCTGAAACGTGACTGGCTCGTTCGGTTTTTCAAAAAACTGCACTTCGATGTTATGACCTTCGAGAACTGCTTCTATGGGTATAAAAACAACTGACTTCTGGCGTTCACTCCATCCTTTAAAAACTAAAATTTTGCTTTTGTGTGTTGATAAAATATTGGCTTCCATCGTTATGAATGAAAGGGCAATTAATAATAATGTAATACTTAGCTTTCTCATATCTTTAAATGTTTTCTGCAAAGTTATTAAAATATGAGGGACTAAGTATGAGAACTACTAGTTTTGATATGGACAGGTGGTGGCTGATAATCAGTCACTTACGATTTAGATATGTACTGTGAACATGACATCGGTAATATCTCTATAAAATATGGATATTAATGCATATTCTTAATCAAATATTCATATAATGAAGAATTAGTCGGGAATGTGATATTGAGTTTCAGTTTAAGTCTGGAACGCTTTTTACTTACGGAATTGGGGGCAATATTTAATAGTTTTGCTTCTGTATTGGTATCGAATCCAAAAAGGTACAAACAGCAATATTGAAAATCTTCTTCCGGTAAGTTCGGACCTAAGCTATATATATAATTATAAAGTTCAGGATATATGGTTGTTATTTCATTTGTAATGGCTTTCCATCGTTTTTCCGTTATGAGCGATTTATTATTTCCCGGTATGTTTTGATTCCCCAATTTTGTTAGTTCTTTGTATAGAGGTGAATCTATAAGTAATTTATTTTGTAGTTTTCTATAATTGGCAGATAAACGAACGATGTCTTCTTGCAGCTGATCATAATTTTCGTCTTTTTCTTTGAATGTATTTAATAAACTTCGTTTCTTTTCAAGCTCAAGAGAAAGTGTGTATAGGTTTAACTTCATCTTATCTAATTCTTTTTGCTGTTTTAAGATTTTCTCTTTTGCTTGTTTTCTGTATAATAAATATCCTATAACTATTAACAGCAGAGCTGCAATACAGATAACAGAAACTATGATGTAGTTCTGTTGCTTCATTTTTAGATTATCTATTTCTTTGCTGATTTTCAGGTGATTATATTTATGTTCTATGTTCAGTATCTTAGACTGGATGTTGCTATATACCGTGGAATCTAATATATTAGTATAGTCTTCCAGATAAGTGAGTGCTTGCTCATATTTTTTTTCTGACTTGTATATCTGGTAATATAGATATTTAATACTATAAGTATAAGTAGGATCATCTTGTGGAATCTTTTGCAGGAGTTCTTTTGCCTGATTTAAAGAGTCAGATGCTATGTATAAGCTAATTAATGCCATGTAATTAGGCATTTTTTCTCTTCCTTCCAACGCTTTGTAGAAGAACTTTTTAGCTTTATCGTATTTGTTATGCATTACATATATGTTGCCCAGAGTGTTTTCGATTGAAGCTTTTACATCTTTATCCTCTGAAGTCTCGGTGATAGAATCTGCCATAAGCAGAATTTCAAGGGCACGGGATATTGAATCAGTGCATGCGTATTCACGCCCCATATCTCTTAGAGCACAAGCGTAGCTATCAGTGTTATTTTCTTTTTTGAAATTGTCGGCAGCCATTTCGTATTTTTTGATAGCTTCTGTTCGCATGGCTTTCTCTCTATATAAGTCGCCTATATAGCTATATGTATACCCAACTAAATTATAGAGTTTGTTCTTTTCTCCAATCTCTAACGCTTTAGTATATATAGACATTGCTTTGTCATAATCCCCGTCATTTGCATAGGAACGTCCTAAATAAATTAAGATTTGTACTTGTTCATTGGGTTTACCGTAGGATGAATACCAAGTGTTAGCTCGCTCGAATTGATAAGATGGCAATAGGGTATTAAAGATTTCGTCAGTGACTTTGGCCGATAGCATGCACCAGCGTGCAAAGGTTTTATCATCCAGTTGTTCCGGAGATGCTATGTTTTCCAGTATGCTTGATGCGCTATCAGGATTTACTTCTATGATTTTTTCAACCTCATCCAGTTGTTTGTCCAAAGTGGATTGTTGTTTGCTGCACCCTACTAATAAGAATGTAGATAGAATAGTTATCAATGTACTGCTTTTCATCTGTTTGTCGTAATTTAGTTCGTTATAGATACTATTCAAAAAGAATGTTTTGCCTGTCGTCAAAGCAGGAATGTTATCTTCCTATTGTTACAAAAGTAAGAATTTAATTTATATAATGCCATTTATTATGTTTTTATTCTTGTAACTTGATGTCAAATAGGTAATTTCATAAATCAAGAAGTTATTGTTTACCGCTCTTTTAGATGCAAATGATCCTATATTCTCCTGTCTTTCAATTGGTATTATCATATTATCTCACCGATATCTTCATCGTTCTACCCGTGGGATATGATCATCGCACTTAGGTGAACTGATCGTGTCACAGTAGTAGACAGTTCGTCCTACCCGGGTGGAACGATGAAGATATCGGTAAGAAAACATGCAGATGTAGGTATCAAAAGAGAAGGATATAGGTAGCAGTATAACATATAAATCCTTAAAAACAATGAGAGATACCCTTGAAGTGGATGAGAGATACGTGAAAAATAGCTGTTTGAATGAAGAAAAGAGTGAGAGACACCTGTTTGAAAAGGATCTCTCACTCTTTATATTGCTGATTATCTACGGCTTATCTTAATGGAATGAGACCGTGAGACCAAAAAGTTTTTTTTATTTCTGGGGAGGAGGTGTGGGGGCTTATCCCAACAACTCTTTTACTTTTGCAGAAATAGCACGGCCTTCTGCCAGTCCTGCCAACTTCTTGGAGGCAACTCCCATCACCTTACCCATATCTTTTCCGCTGGTAGCACCTGTTTCGGCAATGATTTCCTTCAATGCAGCTTCCAGTTCTTCAGCAGTCATTTGTTTGGGCAAATAAGCTTCCATTACGGCAACCTGTGCCAGTTCTCCGTCAGCCAGATCCTGGCGTCCCTGTCCGATATAGATTTCGGCAGAGTCCTTACCTTGTTTCACCAGTTTCTGAATGATTTTCAAGGCTGCTTCGTCTGTCAGTGTATCGTTGGCTCCCGGAGCTGTTTTAGCTTCGATGAAGAATTTCTTTATGTTTCTTAAAGTCTCCAAGGCAACTTTATCTTTTGCCTTCATTGCGTTTTTAATGTCTTCGCTGACTTTGTCAAATAAATCCATGATGATATTTATATTTTAATTATTTACAATTTGTAATAGCAAGGGGAAGAACCATCTAGAAAGTGATTACCCCGTCATTGTCCGTAGCCTCTTCCATGGCAACTTCCTCTTCAAGAGCCGCTTTCGTCTTGATCTTCAACATCTTCGTTTTATCGCGCGTGTAAGTAGGAGATTCCTCTATCATGGCGATGATGTCGTCGTTGTCCAAATCTTCGGTATTGAAGATATAGATATGGCGACGGCTGCGCAGGCTTTTCTTTCCGATGCCGGCACTTTCACCGTATGCCTTGCGGATACGCTCTTTATTCTTCTCCTTCTCTTCTTCAAGCTGCCACTGGCGTTCTT